>Ga0153915_10004962_pt1 | contig 12336 bp, 10 predicted proteins | sample Opewatmetagenome_2_FD_107003 | JGI IMG/M metagenome (GOLD analysis project Ga0153915, IMG submission 107003) | Freshwater wetland microbial communities from Ohio, USA - Open water 3 Core 3 Depth 3 metaG | ecosystem: Environmental > Aquatic > Freshwater > Wetlands | place: USA: Ohio, Lake Erie... | reverse complement strand
CATCCGCCTGCTGCACGTCTCCGGCTCGGTCAAGGTCACGGACAGCCAGTTCCCGCGAGTGAAGCACATCCTGGACCGGGTGCTGGACGTGCTGGACTGGCCCTCGGCTCCCTTGGCGTTTGTCACCAACAACCCGTTTTTCAACGCGGGCGTCTACGGGGTGAAGGAACCCTTCATCGTCCTCAACAGCGCGATCCTGCGTTCGCTGGACGACGACGAGCTGTATTGCGCCGTCGCCCACGAGGTGGGCCACATCATGAGCGGGCACGTGCTCTACAAGACGGCGCTGTGGATGCTCCTGAAGTTCTCCCTGGGGGCGCTGCCGATCGCCGGTGTGCTGGCCAAGCCCCTCCTGCTGGCGCTCAGCGAGTGGGACCGCAAGAGCGAGCTCACTGCGGACCGCGCAGCCCTGCTCGCCCTGCAGAGCGAGCGGGAGAACTACGCCCTGCTGATGAAGATGGCGGGGGGCGATGATCTCTCCCAGATGGACATCAACGAGTTCTTCCGCCAGGCCTGGGAATATGAGAACCAGAAGACCCTTCTGGACGGCGTCATGAAGCTCCTCAACACGATAGGAGATTCGCACCCGTTTCCCGTGATCCGGCTGCAGGAGCTGAGCTCCTGGGCGGCCTCGGGCCAGTACAAGGCGATTCTCGAGGGCAGCTACGTGAAGCGGGGGGCTGAGGCCGCCAGCCCCGGCGAGGACCTCCGGCAGGGCTTCGAGTACTATCGCTCGACCGTGGAGCAAAGCGATGACCCGCTGGCTCGCGCGGTGAAGAACGTCGGGGACTCGCTCTCGAAAGCAGCGGAAGGGCTGCGGGACACCCTGAAGGATCGGTTCAGGGACCGGAAGGACTGACTCCTTGCCCCGCGGCAGTCGATCACGTATATTGCCGGGCGTCGCCGCAGGAGGGAAGCCGAGATGAGCGGGAGAATCGCGGGCATCGTGTCCGTCGTGCTGGCTGCTGCTGCCGGAGCGGGAAGCATCGTCTACTACACGACGAGGCATCCGACCAGGGGGCTCGTCCTGGCAATCGCGTGCGCCGTGCTCCTCATCCTCGGCGTCATTCTCATCATCGTGGGTAGGGGATCTCCGAAGGCGCAGTCCGGTACATGACGGTCGGCTTGACGTACGATCTGCGGGCGGACTGGCTCGCAGCAGGCTACTCGGAGCTGGAAACAGCCGAGTTCGACGGGGAAGAAACCGTCGCCGCGATCGACGCCGCGCTCCTCGCCGAGGGATGCGTCACGGAGAGGATCGGCAGCTACCGAGAGCTGATCGCCTCGCTTTCGGCGGGCCGGCGGTGGGATCTCGTGTTCAATTTCTGCGAGGGCATGTACGGCCTCGGCCGCGAGTCGCTCGTGCCGGCGCTTTTGGACGCATGGCGGATCCCCTATACCTTCTCCGACCCCGCGGTCCTGGGCGTCTCCCTCCACAAGGCCCTCGCCAAGAGGATCGTCCGCGACGCGGGCGTCCCAACCCCGGCTTTTGCCATCGTGGAATGCGCGGATGACGCACGGAGGGTGGATCTGCGCTATCCGCTGTTCGCCAAACCCCTGGCGGAGGGCACCGGCAAGGGCATCACCCCCCGTTCCCGCATCAACGGCGCCGCGGAGCTCCGCGCGGTCTGCGCCGAGCTGCTGGAAGCCCATCGCCAGCCGGTGATCGTGGAGGAGTATCTTCCCGGCCGGGAGTTCACGACGGGCATCATCGGGACGGGCCCGGAGGCGGAAGCCGTCGGCACCATGGAAGTGATCCTGCTGGATTCCGCCGAAGCCCACGCCTATACCTACGTGAACAAGGAGCAGTGTGACGACCGCGTGCGCTACGAGCTCGCGCGCGGAACCGACGCGGAGGGCTGTGCGCGGGTCGCGCTGGGGGCGTGGCGCGCCCTCGGCGGCAGGGATGCGGGCCGCGTGGACATCCGCATGGACGCGGACGGGAACCCCAGCTTCATGGAGGTCAACCCGCTGGCCGGCCTGCACCCCCGACACTCGGATCTCCCCATCATCTGCACGATGGTGGGCATCCCGTTCCAGCAGCTGATCGGAAGGATCCTGGCGTCAGCCCGGAAGCGAGCCGGGGTCTGAAAGGATCCGGTTGCGCGCTCCGGCGGCGAGCTTCTCCCGGACGCAGGCAGCCAGGCGGCCCACCGTCCAGTCCCACGCGGCGGCCGGCAGCTTCTCCCTCCGCACATCGGGAACCTCGTTGAGAGAGTCGATGACGACCGGCGTCCCGTCTGCCGTGATGCACCACTCCACCGCGTTGAAGTCCAGGCGGAAGGCCGCGTTGAGCTCGACGGTCTTCTGCAGTATCACGCCTTCCGCCGCCCCCAGCTCCCCGGCGGCCGGCAGCGAGTACTCGCCCATGTCGAACGGCCGGGGGATCCAGCGGACGATGAGAACGTCGCGGGCGCTCACGCAGAATGCCCGGTAATAGGCCGTCCAGGAGACGAGCTCCTGCACGATCAGGTTCCTCTTGTTCTTCAGGCTCTCGTACAGGGCCTGGAGCGTGGTCAGGTCCGGAACGCGGAAGACGTCCTGCCATGCGTAGCCGTCCACCGGCTTGAGGATGCAGGGAAACCCGACGGCGGCTTCGATCCCTGACCAGTCCGGCGGGGCCACGATCTCCGAGACATCCTCCGTGCCGTTCCTGCCGGGGAGAAGAATGGTCCGGGGATGCCGGATGCCCAGGGCGTCGTACACGAGCGACTCGGAGAACTTGTCGTAGACCAGCGTGAAGAACGGATCGTTGAGGACGTAGGCGCCGGCCATGGACCAGTACCGCATGACCTGTCGGAGGAAGGGATCGCAGAAGCTCACCCGGTCCAGGACGAGGCGGAACGGCGGGGGAGCGGGGTGCCGCAGCTCCCCGAGCCGGATGAACGCGTGAGCCAGATCCGGCAGGCGTGCGGCGACCGCCCGGACAAACTCGTTGTCGGAGAACTCGAGGAATCCTACCCCGTGGACCGTCTCCGGGTTCAGAGCCAGATCCTGAGGCCCAGGGCGCCTTGCAGGTGCCAGTCGAACCCGGTGGGAACCAGGATGATGCCGACCGCGGGGGCGATCTCGACGAACAGCTCCAGCACGTCGCGGAACGGCCATGCCTGCAGGCCGATGGGGATCCGTCCGCCGGCCGCCACGGTCCCCCCCGGCGCCACGTCGAAGCACAGGTACGCACCGACCCCCGCATACCACGCGAAGATGCTCCCGATGGATCCGTGGGCCGCCCAGTAGTCCACGGTGGCCGCGACGGCGAAAGGATTCTGCACCCCGATGCCGAACATCAGGGGAACCTGCGGGATGTGGAACGTGAGCATTGCGGACATGGGCAATCCGCCGGCACCGGCCAGGTACAGAGCCCCCTCGCCGCCGATTGCGAAGCCTGCTCCCTTGGCGGACACCGTGCCCGCGGCGGCACACAGCAGGAGGGCGGCAGCCAGGAACGCGCGCGTCTTTTTCATCATGCCCCAATGTATATCACCCGGAATGCGGGTGGGTGAACCAGCGGGATCTCCTGGTCCGCACCGCTCAATAGAATGCGGCTTTCTTCCGATAATGTGGTAAGGAACGTCCGATGGACTGGAAGAAAAGGCTCAAGGGCGATGAGTTGGTTCTCAAGCACCTGATCGACCGGCTCAACGAGACGCCGGGGAACGGTGCGCCGGATGAGCGTGAGCTAGCGCGGCGGTCTCTCGGTGAGAAGCTCGCGGAGATGAACGCCTACGTGGAAGACTGCCTCAGCGGCCGCAACGATTTCGAGAAATCGGTCCTCAGGTACAAGCTCAGGATCGAGTATCCGCTCTTCGCGCACCTCGTTTCCCTTTCTTCGATGTCGCGCGAGTTCGTGGAGTTTTCCTGCACCGCGTAGACTCGCGTTGACACCTTCCCCGGCCGGGGATACGATTCCGTCATCATGAGCCAACTTACCGCGACTCGGGCCCTGCTCTCGGGGAACGAGGCCATTGCGCGCGGCGCCTGGGAGGCGGGTGTCACCGTCGCCACCGGCTACCCGGGGACGCCGTCCACGGAGATCCTGGAAGCAGCCCGCGCCTACAAGGCCGACATCTACTGCGAGTGGTCCCCCAACGAGAAGGTGGCACTGGAAGTGGCCGCTGGCGCCTCCCTCGCGGGGGCCCGGGCCATCGTCACCATGAAGCACGTGGGCCTGAACGTGGCCGCGGATCCGCTCATGACCCTGTCCTACATCGGAACCGTCGGAGGCCTCGTTATCGTCGTCGCCGACGATCCCGGCATGCATTCCTCCCAGAACGAGCAGGACACGCGCCACTATGCCCGGTTCGCGAAGATCCCCATCCTCGAGCCGTCAGATTCCCAGGAGGCCATGGATTTCCTGGCCCTGGGGCTCGAGATTTCCGAGCAGCACTCGACACCCGTCATTCTCCGGTCGACCACCCGGGTGAGCCACTCCAGCGGCGCCGTTGCCCTGGGAGAGCGCCGCGCGCCGCCCGAGATCAAGGGATTCCAGAAGAACCCCCAGCGGTTCGTCCCGATCCCCATGAACGCACGGCCCATGCGCGTGCGCGTGGAGGAGAGGATGGCATCCCTGCAGGCCGCGGTAGACTCCTCCACGGCGAACCGCATCGAGTGGGGAGATCGCAGCCTGGGAATCATCGCGGAAGGCATTGCGTACCAGTACGTCCGGGAGCTCGCCCCGGACGCGTCCGTGCTCAAGGTCGGGTGGGTGTGGCCGTTCCCGGATAAGCGGATCCGCGAGTTCGCCCGGGGGGTCAAGCGGCTGCTCGTCGTGGAGGAGCTGGACGACATCCTGGAAGAGCACGTGCGCTCCCTGGGAATCCCCTGCGAAGGCCGCCGGCCGGGCCCCTGGTCCCATCGCGAAGCGGTCCCGGGGATCGGGGAGCTCTCGCCGGATCGGCTCGCGCCGGTTCTCGGCGGGGACGGCGGGAGGCCCCAGCCCTCATCGCCTGCGCCGGCTTCCGCCACCCTGCCGGCCCGGCCGCCGGTGCTCTGCCCGGCCTGCCCCCACCGAGGCATCTTCTACGCCCTGGGCAAGTTCAAGGTCGTGGTGACCGGGGACATCGGCTGCTACGCCCTCGGGGTGCTTCCCCCGCTGAAGCGCCTGGACACGATCCTCTGCATGGGCGCCGGGGTCTCCATGGCACACGGCATGCAGGTAGTGGAAAGCCGGCGAGGCGCGCCGGCAGAAACGGAAAAGCCTCGGGACAGGATCGTCGGCATGGTCGGGGATTCCACGTTCTTCCATTCCGGCATCACCGGGCTCCTGGACATCGTCTACAACAAGGGAGCCGCGGTGATCATCGTGGTGGACAACCGCACCACCGCGATGACCGGCCACCAGGAGCACCCCGGAACCGGGCGCACCCTGATGGGAGAACCGACAGTCAGCGCGTCGGTCGAAGAGTTCGGCCGCGCCTGCGGGATGAAGAACGTCGCCACCGTGGATCCCTACGACCTGAAGGCCACCCTGGAAACCCTCCGCCTGGCCCTGGATTCCAACCAGCCGTGGCTCATCGTCTCCCGGTCTCCCTGCCCGCTGTACACCAGGAAACCGGTCGGCCCCGCCCGCCGGGTCAACCAGGAGCTGTGTCGCAAGTGCAAGCTGTGCCTCAAGCTGGGCTGTCCCGCCATCGAGTACATCAACGACGAGATCCGGGTGAACGAGATCCTCTGCGGAGGATGCGCCCTGTGCGAGAAGGTGTGCAAGGACGGCGCCTTCGGGATGGCGAAAGGGGCCTGCGATGAATAGGGCCGCCAGATCCGGGACCGCCGGAAATGGCACCACGAGTATCGTCATGGTCGGCGTGGGAGGACAGGGGATTCTGCTGGCGGCGCAGATCGCGGCCCGCGCGGCCCTGGCCCACGGTCATGACGTGAAGACCAACGAAGTGCACGGGATGGCGCAGAGGGGCGGGTCCGTGGTCGCGCAGATCCGCTTCGGTGACCGGGTGTTCAGCCCCCTGGTGCCCGAGGGTTCCGCGCAGGTCCTTGCTTCCCTGGAACGGATCGAAGCCCTGCGGTTCGCCTCCTACCTCGCTCCGGACGGGCTGGCGGTGGTCTCCTCCCAGGCCATCATTCCCGTGACGGTTTCCTCCGGCCAGGCCGACTATCCGGCGGACGCGGAAGAGCGGTTGCGGGCCGCCTTCAAGAGGCTCGTCTACGTGGATGCCATCGGCGTGGCGGAGAAGCTCTGCGACTCCCGGGTGGCGAACGTGATCCTGCTGGGGGCGATGTCTACCGCCCTCGATCTGCCGCGGGAGTGCTGGATCGAGGCGGTCTCCCAGTGCGTGAAACCCGCCTACCGGGAGATCAACCTGCGCGCATTCGACGAAGGCGCAGCCCTCGCCCTGCGAGCGTAGAGGTCACTGCGCGGCGAGCAGCTTCAGCGCTCCCACAGCTCCACGATGGACAGGAAGCGTGTGAACTCGTCCCGGGGAAAGGCCTGCTCCGTGATTCTTTCGCGTCGGCCGGAGGAAGCGCGCAGCCGGACCCGGCGGGCGCCGGGGAACCGGGTGACTTTCAGGCGCACGATCGAGCTGCGAGGAAACGCCTGGGCAGACAGCGACGGCCCCCGGTACACGGTGAGCACATCGTTGTCCACCTCCACGGCGCGGATCCCTTTCCAGTACCACGCAGCCACGTCGAGGGCAAAACCGACGAGAACCACGGCGGAGATCAGCCAGAAGGCAAGGGGAGAGAGCAGCACCCTCACGCGGCTCACGCCGAAGAGGAGGGATTCCACGAGTACCAGGACGACGGCGTCCGTGACGATCAGGTAGCGGGAATGGGCGTGGATTGTCATACGGTGCTTCCAGTAGTGATAGCGCATTGGCCCTCGTCTTGACAGAGGGAGGTCCCGCCGCTACCGTGGGACAGCCTTGTGCATATTTATGCACTTGCAGGTGTGCGCGATGGAGAAGACTCCGAGGGGACGTGGGAAAAGCCGTACTGCTTCTTGAAGACGGGTTCGAGCTGGAAGGGGAGGCCGTCGGCGCCGAGGGCGAGGCGTTCGGGGAAGTCGTTTTCAACACCTCCATCAGCGGCTACCAGGAAGTCCTGACCGATCCCTCCTATCGCGGGCAGATCGTGACCATGACCTATCCCCTCATCGGGAACTACGGGGTGAATCCCGAGGACGGGGAGTCCCCCCGGGCCTGGCTGTCCGGCTTCATCGTGCGCGAGATGAGCCAGCTGAGATCGAACTGGCGCTCCACGATGGACCTCCCGGCATGGCTTGCCGACCAGGGGATCGTGGGGATCCAGGGAGTCGATACGAGGGCGCTCACCCGGCACCTCCGCATGGAGGGCGCGAAGCACGGGGTGATCTCCAGCGCCAGCCTGGACCGCGGGTCCCTGGCGAAGAAGCTCGCCGCCGCGCCCCGAATCGTGGGAGTGGACCTCGTGCGAGAGGTCACCTGCGCCGCACCCTACGAGTGGACCGAGGGCCTTCCCGGCGCGCCGCCTCCTGCGGGAGCGACCCGCCGGCACGTCGTGGTCATGGACTGCGGAGTCAAGCGCAACATCCTGCGGCACCTCGTCTCTTCGGGCAACCGGGTTACCGTGGTGCCCGCTGCCGTCTCCGCGCAGGAAATACTACGGATGAAGCCGGACGGCCTGGTCATCTCCAACGGCCCGGGGGATCCCGAGCCGGTCCACTACGTCATCGAGACGGTGAAGCAGCTGATCGGGAAGGTCCCCCTGTTCGGCATCTGCCTCGGGCAGCAGATGCTGGGAATCGCAATGGGGGGAAAGACGTACAAGCTGAAGTTCGGCCACCACGGGGGCAACCACCCGGTCAAGGACCTGGACACCGGCCGAATCGCCATCACCTCCCAGAACCACGGCTTCAACGTGGACATGAAGAGCCTCCCCAGCGGTGGACCCGGCGGAGGGACGCGCACCACCCACGTGAACCTGTACGACGGGACCGATGAGGGCCTGGAGAACCGGGAGCTCGGGCTGTTCAGCGTGCAGTACCACCCCGAGGCAAGCCCGGGGCCCCACGAATCCGGGTACCTGTTCGCGCGCTTCGCGGCGCTCATGGACGACAGGCGAAACCGTGCCGAAAAGAACTGATCTGCGCTCGATCCTCATCATCGGTACCGGCCCGATCGTCATCGGGCAGGCGTGCGAGTTCGATTACTCCGGCACCCAGGCCTGCAAGGCCCTGCGGGAAGAAGGGATGCGGGTCATCCTCGTCAACTCCAATCCCGCCACGATCATGACCGATCCCGAGATGGCGGATGCCACCTACATCGAGCCCATCACGGTCCCGATGCTGGAGAAGATCATCGAGGCCGAGCGCCCGGACGCGCTCCTGCCCACCCTGGGAGGGCAGACCGGCCTGAACATCGCCATCCAGCTCGCCGACCAGGGCGTGCTGGACCGCTTCGGTGTGAAGATGATCGGCGCCGACCGGCAGGCAATCCGCAAGGCGGAAGACCGCAGCCTTTTCAAGCAGGCCATGGAGCGGATCGGGATCGACCTGCCGCGCAGCGGTCTCGCCCACTCCCTGGCAGAGGCCTGGGCCGCGGCGGAAGCCATCGGGTTTCCTCTGATCATCCGGCCGGCCTTCACGCTGGGCGGGACGGGCGGCGGCGTGGTTTTCGAGCCCGATCGGTTCGAGGAGATGGCCGCGCGGGGCCTGGACGCGAGCATGATCTCCGAGATCCTGATCGAGGAGTCCATCGTCGGGTGGAAGGAATACGAGCTGGAGGTGATGCGCGACCGGGCGGACAACGTCGTCATCGTCTGCTCCATCGAGAACCTCGATCCCATGGGGATCCACACCGGGGATTCCATCACCGTGGCCCCGGCACAGACGCTGACGGACCGCGAATACCAGCGGATGCGGGACGCGGCCATCGCGTGCATCCGGGAAATCGGGGTGGAAACCGGAGGGTCGAACATCCAGTTCGCCGTGCACCCGGGCAACGGGCGGATGGTGGTCATAGAGATGAACCCGCGCGTCTCCCGCTCCTCGGCGCTCGCCTCCAAGGCAACCGGCTTCCCCATCGCCAAGATCGCGGCGAAGCTCGCGGTGGGCTATACCCTGGACGAGATCCCCAACGACATCACCCGCAGCACCCCGGCCTCGTACGAGCCGTCCATCGACTACTGCGTGGTGAAGATCCCCCGGTTCGCCTTCGAGAAGTTCCCCTCCGCGGACCCCACGCTGACCATCCAGATGAAGTCCGTGGGGGAGGTGATGGCCATCGGCCGCACTTTCAAGGAAGCGCTTCAGAAGGGAATCCGCGGCCTGGAGATCAAGCGGCCGGGTCTCACCGGTGTGCCGGCGGCCACGGAGAGCGAGCTGCACGACCGGCTGGCCCGGCCGAACGCGGAGCGGCTGTTCTACATCGCCGAGGCCGTCCACCGGGGTTGGACCGTGGAGCAGATCCACTCGGTGACGCATATCGACCCGTGGTTCCTCTCCAACATCCGCCAGATCGTGGAGGCCGAGCACCAGATCTCGGAGGAGAACCTGGAAGCGGCCAAGCGCATGGGCTTCAGCGACGTGCAGATCGCGGCCCGGCTCGGCAGGGACGAGGATGCGGTCCGGGCTCTGAGACTCCGCCGGGGAGTGAAGCCCGGCTTCAAGCTGGTGGACACCTGCGCCGCGGAGTTCGAGGCCTACACGCCGTACTACTACTCCACCTACGACGGGGAGGACGAGTCCCGGCCGTCGGACAAGAAGAAGATCATGATCCTCGGAGGGGGACCGAACCGTATCGGCCAGGGAATCGAGTTCGACTACTGCTGCGTGCACGCCGCCTTCGCGCTTCGGGAGATCGGCTACGAGACGATCATGGTGAACTCCAACCCCGAGACGGTCTCCACGGACTACGACACCTCCGACAAGCTGTACTTCGAGCCGCTGACCCGGGAGGACGTGCTGGCCATCGTGGACCGGGAGAAGCCGCAGGGCCTCATCGTCCAGCTCGGCGGCCAGACGCCGCTGAACCTCGCCGTGGGCCTGGAGAAGGCGGGGGTTCCCATCATCGGGACCAGCCCGGATTCCATCGACCGGGCGGAGGACCGCAAGCGCTTCAGCGACCTGGTGAAGAAGCTGGGCCTTCGCCAGCCGGAGAACGGCACCGCGGTGGACGAGCGGGGCGCACTGGCCGCCGCGCACGGCATCGGCTACCCCGTGCTGGTGCGGCCGAGCTACGTGCTCGGCGGCCGGGCCATGGAGATCGTCTACGACGATGAAAGCCTCGTGCACTACATGCAGCGGGCCGTCTGGGCGTCTCCCGAGAGGCCCGTCCTCATCGACCGCTTCATCGAGGATGCCATCGAGGTGGACGTGGACATGGTCTCGGACGGACGCACGTCGGTGATCGGGGGGATCCTGGAGCACATCGAGGAGGCCGGGGTGCACTCCGGGGACGCCGCCATGGTGCTTCCGCCGCACACCCTGCCGCACTGGATGCTGGAGGAGATTCGCCGCTACACCCTGCGCCTCGCCGAGGAGCTGCACGTGATCGGGCTGATGAACGTGCAGTACGCCGTGCGGGGAAAAGAGCTGTACATCATCGAGGTCAACCCAAGGGCCTCCCGCACCGTGCCCTTCGTCTCCAAGGCCACCGGCGTGCCCCTGGCCAAGGTGGCGGCGAAGGCGATGGTGGGCATGAGCCTGCAGGAGATCGGGTTCACCCAGGAAGTCCGGCCGAAGCACATCTGCGTGAAGGAGTCCGTGCTCCCGTTTGCCCGGTTCCACGGCGTGGACATCATCCTGGGACCCGAGATGAAATCCACGGGCGAAGTCATGGGGATCGATTCCGACTTCGGCCGGGCCTACTGCAAGAGCCAGCTCGGCGCCCTGCAGCAGGTGCCGCTGAAGGGCTGCGTGTTCCTGAGCGTGAAGGACGATGACAAGACGCAGCAGGCCGTCTCGGTGGCCTACCAGCTCTCCAACCTGGGATTCTCCCTCCTGTCCACGTCGGGGACCGCCGCGTTCCTGCAGGGCAACGGCATCCACGCCGAGGTGGTGAAGCGCGTTTCCGAGGGGGGGAGCGACCTGCCGAAGCGCATCCGCTCGGGCGGCATCCAGCTCATCATCAATACGCCGTCCGGCCAAGGGCCGCGCACCGACGAGATCTCGATCCGGGCGCTCGCGAACAGCCGGGGCATCCCCGTGGTGACCACCATGCCGGGGGCAGATGCCTACGTGCAGGGAATCCGGGCGCTCATTCGCGGTGAGTTAGGCGTGACGCCCATTCAGCGGTACCACGCAGGAGCGCGGAAGGACCTCGCCGGCGCCGCCCGGCCTTCGAACGGCTGATGATCAGGTCCATCATGGCCCCCAGCTCCTCCAGGGGCCCTGCCTCCCGGTTGAGGATCCGGTAGACCCCGCTGATGATCGGCAGCACGAGCTTCTTGCGCTGGGCCAGCGCGTGCACCCACTTGGCGGTCACCACGCCCTCGGCGATGTAGCCGAAGACGGGCATTCGGGCAATCACCTCGTCAATCGAGGCGCAGGCATCGATCAACCCCTTGAGGATGATCTCCCTGCCAAAGCGCCGGTTTCTTCCGTGCACGCTGCGGCAGGTCACGTCCAGGTCCCCGACGCCGGCAATCGAGGTGAAAGTCTCCGCGTGCGTGGCGCCCATGGCCCGGCCCATCGCCTGGATCTCGTTGAGGCCGGCGGCGAGCAGCAGGCTCTCCGTGTTGTCGCCGAAGTAGTCGGAGGATTCCTTCAAGGCGTCCAGCATCCCGAAGGCGAGGGCGACGACGTTCTTCAGGGCGGCGCTGATCTGCACGCCCCGCACGTCCAGGGAGGAGAAGACGACCAGGCTCCCGCCGGAAAGCAGCTCGCGGACCCGGATCGAGTTGCGGCCGCTGCGCGACGCGCTGATCAGGCCGGTGAGCTTTCCCTGCGACACCTCGATGGCGTGGCTCGGTCCCGAGACATAGACCAGCCTGCCCCGGTACATCCCCGGCAGGTAGTCCTCCATCGCCTCGGTGATGAGCTTGATCCCGGAGGGCGTCTCGATGAACCCCTTCGTGAGGATCGAGATGATCGTCCGGCCCTCCCGGATGCTCGCGCATCCCAGGACGCTCTTGAGACCGTGAAGGAGGTACAGCGAGGGAATGGCGATGAGCAGGTGGTCGCGGCCTTCCGCCACAGAGGCGATGTCCGCGGAGGCCTCCAGCAGGGGCGGCAGCTGCACGCCGGGAAGGTAGGTACCGTTGCAGTGCCGCTCGTTGATGTCCGCCGCGACCAGCTGCTCGTGGCTCCAGATGCTCACCGACTGGCCCCGCTCGGCGAGCACCTTGCCGATGGCCGTTCCCCAGGCCCCGGCGCCAAGAATTCCTATGCGCGCTCCTGCGGCT
>Ga0153915_10004961_pt1 | contig 12336 bp, 11 predicted proteins | sample Opewatmetagenome_2_FD_107003 | JGI IMG/M metagenome (GOLD analysis project Ga0153915, IMG submission 107003) | Freshwater wetland microbial communities from Ohio, USA - Open water 3 Core 3 Depth 3 metaG | ecosystem: Environmental > Aquatic > Freshwater > Wetlands | place: USA: Ohio, Lake Erie... | reverse complement strand
GCGACGCTCTCCATGTTGACCTCGACCGCGTTCCACGCGCGCGCCGAGACCTCGAGGCTCGCCTTCATGTGCTGCGCGATCGCCTTGCGAATGTGCGAGACCGCCACGACCTCCTCGCCACCGGCCGCCGCGGGGGCCACCGTGGGGGCGGTCGTGGCCGCCGGCCCGCCGGACGCAGCCTCGGCGGCGGCCGTGCTTGGAGCGCTGATCACCGTGGCTGCAGCGTCCGGCAATCCGCCGGCCGCTCCCGTTCCGCGGGATGCGACGAAGGCGAGTACGTCGTTCTTCGTGATCCGACCCCCGGTTCCCGTGCCGGGCACCTGCGCCAGGTCCACGCCGTGCTCCGCGGCCAGGTTCCGGACGAGCGGCGACAGCATCTGGCTGCCCGGCCCCCGATCCGGGAGTGTTGCAGCCGAGGCAGCGGCCGAGGTGGCGTCAGACGCTGCCGGCACGTGGGCGGGTGGCGCAGAGGGCGTGCTTGGCCCGGCGGCAACTGTCCGTCCGGTGCCGGCGTCTGACGGCGTCGACGGAGCGGTCACAAGCCCGACCGCCTCCTCGATCTCCGCAAGCGGTGTCTTGACCGCCACCGTGGCGCCCTCGGCCACCAGGATCTTCGTCACGATACCCGCGGCGGGCGAAGGGACCTCGGTGTCCACCTTGTCCGTCGAGATCTCGAAGAGCGGTTCGTCCCGCTCGATGCGCTCGCCCTCCTTCTTGAGCCACTTCAGGATCGTTCCCTCGACGACGGTCTCGCCGAGCTGCGGCATGGTCACGGTCGTCATGAGCCCTCCCGAATCACCAGGCGGAAAGCTTGCGGACGGCAGCCTCGATGTCGGCCACCTGCGGAAGGTACGCGTCCTCCAGGGTCGGCGAGAACGGAACCGGCGTGCTCGGGGGCGCCAGGCGCATCACCGGCGCGTCGAGGTGCTGGAAGCCCTCCTCGGCGATCACCGCCGCGACCTCGGCCGCCACGCCGAGGAATCGGTGGCTCTCGGAGAGAACCAGCGCGCGGCTGGTCTTCTCGACCGACCGCAGCACCGTGTCCCGGTCGAGCGGCGTGATCGTGCGCAGATCCACAACTTCGGCCGAGACGCCCTGCTGCGCAAGGTTCTCGGCCGCCTCGAGCGCCCAGTGGACCATCATCCCGTACGTGACGATGGACACGTCCCTGCCTTCGCGCTGCACCTTCGCGCTTCCGATCGGCACGAGGAAGTCCAGATCGTCCGGCACGATCTCCTTGATGCGTCGGTAGATCCACTTGTGCTCGAGGAAGACGCACGGGTTGTCGTCGCGAACGGCCGACTTGAGCAGTCCCTTCGCGTCGGAGGGAAACGCGGGGCAGATCACCTTCAGTCCCGGCGCGTGCGCGAACCACGGCTCCGGATTCGTCGAGTGGAAGTTGCTGGCTCGCACGCCGCCGCCCGAGGGCGCGCGGAGCACGATCGGCAAAGGGACACCGGTCCGGTAGTGGTAGCGCGCGGCCGCCGTGACGATCTCGTCGAAGCCCGACGTCATGAAGTCCGCGTACTGGAACTCGGCGACGGGGCGAAAGCCCTCCATCGCCGAGCCGATGGCCATCCCGACGATCGTCTCCTCCGCGATGGGCGTGTCCATGACACGCTCCGGTCCAAAGCGCTCGATGAACCCCTCCGTGACCTTGAACGCGCCGCCGTACGCGCCGATGTCCTCGCCGAGCAGGTACACGCGCTCATCGCGCTGCATCTCCTCCCAGAGCGCCTCGGCGATCGCGATGAGGTACGTGGCCTCGCCGCTCTCCGTCCGCTTGCCGCGGGGCTCGGCGCCGTGGCCGGCCGCGCCCGCATCGAGCTTGACCTGGGCCATCAGCCGGTCCCCCCTTCGCGGGATGGATCGGAGCGCCAGTATCCGTCCTCCACGAACACGCCCTTCGTGACGTCCTCGGGCACCGGGAACGGCGAGCGCTGGGCGAACTCGTAGCCCTCGTCGAACTCGCGCTCCACCCGCTCCTGGACCCGCCCGAGCTCCTCGTCGTCCACGATCTCGTGCGCGGTCAGCAGCTCCGCGAATCGCCTCACCGGGTCCTTGCGCAGCATGTACTCGTCGAGCAGCTCCTTCGGCACGTATCTTGCGGGATCGTGACCCGCGTGGCCGCGCCAGCGAAGGGACACCGACTCGACGAGCGTGGGTCCCTCACCCGATCGGGCTCGCTCTACGGCGTCGTGTGCGACCCGGTAGACCTCGAGCACGTCCTGCGCGTCGACGCGCACGCCCGGCATCCCGTAGGCGGCCGCCCGTTCCGCGATGGTCGGCACGTCGAATTCGAGGGCGTTGGGCGTCGAGTACGCGAACTGGTTGTTGTTCACGACCCACACGACCGGAAGCCGGTGGATCGCCGAGACGTTCAGCGCCTCGTGCCAGCGGCCGTTGGACGTGGCGCCGTCGCCGCAGATCGCCATCGCCACCTTGGGCTCGCTGCGTCGCTTGTACGCGAGGGCCGCGCCGCAGGCGATGGGATAGGCGATCGGCAGGTGCGAGATGACGGCGAACGTGCGGTTGCCCTCCCAGTCGCCTGCATGGCTGTTGCCGTCGCGGCCGCGTGTGTACCCGTCGATCCGGCCCCAGAAGTTCGCCATCACGCGCCGCAGGTCGAGCCCCTTGGTCAGTTGCGCCGAGAGGTCGCGGTGCGTGGGGAACAGCGAGTCGCCGGGGCGAAGAGCGAACGCGACGCCCACGTGAGTTCCCTCCTGGCCGCGTCCGGAGTAGATGGCGCCCGGGAGGCGTCCCTGCCGGTAGAGGGCCTCCATGCGCTCGTCGAAGTAGCGGCAGAGCTTCAGCATGTACAGGAGGTCCTTCAGCTCGTCGTCCGAGAGGCCGACCCTCCAGTCTGCCTCGGCCGCGTCCTGCGCCTCCGACATCTTCGTGACCACGGATCCCCTCACGCGGTGTGCAGGGGCTTGCCGGCCAGCGCAAGGTGCGCCTCGCCGATCGCCTCGGACAGGGTCGGGTGCGGATGGATCAGGGCGGCGACCTCCGCGGGCGCCGCCTCCCAGTTGGTGATGAGCATCGCCTCCGAGATCAGGTCGGTGACGTGCGGCCCCACCATGTGGACGCCGAGGACCGGGCCGCCGCCGCGCTCTGCGACGACCTTCACGACGCCCCCCTCGCCGAGGATGTTCGCCTTGCCGATCCCCTGGAAGCTGAGCTTCGCGACCTCGACGTCGTGGCCGCTCTCGGTCGCCTGAGCCTCCGTGAGGCCGACCGAGGCGATCTCGGGCGTCGAGTAGGTGACGCGCGGGATGCCGGCGTAGTCGATCTGCCCAAGCTCGGCGCCGGCGATCCGTTCTGCGACCGCCAGTCCCTCCGTGAAGGCGACGTGCGCGAGCTGCAGCGGCGTGGCCGCGACGTCGCCGACCGCCCAGACGTTCGGCATGGTGGTCTGGAGCCGGCCGTCCACCTTCACGAAGCCGCGGTCGAGCTCCACGCCGGACTGCTCGAGGCCGAGCGCGGAGGTGACCGGTCCGCGGCCCGTGGCAAGAAGGCAGACGTCCGCCGAGACCGCCCTCGTCTGGCCGCCCACCTCGTAAACGACCTTGACCGCTTCGCCGATCTCGTCGATCCCCTGAACGCGAGCCTCGGCGAATGCTTGGATCCCGCGCTTTCGAAAGGCACGGGCGACCTCCTTGGAGACGTCCTCGTCTTCGAGCGGCGCGATCCGGGACAGGACCTCGATCAGCGTGACCTCGGCGCCGAACGAGCGGTAGAGCGAAGCGAACTCGAGCCCGACCGCCCCGGCCCCGATCACGACGGCGGACGAGGGGATGGTCGGGTACCAGAGCGCCTGGTCGCTCGTGATGATCCGCTCGGTGACCGAGAAGCCGGAGAGCAGCTTCGGCGCGGACCCGGTCGCGATCACAACGTCGTGGGCCGCGATCGTGCGTTCGCCGACTTGTACGGCCGGACCGGCGAGCAACCGCGCCTGACCGGTGACCACGTCGATCTTGCGGGTCTTCACCAGCCCCGTCAGGCCGGCGACCAGCTTGTCGACGATCCTGGTCTCGAAGGCCTTCACGGCCTCCCAGTCGGGCTCGCCGGTCGCCTTGATGCCCCATTCGTCGGCGCGGTTCACGGTGTCGAGAACCTCGGCGGAGCGAAGGAGGGCTTTCGTGGGGACGCAGCCGCGGAGGAGGCAGGTGCCGCCGAGCCGTTCGTCCCGCTCGACGAGCGCAACGCGTTTGCCGAGCTGCGCGGCGCGCAGGGCGCAGGCATACCCGCCCGTGCCCGCGCCGATCACAACTACGTCATAGTCGTCGGACATCCGAGCGGCCATGTTACCGCCGTTCCCCGATCCGTAGGATGATCGGTTGATGGCCGCGACCCCGCGACGCACGCCGCTTCACGACGAGCACCGGTCCCTCGGCGCCAAGATCGGCCCGTTCGCCGGGTGGGCGATGCCGATCGAGTACGAAGGGGTGCTCGCCGAGCATCGGGCGGTCAGGGAGCGGGTGGGGCTGTTCGATCTGTCCCACTTGGGGAAGGTGGACGTCGCGGGCCCCGGAGCGCTCGGGACGCTTCAGCGGGTGTTCACCGGCGACCTGTCGAAGACCGAGGTCGGTCGCGCCCTGTACAACCTCCTCCTCAACGACCGGGGCGGGGTGGAGGAGGACCTCATTGCCTACCGGCTTGGCGAGGGTCGCTGGTTCGTCGTCCCCAACGCCGCCAACACCGAGAAGGTCGTGAGCACGCTTCGAGGGGACGCCAAGGGTGCCGAAGTCGTCTCACACGAAGATTGGTGCTTCCTGGGCGTCCAGGGCCCGCGGTCGGCAGAGGTCTGCCTCGCGCTGTTCCCTGAAACCGCCGGCTTGCGGTTCATGGGCTGTGTGGAGACCGAATACCACGGGCGCCGGCTCGTCCTCGCCCGGTCCGGCTACACGGGGGAGCTCGGTTTCGAGCTGTTCACCGACGCGGGCCTCGCCCGTGACCTCTGGCGCGACGTCATGGCGGCCGGGGCGCCGTTCAACATCGAGCCCTGCGGCCTGGGCGCCCGTGACGTCCTTCGCCTGGAGATGGGGTACCCGCTCTACGGCCAGGACCTCTCGCCCGAGCGAACGCCCCTTCAGGCGGGCCTTTCGTGGGCGGTTGCGTTCGACAAGGGGGACTTTCGTGGGCGCGAAGCGCTGCTGAGCCAGCGCGAGGAGGGACTTCCGAACCGCTTGCGCGGCTTCGTCGTCGACGACCGGCGCCACATCCCTCGGGCCCACTACGCCGTCCACGCGGACGGCGAGCAGGTCGGCGAGGTCACGAGCGGCACGTTCTCACCGAGCCTCCAACGGGGAATCGCCCTCGCGTACCTCGCGCCTGCCGACGCGTTCGAGCCGGGGACGCAGGTCGAGGTGGATGTGCGGGGGCGGCGCGGGACCGCGAGGATCGCCAAGCCTCCCTTCGTGGATCGCAGCCCGCACTGAGACCGCGGCGAGTGCCGGCTCGGGGTTCGTCTCAGGCGTGTGCGGCAAGCGACACGACGTGGTGCCGGGTGGCCGCGATGATGTCGGACACGGTCGTCCCACCGAACTGGGTCCGAAGCAGGAGCCGGTTCAGCATCGCCGGGGCCCTGGGCGTGTCGGGGAGCACGGCGACCACGAGATACAGTCCCGAGCTCGGGATCCCCATCCGCCTGATCGGCCCGTAGCCGGGGGCCGCCACGAAGTAGGCCCACCGGGTCAGGGTCTTCCGCACGGTGCACACGCCCTGTCCGAGCGCGACGTAGTCGCCGGGGGAGTCGGGCGAGCCGTGTGCGAAGGCCGGGCGATGGTTCGCGTAGACGCGGCTCATCGTGGCCCTGCATCCGGGTGAGCCGGTGAGAGAGGTGAGCGCCGGTCCGGTGGCGGCCAAGTAGTAGTAGTCGGAGGGAACGCCGACCTCGGTCCCGTCGACCCAGACGGCCGCCATCCCCTCGACCGGTTGGCGGGACGTGGCCCAGTCACGGGGGCGCGGGGAGGCGATCAGCCCGCGCTGGGCCCCCGATGTGTCGCCGGCAAGCCACGGGTGCCACCGATCGGGGATGAAGGCCTGGACCGAGCCCGCACTCACTTCGGTGTAGGGGCTGGGCGTCTCCCGAATCTGAAGGAGCGGCCGGTTCGCAAGAGGGGCGGACTCCGTGGTCGCTCCGCGGCACCCCGAAGCCACCAGGGCGATGACCAGGCACCCGACTACCTTGCGCATCCCGCGGATCTCCGTCGCGAGCATAGCCCCCGTACCCCATTCCTGCATGCCGCCGGCGAAGTAGAATTCGCGCACAACAGCACAGGTTTGGCCCTCGAGGTGGCCCCGCGTGGGCGGGGCCGGACGCGGGAAGGGCGGATCCCTTCCCGCAAAGAGGGAAGCCGGTGAGAGTCCGGCGCGGTCGCGCCACTGTGACCGGGGAGCGATCCCGACGATGCCACTGGGGGACCACCCCTGGGAAGGGTCGGGGGAGCGGTGATCCGGAAGCCAGGAGACCTGCCCCGAGAGCGAGCGATGGTCGTCCTTCGCACGAAAGGAGACGCGCATGCGACCGTCCCGGCCCCTCCTCGGGGTGATCCTCGTCCTGCTGGTACTCGCCCAGGGGTGTGCGCGCCAGGTCGCGCCGGCGGATCGAACGGGTGCCCCCGTCGCAGCCGCCACATCGCCCGATGCGTTCCCCCTCACGATCGCCGACGACGACGGTGTCTCGGTGACGCTCGACGCGCCGCCGCAGCGCATCGTGACGTTCGCCCCGTCGGCCACCGAGATTCTCTTCGCCCTCGGCCTCGGTGGTCGAATCGTGGGCGTCTCGGGTTCGTACGACGACTACCCGGCGGCGGCGAAGAAGATCGAGCAGGTCGGTGGCGCAGGTGACTTCGGCGTCGATCCGAACATCGAGAAGGTGGTTTCGCTCCGGCCGGATCTGCTCGTCACGATCGAGGGGGGAGATCAGTGGAAGAAGCGGCTGCGCGCGCTCGGGGTGCCGGTCTTCACGATCAACTCGACGAGCTTCGATGACACCCTCCACGACATCCAGACGGTCGGTCGGCTCACGGGGACGACGGGACCGGCGAACCAGCTCGTCGCGGGCATGCGGGCCGACGCGCAGGCGATCCAGGCCAAGGTCGCCGACGAGCCCGCCGTGTCCTGCTTCTACGAGGTCTACTATCCGCCGCTCATGACCGTCGGGCCGAACACGTTCATCGCCGACCTGCTTCGCATGGCGGGCTGTGACTCGGTCTCGGCAGCGGCGAAGACGGACTACCCGCAGTGGTCGGTGGACGACCTGGTTCGGGCGAATCCTGACGTGTATCTCGTGTCCTCGGAGTCGGCTTCGAGTCCCGCCGCGGTCGCCACGCGCCCCGGGTTCGACGCCATCGCCGCCGTGACGAACGGACGCGTGGTCCCCATCGATGCGGATCTCGTCAGCCGTCCCGGCCCGCGGATCGTCGATGGCCTCCGCGTGCTGTCGCAGGCGCTGCACCCGGACCTGTTCGGATGATCGCCTCGCGGCGATACCGGCGGGTGCTCCTCGCGCTCGCCGTGGGGCTCGTGGTCTCGTTCCTCGTGGCCGTCGCCGTGGGCGCGGTGTGGATCTCCCCGTGGGCGACCCTGCGCCTGCTCGCGTGGAAGCTCGGGCTGGGGAGCCGGCCTGCCGGCGTTCCACGCTCGACGGAGGTCATCCTGTTCCAACTGCGCCTGCCCCGCGTCGTTCTGGCGGCGATCGTGGGCGCGGCGCTCGCGGCGTCCGGGACCGTGTTCCAGGGGCTCTTCCGCAACCCGCTCGCGGACCCGGCCATCATCGGAGTGTCGTCCGGCGCCGCCCTCGGGGCGATCGCCGTGATCGTCTTCGCGGGGAGCGGGGTGCTCGGGGCCTTCGGCGTGCCGCTCGCCGCCTTCGTGGGCGCCCTGCTCACGGCGTTCGTCGTGTACCGGTTGGCGAGGATCGGTCCGGCCGTGCACGTGGCGACGCTGTTGCTCGCCGGGATCGCCGTGGCGGCGATCATCTCGAGTCTCATGTCGCTCCTGATGTCGTTCTCAGGGCAGCAGATTCGCGACATCTATGCGTGGCTGCTCGGTGGGCTGTCCGGCCAGGGATGGAACCAGGTCGGAGCGGTCGGTGCCCTCGTGGCGGTCGCCATCGCGGCCGCGGGCCTCACCTCGCACGAGCTCAACCTGATGGCGCTCGGCGAAGAGCGGGCGGCGCAGCTCGGCGTGGAGATCGACCGGCTCAAGCGCCGGTCGATCGCGATCGGGGCGCTGCTCGCCGCGTGCGCGGTCTCGGTTGCCGGCGTCATCGGGTTCGTCGGGCTGATGACGCCGCACCTACTGCGGATGGTCGTCGGTGCAGACCACCGGCGTCTCCTTCCCGCGGTGCTCCTCGGCGGCCCGACGCTCCTCATCCTGGCCGATCTGCTGGCGCGAACGGTGCTCGCGCCGCAGGAGCTGCCCGTGGGCGTCGTCACGGCGCTTCTCGGAGGCCCGTTCTTCCTGTTCCTGCTGCGCCGAGAGGGAAGGGGCGCGCGTGCGAGCGCCTGAGCATCCGGCCATGCTCCTCGAGAATGTGTCGGCGGGGTACGGCGCGACGCCCGCACTACGCCACGTCGGGCTCCGTGTGGAGGCGGGCGAGGTGGTTGGGCTCGTCGGCCCCAACGGCTCGGGCAAGACCACCCTCGTCCGCGTTGTCTCCCGGGCGCTCCGGCCCTCGGCCGGCACGGTGCTCGTGGCCGGCAGCGACCCGTACCGCAGCTCCGCGCGCGAGGCGGCGCGTCGCGTGGCGGTCGTTCCGCAGGACCTCGCGCCGGCATTCTCGTTCACCGTGCTCGAGATGGTGCTGATGGGGCGCACGCCGTACCTCTCGCCGTGGGGCGGGGGCGGGCCCGAGGACTGGGCGCACGCGCGAGAGGCGATGGTCGCGACCTCGATCCAACATCTGGGCGACCGCCCGGTGGACGAGCTGTCCGGGGGAGAACGGCGCCGGGTAGTCCTCGCCCAGGCCCTTGCCCAGGATGCGCCGGTCTTGCTGCTCGATGAACCGACGACCCATCTCGACGTGCGCCACGTGCTCGACCTGCTCGAGATCGTGAGAGGGCTCGCCGCGCGAAGGGGCGTCGCGGTGCTCGCAGTCCTGCACGACCTGAACCTGGCAGCCGCCGCCTCCGACCGGCTCGTGGTCCTGCATCTCGGTGAGGTGGTGGCTGAGGGGCGCCCGGAGGACGTCGTGACCAAGGGGCTTCTCCGAGATGTGTACGGCGTCGACGCGGAGGTCGCTCCCGACGAGGTGAGCGGTAGGCCCGCGGTCCGCCTGCGCATGCCGGCCGAACCCGCGCTTCCGATCGGCCGGAGGGCGCACGTGGTCGGGGGCGCAGGCCGCGGCGCGCCGCTCATCCGGCGGCTGGCGGAGGCCGGCTTCGAGGTGAGTGCCGGGGTGCTGCACGCGACCGACACCGATGCACTCGTCGCCGAACGGCTCAACCTGCTGCGGGTGTGCGTGCCGCCGTTCTCGGCGATCGACGACGCGAGTGCGGCGGAGTGCAGAGGGCTGATGGCCGCTGCGGATCTGCTGGTCGTTTGCGACGCGCCCTACGGCCCCGGCAATCTAGGGAACCTCAGACTGGCCCTGGAGGCCGCGAGAAGCGGCATCCGAACGGTACTCATCGAGCAGGTACCGATCGCCGAGCGCGACTTCACGGGTGGCGACGCAACGAGCCTTTGGGACGGGCTCCGGGCGATCGCGGAGGTGGCCCGATCCTACGACGAGGTCACGGTCGATCTGGGCTGATCGACTGCGGGCGCGACCGGCACCGGGCCCTCGGCCGTACCCTCCGCGGAGAGCAGGGGAGGGGCGACAACCTTTTCTCCCCGATTGAGCGGCAGGCAGAACGAAACTCGCGTGCCTCCGGCCGGCAGCGGGTCCGCCCAGATGATGCCCCCGTGCTGCAGGATGAGCTGGCGGACCATGTGTAGGCCGACGCCGATCCCCGACCGCTCCTTGCGCAGGATCTCCTCACCAGCCGAGAAGGGCTCGTTGAACGCCTGCGCCACAACGTCGCGGCCCATGCCTTCCCCGCGATCGGTCACGGAGACGACCACGCCCTCGTCCATCGTTCGGGCACGGAGGTTCACGGCCTGACCCCCCGGCGAGTACCGGCAGGCGTTGTCGAGGATCTGCCGGACGACCTCGGCGATGCGCGCGGGGTCGGCCATGGCGGGCAGCGTGTCGGGGACGAAGCGCTCGATCGGAACCCCGGGGTATTGGCGCTCGGTCTCGTCGGCGACGTGGCGGATGATCGGCGCGATGTCGATGCGAGAGAGCTGGAGGGCGAGCGTGCCGCGATCGAGCTCGGCGATGGTCAGCATCTCGTCGACGAGCGCCATCAGCTTCTCCAGGGACGACTCGAGCTTCTCGACGAACTCCTGCCGCTCCTCGTCCGGGACCCCACGGTTCTTCAGCACGTAGGCGATGCCCTTGGCGACCGTGACCGGCGTACGGAGCTCGTGGGAGATGTTCGCCAGGAACTCGGCCTTGGCCGAGGTGAGGTGCTCGAGCCGCTCGCTGGTCTCGGCGAGGGTGACCTCGAGCTGCCGCCGCTGGCGAATGGCGTCGGCGAACCGCTCCGAGAGCTGGTCGGCGATCCGGTGACTGAGGGCCACGTTGCCGTCGAGGACCGCCCGAACCGCACGGGTGACGGCCTCGGGACCGTCCTCCTTCAGCAGATAGCCGGAGGCCCCCGCCTCCAGCATCTCCGCGGCCGCGAAGGGCGAGGGGACCGCGGTCCAGCAGATCACCCTGGTCTCGGGCACGGTCGCGATCAGGCGGCGGATGAGCTCGGCGCCCGACAGGCCTTCCAGGCCGATCTCCGTCACCACCGCCGCTGGCTGCGTGCGGGCGGCGACGTCGACGGCCCGGAAGCTGTCCGTGACCACCTCCATCTGGAAGTCGCCACCGCTCTTGATCAGCGCGTACTGAAGCTGGGCGAGCCCGTCCGCCGTGTCGCACAGCAGGAGCCTCGTGGACATCACCAGAGGTATCGTCAGTCGTGCCTGGAAGTTGAGGTGGCGAGGGCCGCGTCGGCCATTTGGCCTGGGCGAATCGGGCGAGCGGGTCGCTACTCGACGATGCCGCTTCGGATCGCGATGGCAACCGCCTGGGCGCGGTCGTTGGCCCCCAGCTTCTCGAAGATTCGCTCCAGGTGGGTCTTCACCGTGTGAGGCGAGATCGCGAGATCACGCGCGACCTCCTTCGTCGTGGCGCCGAATGCCACCTTCTGGAGGATCTCCTTCTCTCGCTTGGAGAGGGCGACCGCGTCGGGGCGCTTCTCGGCGAGCTGGACCTCCTCGATGAAGGCCCGGGTGAGCTGCGGGTGGATGACAGCCTTGCCTTCCAGGGCAAGCCTGGCGGCGTTCACGAGCTCCTCGGCGGAGGCGTCCTTCAACAGGTAGCCGGAGACGCCGGCCTGGATCGCCTCCGCGATAGAGGCCCTGGACTCGTCCACGGTGAACAGGATCACGCGCGTGTCGGGCGAGGCCCTGCGGATGGCCTTCGTGGCTTCGATGCCCCCCATGCCCGGCATACGCACGTCCATGAAGACGATGTCCGGAGTGACGTCCTCGACGACCACGACGGCCTCCTCGCCACTCGCCGCCTCCCCGACGACCAGGACGTCTTCGGACAGGTCGAGCGCGGCATGAAGGCCCTCTCGGGTCACAGGGTGGTCGTCGACGATCAGGATTCGGATGGGGGGCATATTCGCTCGCCGGCCTCTGTTCGATGTGGGCAGCACTAGAATAATCGTTTGGCCCTTCGGAAGGAACGCTCATGGACGATGTTGTGGAGAACGACCCCGGAACGGCTCCCGTCGCCCCGGCCTCGGACGATTCGTCGCGGAGCAATGGCGAACCCACGCAGGAGCAGGTGCTCGACGCGCTGCGAAACGTCTTCGATCCCGAGCTGGGCATCAACATCGTCGATCTCGGCCTCGTGTACTCCGTCGATGTCCACGATGGGGTCGTCCACGTCGAGTACACGCTGACGACCATGGGCTGTCCGATCGGTCCCCTCATCGAGCAACAGATGCGCCAGTTCCTGGCGGGGGTCGCCGGGGTGAGGGACGTCGACGCCGAGATGGTGCTCCGCCCGCCCTGGACCCCCGAGATGATGTCCGAAGAGGCGAAGGCCGCGCTGGGCTTCTTCTGATCGTCGCATTGCTCGGGCGGCACTGTGTCGCCGCCGAGGCACCCCCTTGACTTGCACCTGCAACGGCGCGAGCGTTGCGGCGAATTCCGTTTCGGAAGGTAGGATTCGATGATCCGCACGCGTGAGCAGGGCGTGGTTGGGGCGATGATCCCATCGCGGCT
>Ga0153915_10004960_pt1 | contig 12336 bp, 9 predicted proteins | sample Opewatmetagenome_2_FD_107003 | JGI IMG/M metagenome (GOLD analysis project Ga0153915, IMG submission 107003) | Freshwater wetland microbial communities from Ohio, USA - Open water 3 Core 3 Depth 3 metaG | ecosystem: Environmental > Aquatic > Freshwater > Wetlands | place: USA: Ohio, Lake Erie... | reverse complement strand
GCAATATATAACGGCTGATCGGCTAAAGCCTGCTGGAATTGCCGGATAGAGTCAGGACGATTTACCGCCCAGATCTTATGCAGATCGCCGTCGCTATCGGTCACTTCTACCACGGGTATATTTTTCTCTTCAGCGGCAATTAAAGCGTCAATTTTATTGTCGGAATCTTCGAACATGGCCAGGACTTCGCTGGTATTGACCTGGCAGGCCCGCAGCATACTCATGCGGTCGCTTTTCGCCTTCGGAATGATATTTTCATGCGGTCTCACAATGCGGGTATCCCATTCGGCCAGCTTGACTGCCGCCAGGATATTTCGGCGCTGATACCTTTTCCCCAGGCAGGTAAAATGATGCTCATGAATATAAATTCCCGGATTAGGGTCGGCTTTTAATATGCCCTGCTTCAGCCATTGGGTAATATTAGCTAAAGCACGGGTGTACCGGTTATCTTGCGGGTTATCCTGGGGAGTTTCCCGGTTAAACTCTATGCGTACGAAGTTATACTCGCTCTTCCGGTAAAGCTTATCTTGCAATTGGAGGCTGATAATGTCATACGGAGGACATAGCACCTCCGCTAGTGTGCTGATTTTCCCCTGATTGTAACGGACGCCCCGAAACGGGCGGATTTCGGCCATTCTTTTACCATCCTAATCTTAAAGTATCTGGTTTCACTTTCCAGTTTACTTTATGAAGGAAGTCCGGCGCAAGTAAATTGACTACCTGTTTCACTCTATTCCCGGTACATTCTCACCCTCTTGATTATCCCCTTTCTTCCCCTTAAACTACTAATATGGTGCGGATTGAACAACAACCAGCTTGAAGACATTTTTTAACGGAGATATTAATGCCGGAGCCGCGAGAGTACCAGACCCAGGCCGTTATTATTAAAAAGACTAAACTGGGAGAAGCTGACAGGATACTGACCCTCTATACCCCTGACCGCGGTAAAATTGAGGCCGTAGCCAAGGGAGTCCGCCGTCCTAAAAGTAAGATGGCCGGTCACCTGGAGCTCTTGACCCACAGCCAGGTCCGCTTTGCTCGGGGCCGCAATCTGGATACCATTATCGGCAGTCAGACCATCGACAGTTTCCTGAACATGAAGAATGATCTCTGGCTGTCCTCCTGCGGACTATATACCGCTGAACTGGTCAATCAGTTCACCGTCGAACACCTGGCCATCCCCCGGTTGTTTGAATTATTTCTGGAGACTTTGCAAAGGATTGCCCGGGCGGACAGTCCGGATTTAACTTTGCGGTATTTCGAACTGCACCTTTTGGAATTAGTCGGCTACCGGCCTCAGCTCCAGGAATGCGTAGCCTGCCATGTGGAACTGAAACCGGAAGTCAATGCTTTCTGCTCCAGCGCCGGAGGCATCCTTTGCCCGAACTGCCAGTTTGAACACCCGGCCGCCTTCCCCATCTCGGTGGATGCTCTCAAGGTGCTCAGATTATTCCAGCGCAGTACCTTTGAAGTAGTCAGCCGTTTAAAGATCAACTCGGATCTCTCTCGAGAATTGAAAGCAGCCCTCTCTTCTTATATCCGTTACCTTCTGGAACGCGATGTTAAATCCGCCGCCTGGCTGGATACCCTCCGCGACCAGACCCATCAGACCGCCAGGACTTAACCAGCCTTAAATCCTTCCATAGGACCCGCTTTGAAACCAAAAACTGGAGAATAGCTATGGTTTCAGAACGATTATCCTGATGAACAAATAAATTGAACCTATGATAAAAAACGCTCCAAATACGCGGCAGCCCCAAACTTTTAATACTCGTATACGATCATTATTTAAAAAAGAAACGGAAAATTCGCTAAAAGTTGGAGCATATTTTGTTAAATAGATTCCTATAAGTATAAGCAATACACAAACAATACCTGCCAGTATATTGGGAATTATATGAGGAAGCATTAAAAGAACTCCTTTTAAATCTGGTCAACAACCGAACCCTCACAACCTATATATGATCTAAACATTAATAAAATATTATTAATCAGTCCCTGGTTTTAAATATAATAAGCCATAAGTATTTATTGGAATTAAATTATTCATTCTTTGGCATTACTATTTCTTAGCCCATATTATAAATACTTCTGTTTTATAAAGCAATAATAGTGGCTTATAAAAAATTCCGGATAGAATTCCCCCTACTCAAATACTCCCTTTTGTGCGATACTATTGCTGAATAAACAAGGCTTTGGGGGTTATTATTTGGGAACTGAAAGGACAATTGTTTTAGCCTCCGCCTCTCCTCGCCGGAGAGAACTACTGGAGAAAATCGGCCTTAAATTCAGCGTTGATCCCAGCGACTACCCGGAAAACCTGCGGTCCGACCTGAATCCGGAGGGGCTGGTCAAATCTATCTCCTTGGGAAAAGCCCTGCAAGTCTCTTTGAAATATCCGAACGCCCTGATTATTGCGGCCGATACGTTCGGCATGTTCGAAGGTAAAATACTGGGAAAACCACATACCGCAGACGAGGCCCTTAAGATGCTCTCAGCCTTAAACGGCAAATCCCATATCGTCATTACCGGCTATACCATTTTGGATTCCGCTACCCAAAAAATGGTGACTCATACCGAAGAGACCAGGGTCTATTTTAAAAAATTATCTGCTGAAGAGATTAACCGCTACGTCAAAACCGGGGAGCCTCTGGATAAAGCCGGCGCCTATGCTATCCAGGGGTTAGGGGCCGTCATCGTGGAAAAAATTGTCGGAGATTATTATAACGTGATGGGACTTCCGCTGTGCTCCCTGGTGGAAAGCCTGAAGGATTTCGGGATCACCGTCCTCTAGCCCTTTATTCCCTCTTTAAAAAGTCGGCCGCACTTTCTCCGGCCACATACCCCGTAGAAAAGGCCGCTTGCAGATTATACCCGCCGGTATCGGCATCGATGTCCATCACTTCGCCGCAAAAATAAAGTCCTTCCACCAGTTTCGAAGCCATGGTCCGGGGTTCAATTTCTCTCAACGAGACCCCTCCCGCCGTCACCATCGCGGCACTGAGCGGCAAAGGGCCTTTGATATTGAAGCGCAGCGACTTCAGCAGTCCAGCCAGACGGTCGCGTTCCCCGGCATTAATCTGGTGGCCGGGCTTCTCCGGGTCGATCTCGCTTAATTTTATGAAGGGATCAATCATCTTTTGGGGCAATAAGCCCTTTAACAGGTTGCGGAAGGTACGTTTGCTGTTGGTATCAAAATCTCTTTGCAGTCGTATTTGAAGCTGCTCCATATTGAGGGCCGGTTTCAGGTCTATAGCGACGCTGACCGGGCCTCTTTCCAATGCTTCGACAACACTCAGACTCATTTGGAGGGTTAAGGGACCGCCGATGCCAAAATGCGTCAGCATCATTTCACCCATCTGGCTATCGATGATGTTTTTCCAGGACTTCGCTAAACCGATATCTTTGGCCTGGCATTGGTAAGCGGTCAAACGGATATTCCTTAAACTTTCTCCCTGTATGCTGCGCACCAACTCTACTTCCTGAACCTCCAGGGGCACCAGGCCCGGCCGCAGCTTGATAATGATATGTCCCAGTGAGGCCGCCATCCGGTATCCGTCACCTGTAGAACCGGTAGACGTCCAGGAAGCGCCCCCGGTAGCCAGGATTACCGCTCCGGCCTCATATTCGCCCTTCTCGGTTACGACACCAGTAACCCGGCCTTTCACGGTTTTGATGGCAGTCACTTGCGTTCCCATCTGCAGCTTGACCCGATTGGTCCCCAGGTAACATTCCAGAGCCCGCACAACATCCCGGGCATCCTCGGAAGCCGGAAAAATTCTCCCGCCTCTCTCTACTTTGGTCTCGACATTGAACCTGCTCATTAAAGCCAGCAAATCTTCCCGGAAAAAATGGCTAAAAGCACTGTACAGGAAACGTCCGTTAGGCCCGTAAGCCAGGATAAAATCTTCCAGTTCCCGGGAGTTAGTCAAATTGCAACGCGTTTTTCCACTGACCAGAATTTTCTTGCCGGGAGATTCCATTTTTTCCAACAGCAGGACTTCCGCCCCGCATTCCGCCGCTCTGCCGGCCGCCATCATGCCCCCCGCTCCAGCCCCGATTACGATTAATTTCGAATTCCCCATATCAAGATTAACCTAACATATTGGCGTTCTTAATTCAACCCGTCCTCCATTCACCAACTATATTCCCCTTTCTAATTCCTCTATAATAGTATTGGCATCAAAGATACCGCCGATGAGGTTAGAAGAGAGAAATAATGGAAGTAAATCCCGCAGAAATTCAGTCCCGGATCGCCACCCTCAGGGAAGAGATCAACCATCATAACTATCTCTATTATGTTCTGGATGCCCCGGAAATCAGCGATGCCGAATATGACCAATTAATGCACGCCTTGCGAGATTTAGAAAAACAATACCCCCAATTCATTACGCCGGACTCGCCAACCCAGCGGGTAGGGGCCGCTCCGGTGGAGTCTCTGGGTATTGTCGAACACCGCATTCCGCTCCTTTCTTTGGCGGATGTCGGCAACGACGAGGAACTGGATGCCTGGTATAACCGCATTTCCAAAATCCTGAACGGGCAGGCTTTTAATTTTGTTTGCGAACATAAAATCGACGGACTAGCCGTAGCTTTAACCTATATCGACGGCAAACTGGAGATCGGGGCCACCCGGGGAGACGGGACGCGGGGGGAAAATATTACACAGAACATCCGCACTATTCGCAGCATTCCTCTAACGCTGCCGGCAGGTGCGCCTCCGCGATTTGAGGTGCGCGGAGAAGTTTTCCTGCCCAAGTCCGGATTTAAAAAGGTCAATGAGGAGCGGGCGGCGGAAAATCTACCCCTCTTTGCCAATCCCCGCAATGCTGCCGCCGGATCGGTGCGCCAGCTTGATCCGCGCATTACTGCCCGCCGTCCTCTGGATATGTATATTTATCACCTGGGCTGGATCGAAGGCGCTTCATCCAAACCCACCCATTGGGAAAACCTGGAATTCCTCAGGTCCCTGGGATTTAAAACCAACCCCAATAACCGCCTCGTCGGCAGTCTGGAAGAGGCTAAGGATTACTTCCGAGAATGGAACGCCAAACGTGAAAGCCTGATTTATGAAGCCGACGGTATTGTAATTAAAGTCAACCAGCATAGTCTTCAGCAGCAGCTTGGCAGCGTCGGCCGCGAGCCGCGCTGGGCAATTGCCTATAAGTTTCCGCCGATTGAAGGCACCACACTTTTAAAAGATATCGAAATCAGTGTCGGGCGCACCGGGACCCTGAATCCAGTCGCTATTTTAGAACCGATTGCGATCGGGGGAGTGACCATCACTCATGCTGCCCTGCACAATGAGGATGATATTCGCCGTAAGCAAATTCATATCGGGGATACGGTGGTCGTCCGCCGCGCCGGGGATGTCATTCCGGAAGTAGTCGGCCCCAGCAAGCACTCCGGTGAAAACCAGGAATTCAACCTGCTGGAAAAGATACACGGCCGCTGCCCTTCCTGCGGCTCGGAGGTCTTCCGGGTCGAGGGTGAAGTCATGTATTACTGCACCAACGCCGCCTGCCCGGCCCAGCTTCAAGAACACCTCCAGCATTTCGCTTCCCGGGCAGCTATGGATATCCGCGGCATTGGCGAAGCCATGGCAGAGGTTATTACCCGGGCCAGCGTGGTTAAAGATGGAGATAGTTACCGCCCGGTCCAGGATGTAAGCGATATTTATTACCTGGATAAGAATAAGCTGGTCTCGCTGGAACGCATGGGTGAGAAGAGCGCTACTAAGCTGATCGAACAGATTCGGAATAGCTGCACCCGGCCGCTGGGCAGGATCGTTTTTGCCCTGGGCATCCGCCATGTGGGTGAAGAGATGGCCGAACGGCTGGTCAAACGTTTTACCAGCATTGATGCATTAGAAAAAGCTTCCTTTGAAGACCTGACCTCCGTTCCCACGATCGGTCCCAAGATTGCCGAAAGCATCCTATCTTTCTTTAAGCTGGAACGCAACCGGAGCATTATAGAGAGATTAAAACAGGCTGGCGTTAATCTCAGCCAGGAAGCGCCGGCTGCCAGTGCAAATTTACCATTGAGCGGGCTGGAATTTGTCATTACCGGGAAACTGGTCTCTTTTTCCCGGGAGGAAGCGGAGGGAAAAATCAAAGTCCTGGGCGGCAGCGCCAAGAGCGATGTTACCAGGAAGACCAACTATCTCGTCGTCGGGGAAGACCCCGGTTCCAAGGTCGCCCGGGCCCAGGCTCTAGGCATTAAACAGATCTCGGAAGATGATTTATTACAACTCCTGGGGATGAAAAGACTGCTATGAAATTAATTATTGGACTGGGCAACCCCGGTCAAGAATACTCGGCTAATCGCCATAATATCGGTTTTCTCTGCATCAATTATTTTGCCAAACAGCACCGGATTGAGCTGGATAAAAAACAGGGTAAAGCCCGCGTCGGCATCGGGACCATCGCCGGGAATCAGGTTATCCTAGCGAAACCCCAGACCTATATGAATGCCAGCGGGATTTCCGTCAGCCAGTTGATGCAGAAATACCAGGTCCCTCTAGCGGATCTGATCGTCATCCATGATGACCTGGACTTGCCTCTGGGTAAAATTCGCATTCGGGGGGGAAGCAGCGCCGGCGGGCATAACGGCGCCAAGTCCATCATCGCTTCACTCGGCACCCAGGACTTCATCCGCATCCGCGTCGGCATCAGCCGTCCCCAGTCACCGGACGAGAATAAATTGGAGACCATTGTGGACTATGTTCTGGGCGATTTCACGGATGAGGATAAACCGGTGATCGAAGAAACCATTCGCCGGGTCTCCGACGCCCTGATGTGCCTGATTACCGAAGGAAATGAGAAAGCCATGAACAAATTTAATTAGCGGTTAAAAATGGTTAGCTTTTAACTTTTTCATTGAAACGGAACCTTATCAACCTCTATTATTTTATTATATCCTGGTTATTGGTGATTTGAACTTTGATATTGTTTAGAGTTTAGATATTAGGATTAGTATTTTAGCTGTTAGCTGTTTCGAGGTGTGTTAATTTGATTCCTGAAATTGCCGGTTATATTACCCGCCGTGAAGGCAAAAAGTTTCTTAAACTCCAGGAAACCGTGGATGATTCCCGCATCGACCGCCGGATTCTGAGACCTGGAGAGGTGCTTTCGCTATATATCCATATTCCCTTTTGCCGCAAGCTCTGTCCCTTCTGCTGCTTCAACCGCTATCTGTTTCAGGAGGACAAAGCCCGGCAATACTTTGTTAACCTCAGGAAAGAGCTGGATATCTATATTCAAAAGGGTTTCACTTTTTCCGAGTTTTATTTCGGCGGAGGCACCCCTACAATCCTGATGGATGAGCTTTTATCTTTCATTGACTATTTAAAAATGAAATTTCCGGTCAAAGAGATTTCCCTGGAAACCACGCCCCACGAGCTCACTCCGGATACTATTGCCGCCTTAAAAGCGGCCGGCGTCAAACGGCTTTCTCTGGGAGTACAGAGCTTTGACGATGAGATGTTAAAGGCAATGGGCCGGCAGCTTTGCACCGGAAAGGAAGCCCAGGAGAAGATCCTGGCTGTCCAGGGACAGTTCCCCACCGTGAATATCGACCTGATTTTTAATTTTCCCTTCCAGACATTGGAAAAATTCAAAGCGGATGTAGCTCTTTTCCAGAATCTTGGCATTGACCAGGTTACCTTCTACCCGCTCATGCCGTCCCCTCATAAAAAGAGCGCCCTGGAACGAAAATTCTCCAAAGTCGATAGCTCCGGTGAAAAACGCTACTATGATGTCATTTTAAAAGAGATTTACGACCGGGACTATCAGGCTTCCACTGTCTGGTGCTTTTCCCGGGGCCGCCGGATGTTCGATGAATATATCGTAGACAACGCTGATTATATCGGCATCGGCTCGGGTTCCGTCAGCCTGGTCAACGGACTATTTTATATCAATTCCTTCTCTCTGGACCATTATGCTTCCCTGGTGCAAACCGGACATCTGCCGATCGTCCGCTGGCGGCCTCTGTCCGAGAAAGAATACTATCGCTATTACCTTCTGACCAAGCTCTTCGGGACCCGGGTACATAAGGAGCAGTTTCGCCAGCAGTTCGGAATAGATATCTCCCGCAAAGTCGGCTCTGAAATTGTAGCACTGAAATTGGCAGGCGCCGTTACCGAAACCCCTGAGGAAATTAGAGTCACCCGCCGCGGCATGTATCTCATCAGTGTCATGATGCGGGAATTTTTCGCTTCTCTCAACACTCTCAGAGAGTATTGCATTGAAAAACAGATCTAATTCATTCTCCGGTTATAGAGAAACATTTCTCTGGAAAAGTTCTGCCAGTCTATTTATAATAAGACCAGCATATTAGAGCTAAGTAAAAGGGGAACCCGATGGCAGAGAAATCCATTATCATCATTGGAGCTGGCATTGCCGGGCTTTCAGCCGGCATCTACGGGCAGATGAATGGCTACAAGACCCAGATTTTTGAAATGGGCATTAAACCTGGAGGTCTGTGCACAGCCTGGGAGCGCAAGGACTATATCATCGATTGCTGTCTGCATTGGCTGGTCGGCACTTCACCGGAATCCAACCTGCATCACCTCTGGCAAGAAGTCGGAGCCCTGGTTGATAAAAAAGTGATCAACCCGGAGCAGTTTATGAGAGCTGAGACCGCGTCCGGTAAAATCGTGAATTTATATACCGACATCGATCTCCTGGAAACCCATCTCAAAGAGATTGCCCCGGAGGATAGCGTTTTTATTGCCGAGGTCACTGCAGCCATTCGCAAACTGGCCACCCTGGAAATGCCGGTCGATAAAGCCCCGGAATTATATGGTCCTCTGGATAATTTGAAGATGATGGCTAAAATGGGGCCATTGATGAGCGAATATCAAAAATGGTCCAAGCTGACCATGAAGGATTTCGCCCTGCGTTTCCAAAATCCGATTCTACGGGAAGCCTGGCAAACTCTTTGGGGACCAGACATGTCCTCTTTCTTCATGCTAATCACCCTGGGATATATGTCTCGGAAAAATGCCGGGTATATTGTCGGAGGCTCCCTGGAGTTAGCTCTGGCGATGGAAAAGCGTTATTATGACCTGGGCGGCAAGATCGGTTATCACTCGGGTGTGGAGAAAATTATCGTTGAAAATAATCGTGCTGTAGGCGTCAAGCTGGCTAATGAAACTGAGCGCCGGGCAGATTATGTAATTTCTGCTGCCGATGGGCATGCTGCGATTTGGGAGATGCTGGAAGGCAAGTTTGTGGATGAAACCATCCGCAACTATTATAAAATGCCGATTTTTCAACCCCTGGTCTTTATCGGTCTAGGTGTCAACCGGTCTTTTTCAGACTTTCCCCAAATCATTTCCGGTATTGTCCTCCACCTCGATAAGCCTATTACTATTGGTAATAAGGAACATCACACGTTAAACGTCCGCATTCATAACTTCGATTCTTCTTTCGCTCCCGCTGGCAAAACTGTCCTTACAGTAGCCTTTGAGTCGGATTTTGAATACTGGGCTGAAGTCAACCAGAGCCTGGACCGCTACCAGGAGGAAAAGGAGAGAATTGCTACCGCAGTAGTTTCCGCTTTGAATCAGCGTTTCCCGGGATTGGCCAATCAACTGGAAATGTGGGACGTGGCAACCCCGGTAACCTTCTATCGCTATACCGGCAACTGGCAGGGCAGCTATGAAGGATGGCTGCCAACACCTAGCAATATTACTCTGCGCATGAAAAAGGCCCTGCCTGGTTTAAGCAACTTTTATATGATCGGACAATGGGTCCAGCCGGGAGGCGGTCTGCCTACGGGCTTGATGACAGGCAACCACGTTATTCAAATTCTCTGCAAGCAGGATAAAAAGAAATTTTCAGCATCTCTGCCTGGAAAAACCGATCAGCCGACCAGGCAGCCAGATTAAACTTGATCCAGGCTAAAATTAAACACTATTAGCTGAAAATTATGGTTATTTTTCGGGTAATCTTTTATTGGCCTGTTCTTTCAGCATCTCGATATTAAAAACCGGGACCGTGAATTTGAAAGTAGACCCCTTCCCGGGAACACTCTCCACCCAAATTTGACCTCCGTGCAGATCGATAATAAACTTGGTCAGTGCCAGCCCTATTCCTAGCCCGCTCAGACTCTGTCCTTCATTAACCTTCCGCCTGTATGGATCAAACAGGTTTTCCATTTTCTCTTTCTCAATGCCCCTCCCAGTATCCCATACCTCTACCAGCACCTCGATATCATTAGGTTGGCTTACCTTGACCAGCACTTTCCCCTGATCCGTATATTTGATCGCATTGCTTAAGAGATTAGCCATAACTTGTCTTAACCGGACACTATCTCCGTTTACCCGCTTTACCTCGGCTATTTCCAGTTCCAGCTTTATATTCTTATTCTCTGCTTCTGGCATCGCCTCAAGGGCGACTTCTCTCACCAATTGCCCTAAATCTGTCGGCAGATGGCTTATCTTTAACGTCCCGGCTTCTCCCCGTGACAGTTCCATTAGTTCATCAATGCGCTGCTTTAAATTCAGGGAAGCCCGCCGGATATTCTTGGCCAGCGCCAGAAAGACGCCCTCTTTCATTTCCGTTTCTAATAGTTCACTGGAAGCCAGGATCGCCGTTAAAGGAGTATTCAACTCATGCACTAAAGCTCGCGTATATTTGTTTCTTTTCGCCATTTCTTCCTGCAAGCTGTTGCTTAACCGCTGCTCTTCCCGGTACAACGCTTCCAGTTTGCGCTGGGTTAAATTACGTTCTGTGATGTCCCGAAAAGTGACAATATTCGCCAGTTTGCCTTCAAAGCTGATGGTACCCACCGATATCTCGAGATTCCTCCGGCCGCCGTCCTTTCTAAGTACATTAATTTCATAAATATCCGGTACTTTGCTTCCGCTGACCCTCTGGCGGTAGCGCTCCAATACCAGTTGATGGTCTTCTTCTGCAATGACGAACGGTATGGCTTTACCTGCTAACTCCTCAACCGAATAGCCTGAAATATCCGCCATGGTCCTGTTGGCAAAGCGGTACACTCCATCCTGAAGTATCAGGACTCCCTCATTGCTTTGCTCCACCACTGTCTCATATTTATATTCGCTTTCCCTTAAAGTCTGCTCCATATGACGATACTGCGTAATATCCCTGAGCACTACCAATTTCCCGGCTTTATCACCCCTGGCGCCTTGCAGAGGGATAATATTGATATCCAGATCGATTCTCTTCAAGGAGTCTATGGACATTTCAGTATGCTGTTCTCCATCCAGCTTGGACAGCAGGATATCCAGCTTCGGCCACACCGCGTCCAGGCGTTTTCCTAATATCGCCCCATTCTGGCTAATCCCTAAGATACTCTTTACCGCCGGATTTGCGTCTACAATTATTCCTTCAGGATTCAGTACCAGGATTCCATCCGGCATCTTCTCTATCAACAATCCCCTGGCTACCGGCACTACATCCAGAAAATGATACTGTAAAATTGTAAAAGCATAGATTACCCCGGCCAGCACAAATGAGAAGGGCGACAGGTCCAGCCCTGGAATCGGACTCAGCCCCAGCAAATAAATAGCATTGCCGCTCAACGCTATCAGAGTAGCCATTAAAATAATTAGCAGTTGACGGCCGTAACCCGCTTTTCGCCGGTTAAAACGCACCAATATGAGAATACCGCTGAAAACCATTACATAGTTGTAGATCGCCATTATCCAAAACAATGGCCCGTGCTCCCAGACCAGAAATTCACCGGATGTTCCTGGAGAAGGATAGATGTTGGTCCAGTACAGATGATGCCACTGGTTAGTCCAGACCCCTATCAGACTGAATATAGGAATGATTAAGAGTAAGACTATATTGCGCGGTCGGCGACACCATTTAGACCCGGTATATTCCAGGGCAAAGATCAACCACATCACCCCGGTAAAGACCGCTCCCCAATACATCGACCTGCCCCAGAAGACTTTCGTGTTGAAATCTACTGCTCCTGCTTCCAGTCCATTGGTTAATATCCAGATGAAAAGAGTCAGCAGAAAACAGACGAAAATGGAAGAACCGGATGCAATGCGGCGCGTCCAGATTTTGAAAATCAGAACCAGAGCCAGCGCAGCTCCGATAAAAAAGACTATCGAAAAAAGGGGGAAATGGAACATCATATCAGACTAATACCAATACCCCGGTCAGCGTGAATTAATCCATGTTGGGATTGAAATCTGCATAATATTCAGGACTACCCAATCCTTAGATTAATTTATCTTAATACTTTCTGAGCAATATCACAATCAAACTAATACAATCTAATATAATCTAATACGACCCTCTCCACCTGTTTTCCAGATCTAATGCTCACCTTTCTTAGCCAGTCTCTCTC
>Ga0153915_10004959_pt1 | contig 12338 bp, 10 predicted proteins | sample Opewatmetagenome_2_FD_107003 | JGI IMG/M metagenome (GOLD analysis project Ga0153915, IMG submission 107003) | Freshwater wetland microbial communities from Ohio, USA - Open water 3 Core 3 Depth 3 metaG | ecosystem: Environmental > Aquatic > Freshwater > Wetlands | place: USA: Ohio, Lake Erie... | reverse complement strand
TTTTTGGTTTGATAAAACGGGCGAACTTCTTCAGCAACCGGATGGAATGTTTTAGGTGATATCCACAGGTGGTACAAAATTCATCCAGAATAATCGCTTTGTCTTTTCGAGAAGCCTTTCTGTACCTCACGTAAAATCACTTCAAGATATTCTCGTTTGGATCGTGAGCTCATAATTTACTCCGATGACATTTTCCGTGAGTAAATTCGCACGTTTGGATCTCATCAGATTCGTAAGGTATTTGGAAGGTGTTCAATCTTCAGGGAAAATAATATAAATTATTGATACAATATTAAAGAGCGCTTGATGGAGAATATGCAAAAAACTGGACCTAGATTTTCGGTAGTTATTCCAATTCATAACGAAGAGGAGAATGTTCTCGATCTCTATGATAGATTAACAACTGTTATGGAAAGATTGTGTGATGCTGAAGGATATTCTAAAGACGCTTTCGAAGTCATAATGGTCGACGACGGGAGTAATGACCTCTCGTGGCGTCTGATCAAAGATCTGCATAGTAAGGATGGGAGGATCAAAGGTCTACTTTTTTCCAGAAATTTCGGGCACCACATAGCAATAACTGCGGGGCTTGACCATGCAAAAGGCGAGGCCGTAATCCTGATGGACGGTGATCTGCAGGATCCACCGGAAGAGATACCCAAACTTTTGGAAAGGTTTGAAGAAGGATATGATCTGGTTTATGGTATCAGACAACAGAGGCAGGACAATATTCTTAGGAGGATAACGTCAAATTTATTCTGGTGGATTCTGAAAAAATTTTCGGGTGTCGATATTCCCGAAGGGCAGACGATGTTGAGAATTATGAGCAGAAGAATGGTTGACACAATAAAAAATATGCCAGAGCACGCGAGATTTATTCATGGAATGATGGCGTGGGCAGGTTTTAATTCAACAACACTGGAAGTGAAACATAATAAGAGGACAAAAGGAAAGAGTAAATACGATATTCCCAAGATGTTCAAACTTGCCTTTCATGCTATTACTTCTTTTTCAACAGTTCCCCTAAGACTTGCGACCTATGTCGGTTTAATGAGTTCTCTCATAAGCTTTATCGTTGGGATCTATTATGTTTATCTAAAACTTTTTTATAGAATTTCGGTCTTAGGCTATGCCTCGATAATTGTATCAATTTTTTTTGTTGGAGGTATACAACTACTTGTACTCGGAATATTGGGCGAATATCTCGGGAGAACGTATCAAGAAGTTCAGAGAAGACCCCTGTATGTCTTAAAGGAATTTATTTTCTGATTTTTATGGTTATTAAGGAATTATCTTGGGACAGTTCATTTTTTAAAAAAAAGATGGGAGAATTGATAATTACATCCCAAAAGGCATTTAGTATCAAGGCGGTTGTTGATAAAGCCAGGGATGACGGATTTAAATACGTTATATGCAGAATCCGGACGCAGCAGACTTCCCTTATCAGGCTCTTGGAGTCATTCAGTTTTTATTTGTCGGATGTCGGTTTAACCTGGGCAATTGAGACTGACAAATTTATATTAAAGAATGGAGATAAGAACTCGCAACCAAGACCTCCTATCAAGGTGGCTATCGACAAAGATATTCCTGTACTTCAAGAAATTTCGGAATCTCTTTTTATTGAAAGTCGTTTCTATAACGATCCCTTTTTCTCAAAGGAAGAGGCAGATAGATTGTATCGAGCTTGGATAGATAATTCTGTAAAAGGCAATGTTGCAGATATCGTCTTTTTCATTCCTGACATCGGTTTTATTACCTGTAAGAAATCTTCTTCGAGTTCCGGAGAAATTCCGCTTATCGGAGTGAAAAAGGAATTGATCGGAAAGGGATTTGGAAAAAGTTTAATACGCGAAGCTATACTTTGGTTTAAGACTCATGGAATTATTTCCGTGAGTGTCAGAACGCAGATGCAAAATGTTAGAGCAATGAATTTTTATGCCCGATTAGGCTTTCATATTAAGGAATACGATCTAGTTTTTGCAAAGGTATTATAGCTTAGTCTTTTTTTTGCAAGTATAATCGCGGAGCAATTACGTATTATGTGAAGCGCTATTGCCTATATCAACTTTATATAGAACGTATTCGCTATTTTTCAGAACTCGCAGTAACATAGGTTCTTTATCGAGGTAGATAGCGTATGATACTGGTGCATACACATAGTCGACTTTATATTTCTTAATGATAGATAATCTGTTCACTGCTCCACCTTGGCTAAAGAATAGCTCTACATCTTTTTCCCTTCTCTCGACCTCTGTTTGTACTATAGCAAAGGACCGAAAAACGCTGAGCACAGATCGTCTTCCCGCAAGATTTGAGGCAAGAGATGGGCCATCCAGATTTAAAGGATGAAGAATTGTTGATGTCGGCGGCGTGGTTTCGAGAAACTTTATGATCTCTATGGCACCTCTGTTTACATCATAGTAACTCTTATCAAATCGAAGATTGAGAAACTGCACTGTACTGGGGACGGATAGGAGAATAATCATTGTTAATATAACGTGGAATTTCTTTCCTGATTTTATTTTTGATAGAAATATGAACAGCAGTATCCACGCCCCCATTAGTGACTGAACTGAAAACCATATTGAATTATTTATTGTCATAAAGGGATCACCCAGATAAATAAATTCTGCAACTGAGAATCCGATTATAACAAAAATTCCGAGGAAGACAATAACAAAATCAATTCCTTTTCTTTTAATAATATCTTTTGAGAAATAAAAGATCGCTGATCTTGAGCCGAAGCTTATCAATATGTAAACCGCTAAAACTATAACTGTAATTATGATGGGCATATTCGCGAGCCCAATGTTTCTGAGAAAATTATGAAAAAGGTTGAGGAAGTCAATTCTTAATATATAATTACCTGTACCACTCCTAAATATTATGATATCCATAACAATGACCAGGAAGATAAACAAGGACGCTATGCATAAAAACATTCCCTTCTTTCGATCTTTATCAAGTATCGTCGAGACGATACCTGTTAAAAAAGCGGAACCTATGATGTGAAATCCCATGGAACTCTTAAATCCATATGCAGAAAATCCAAGGACGGAAAACAATATGAGATACAACAACTTGTTCTCCACGTAATATTTTTTCAAATACAATATGCATAAAAACATAACGAATAGTGCCGGCAAATAGCCGTTCAGAGTAAAAAGGGACCAAATTGTGGGCGTAAAAAAAGCAATCCACGGATAATCAGGAGGAAACATGCCAAGCATCCCCGGAACAAAAGAAAGATCAGAACCAAACATTAATATACCGGCTATAACCCCGATCAATTCCGTCCCCCCGCATTTTCGGATAAGTATGTAAGGCAAAAAAACTAAGAGTAAGAAGTACAAAAGAGGGAAAAAGAAAAAAGTCAGCTTTAAGGTATCTATCATGAAAAGTCGATTGAACATCTCAATTTCAAGGTGCATATTCAAATGATAGAAAGAAAAATCTATGCCGCTCGCATAAGGATAGACCGGCGGGAAAACATTCTTCAACATGTTAATTATCCCCAGATGAAAAATGCCTTCGGTAAGATAGGTGTTCCTGATCTTGAATTCATTATCAAGAAAAACAGCATCTGTAAAATGACTAAGGTGGAGAAGTATAAAAACCGCTCCTATTAATACCAAAGCAGAGAGGATATCCTTAGGGGATGTATATACATCCCCTTTCTTTTCTTTAAGATCACGGATTTTGAGAATAAACCAGAGCAAAAATATCAGAATGATGAAAATATGTAGGAGTTCAGGATGGGATAATCTTCTTATGACGATATATAACAATGGCATCAAGGCAGCACCAAGTGCTACGGAAAGAAAAAGGCTAGTGAAATATTCATCCTTATTAGGGCTTAGCCATCTCAGCAAAAGACTTCCCGGGATAAAGAAGAAGAGAAAAACGCCGGCATAAAATAGAAGAGAATCTTTAATAGGAAGAGAATAAGAAAGGTTCAACAGAAAAGCTACGCAGACAAATATAGCGGGCAATAACGGAACAACTTTTAACCCTGCTATCGCAAGTTTGTCATTTCTTATTTCCATCCAGACAACTTAGACTTTGCTCCTTTCCTTAAGTCATCACCCAATTTTTGCCCCGCACAAAACCTATCACTTTGCGATGCGCACTTTGTCAAAAAGGAGACTCATGTTAGCTTATTCATCACAGAAAACCGAAAAAATTGACCACTCGACATAAAATATAGAAAAACAACTAAGTTTGACATTCCGACTAACGCCACAAGAATTATCAGAAGTTTCGGTTATTACTATTGTCTATCCAAAAAGTATCTCCCGCTACCCTCCTGCCTGTTTTACCCGTTGCAGTGGCTGTAAAAGCCGTTCCCGTTCCAGATGATCGCAAGGAATAGTTAAAATTCAGACTCGAAGCCTCCCCAGGTCTGAAACCAGTCAAGACGTCCTCTATGCCGTTGTCTGCCGTTCCATATGTGCCGTTATAATTCCAGGTCCCATCCGGATTCGGAGCATATCTCCCATTCTCGGCAAAATACTGCTCTTCGAGGAGCCTTAAATTTTGGAGGTTAGAGTATGCCTCAGTCCTTGCAGCATTCTTCTGCTGGCCTATAAATGCAGGCACTGCGATCACTGCAAGTATACCGATTATTGCGACAACGATTAGGAGCTCTATTAAGGTAATGCCTTTTTTATCCATCTCTGACCCCTTTCATGACAATCATTAATTAATATCATTTTCCTCTAATCCGAATATAGAGTCTTTTCGTGAAGCTTACCGCCGGTCGCGTCATAAGCTTTAATAGTGACACTTGTTCCGGCTGCTGGGTGTACGCAGACTATCTGTCCGTTCGATATTGTATCAGTAGCACTTGCGCTCCATAGGTTGCCAATATTAGCCCATGGAGACTTCTCCGTTTGTAAATTGTACTTGTAATTAACATAGGCCTGACACAAATTTACGCCCTGGTTCAGGTAAACTCCAAGTTGAGAATTGTTTGCATCAGTACCGCTGACCACCGCGCCGCTGCCATCACTGTCGACTTCCGTCAACTGAGCCTGAATCCCCGTTACGCCTTTCAGCGCAGAATGGAGCCATGCCTGGAGCTCTGCCTGGGATGCGGAAGCCGATCTTGTCACAGCTCCTTTTCTTGATCTCTCCTGCATCCCGATATAACCGGGGATTGCTATAGCAGCCAGGATGCCGATGATTGCCACAACAATGAGCAATTCAATCAAGGTAAAACCTTGCTTCCTTAAGATATGCATTGCTCTCGCTCCTTTCACTCGCGCTCAAAAAATTTACGCACAGACTGGCATTAGCATAAGGCAACTTCTTTCGAGTTTAATATGCAATATTCATACCTGCCTCAGAAGTAATTTTAAAGATTTTGTTACATAAGATAGCTCCTTTTCTTCCAGAGCAGGATAAAGCGGAAGCGATAATGTTCTTTTACCTATCTCCTCCGCAATAGGAAAGTCGCCTTCCCTGTATTTAAATGCCATTCTATAGTATTTAAGCAAATGAATGGGTCTGTAGTTGACGGCAACCCCTATGCGTTTTTCCTGCAATTTATGCAAAATAGAATCTCTTTCGCCCGATTTGACGAGAATTGTAAAGAGATGCCTCGCATGTCTCGAATGTTCAACCGTTCTTAAGAGTCTCAAGCCTTTTAAAGCGGCAAAGGCCTCCTCGTAAGTTCTCCATATCTCATCTCTTCTTTCCCATAGGTTATCGATCCTTTTAATCTGCCCTAATAGGAGTGCTGCATGAATATTGTCCATGTTACATTTCCACCCAAGCAGAGGCATATCCCAATGCTTGTATCGGCCTGTATATCTGTCAATGGCAGATTTGTCAATGCCATGAAGTCTGAGCATCCTGAGTATCTCTGCTCTCTCTCTGCCCGCAGCTATCGCTCCACCTTCCCCTGAAGTTATATTCTTTGTCGCATAGAAACTGAAACAAGCAGCATCGGAAAGCGCTCCCGGTCTGAACCCGTCTCTTGAAGCCTCTATTGCATGTGCTGCATCTTCAATAACAGCGAGTTTGTATTTATCAGCGACCTTCCTGATCTTGGCCATGTCACACATTTGGCCATAAAGATGCACCGGCAGTACAGCCTTTGTCTTTCTCGTTATGGCAGCCTCGATTAGATCTGTATTAATATTGCCGGTTTCTTCTTCAACATCGACAAAGACCGGCTTACCGCCCGCATGTAATATTGCATTCGCCGTAGCACAGAAGCTCATGGGTGTAGTTATAACCTCATCACCGGGTTTTATACCAAGCGTAAGAAGACTGAGATGAAGTGCCGCTGTACAGCTTGTAACGCCCACGGTGTCTTCTGCGCCAAGATAGGACGCAAATCTCTTTTCGAATTCTGCCACTTCTCTCCCTGTCGTCAGAAAAATAGACCTGAGAACCTTTGATGTTCTGGCGATATCCTGATTGTTAATACTATGCCTGAAAAACTCTACTTTCATTTGCCTAATACCAGATTATCTCACCGTCCTTGTTTTTCACAGGCACCTTTCTCATAGAAAGCTGCTTTCCCCATTTATGTCGGTTCTGCTTATACCACTCTACGGTCCTTTTGAGCCCCTCATCAAAGGGAATCTCGGCCCTGAATCCAACCGCCTTTTCGGCTTTATCTGTCGATGATATGTGTTTGGTTACCTGCCCGAATCTGTCTTCCATAAATGATACAGATCTTTTGTCCAGTCCGAATATTTTAATGACCTTTTCCCCTATCTCAAGTACACCTATGCTCGTGCCTGTCCCGAGATTGAAGACCTCACCTCTGACCTTATTGATCGGTGCATGAACGAAAAGGGTAATCGCTCTCGCAACGTCTTCCACGAATATCCAATCTCTTGAGGCCGAGCCGTCTCCATGAATTGTCAAAGGTTCTCCAAGGATGGCGCTTGTAACAAACCTCGGTATCACCTTTTCAAGGTGCTGACAGGGTCCATAGTTGTTAAATGGCCTGATGATTAAGCCCGGGAGGTCGTAACTCTGTATGTAGGAGTAAACCAGCCTATCTGCGCCAGCCTTTGCAGCAGCATAAGGGGTGCGGGGGTTTAACGGATGGTTCTCATCCATCGGCTCATAAAGAGCCGAACCATAAACCTCTGACGTTGATACGTGTATAAATCTCTCGATCCTCGATGAATGCTTAAATACCGCATTCATCACCGACTGGGTGCCGAGGACATCCGTGACAAAAAATACCCTGTTTTGATACAGGGACCTCGCAACGTGTGTCTCGGCCGCGAAGTGCACGACTATGTCGGATCTACTGACAAGGTCACTGACAAGATCAAGGTTATTCACATCTCCGTACCAGAACTCGAACCTTTCAGAATCTCTTATCTCGGGCGGAATGTTTTCGATATTAGCTGCGTAAGTGAGGGCATCCAGGACTATGATTTTACACTCATCACAATTATTGAAGACATGACGCACAAAATTGCTGCCTATAAAACCAACGCCGCCTGTAACAAGAATAGTCCTCATTGTGACCTCCAGTCCGTTTCAGTAGGATACTGCTCATTCCCACCTCAGCGTTCATTACCTGTTATCAATTGTTTTCCAATTGTAACGCCCTTCGGAACATTAATCTACTCTTTTCTTCTTCCCCTTTCTTTGCATAAGCTAACGCCAGGTTATTATAGAGATAAGGTTTCTCTTCTATTCTTATTGCTTTTTCGTAAAGTGTTATTGCGTGGTCTGTCCGACCACTTTTTATATACTGAACCCCGAGATTATTGAGCAGGACAGCCGATGTCGGAAATAACCTTACAGCTTCCTCGAATGTCTCTACAGCTCTCTCGGTTCGACCCATTGCACTATATGTCCTCCCAAGTTTGTTTAGAATATCCAGATGTAACTGTGGGTCAAGCTTTCCTGTCAGAGCCCGCCTCAAATAAACAACAGCATCTTCATATTTTCCAAGTCTGTATTGAACATCTCCAAGATTATAATAAACTGCAGTATAATTCCGATTTGCCTTCAATGATTTTTCGAACTGTTCAATCGCCCTATTAAATTCTTTTTTTTCTTTGAAGACCACCCCAAGATTATTATATGCCCTTGAATTGTTAGGAGCCTTTGCAATAACATCCTCCCATAGCTTTTGCGGATCTTTCCATGTAATGTTTCTCGAATATGTGCCCACGGAAAGAAGAAGAACAACAACAACCATAAAAGCAGTCTTCAACTTTGTGAACGGGAGCAAATACTCTGTCAATGAGACTAAAGCAATGAAGAAACCTATAGAGGGGAGATACAACCGATGTTCGACTATGACATCTCTTATTGGTATAATGCTCGACTCAACCGAAAGAGTTATAAAAAACCATAAAATTCCGAAGGCGGCAAGTCTTAATTTGACAAAGGAATTTTGAACACCGGGACTTCTGATCCTCGAGATATGAAGAAAATAGACGCCGACCCCAAATATTAATAAAAGGAATATAAATGACATAAATACATCCGGGTTAAAGAAAGAATGATAAACCGGATAGTCATAATCAAAGTTTTGATTGATCGGAAAAATCAACAGCCTCAGATAGGTCAGAATGACCCTGAACTGAGTCAGCAGATAGTCTGCTCTGTTGATTTCCACCGTCTCTCTTGAACTGACGTCAATGTCCTGAGCAACGGTTTCCGCATGTCCTTTTATGTTAAGCTCACTCAGAGGGATTATTAGCATCGTCAAAATTATCGGTAAAACATAAAAAAACCTCTTCCATTGGGTTTGGGATTCAGGTTTGCAGAAGAAATATATTTCATTTAGAGAAATCATGATGGGTAGTGTAAAAGCTATCTCTTTACTTTTCATCGCAAGAATTGCCGAGATAAAAGACATAAGATAAAGAATCAGAAATTTAATATAGGAAATGTTTTGTTTTGACTTCTGCTCTACTGAGAGTGTGGCGGGTAGTTCCGATTGGTGACTTCTGACTTCCGACTTCTGACTTATTATGAGTCTTGCCTTAATATACATAACAAAAGAAAGCAGATAGAACATTGTTGCCATTGATGTCGCCCTCTGTACCACATAGGTGACCGCCTGCGTCTGAATAGGATGTGCTACAAAAATTAACGCCGAAGAGAAGGCTATGAAATACCGTGAGATATCAAAAGTATCACTCCTTTTTCTGAAAAATGGCGTTTTGAAAATAAGGATGACAAGATTGAATACGAGAAGAGCATTGACAATATGGATAAAATTATTCATAAAGTGATAACCAAATGGTTTTAAGCCACTGACAGCATAATTTAGCGCAAAGCTTAATAAAGGCAGATATCTATTACTCGATATGTTTCTTAGTGATTCAGAAACACTCCTTATTGACTCATTTTCTATGATAGAACTGCGGTCGTCATAAACAAACGGAGCATAAAGGATGTTTGAATAAAGAATCAAGCCGACCAGAGCTATCGAAAGTATCCCCAAAAGAATTAGGCGAGGTTTCCGGTTTTTGCTTAACATAGCACTAAAAGATCAATCCATACCCTTCTTATCCGCTAAATCCTTCTTCCCTTTTAACTTTATTTCGGATTCTATCTGATTTATCTTTTCCTGTACCAAAGGGTCCGGCAACCTCTTCATAGCATATCTGTAAGCAGCAACCGCATCTTCCAACCTGCCTCTTTCGTAAAAGACTTCACCAAGAGAAAGTAAAGCCCTCGGATTAACTCTGTTATCCAGTGCATTAATTGCACTCTTATAAATAATTATATTATAAACCTGTTCCTCCGGCAGTCTGAATCGTTCAATCACATATTTGTTCTGTTCGGTGTTCCTCACAAATATGACACTTAGTTTGTCGCAATAGACAGGCACCCATTTATCGCTCCCGGTAAGCTTAAAAATCAGAGGCGGCACCGTGCCATAGACATCATTAAGAGATAGGAATGCGAAATTTACGTCATAATGATTTAGGAGTCTTTCCCACAAAGGACCCTTCTTGATTGACGGTTCTGTCCTGTATATTGAATCTATTGCCTTAACTATCCAGCCGTACTCGGACATGACCGTCAGATTGAGTGCGCGGGAATCAATAAAGGTCTTCTTCCAGGGATAAAGTCTCCACGCGACATATCCTCCATATCCATAATCATTAAACATATTACCTTTAAGCCTGTTTTCTTCTATGAAATTTACAGCAGCCTTCGGAACAGAGAATCCGCTTGCTACGGCAAAACGGGGGCTCTTAAATATAGGGTAGCCGACCAAATAAAGTATCGCGGATATAAAGGCAACAGCGGTTAACCATCTCATGAGCTTTGAATAAGACGGTTCTGAAAATCTCTTGCTAAAGAACTCCTTCACCCACCTGTCAAGCTCTTTCCCCAGAATCATGGTAGCAATAATCCCATAATAGTCCTCATAACGTATCGCCGAGAAGCTCATGATGAAAAAAACGGGGAGCAGTATCAGGTGTGTCAAATCGATCTTTTTATTTCTTATTATCAAAACCACCGGGAAAAGTGCAACTAAAGCCAGATGCCAATAATTCGGAGAATAAAGCCTTTCTCCGTAATAAGCGACGAATGGTGAGACATATTCCTGTATGCCTGTCATGAAAGGCTTATATTTGGATGAAATAGCAATTGCGAAGGCATCCCAACCCGTAGGATTAACAAATGAAAGACACAGCGCTGCAGTTGTGACAACATAAAAAAGTATTATCTGCCGCTTAGTATAGACGACCTTCTTTAATATTATCTTAAGTCCTTCGCCGAACATAAAAATCATGATTATCACTACCCCGATGATGAACCCTCCGTGAAGATTAGACCAGAGAAGCATTAGGGGCAGCAGGAAGAATATTTCCTTATTTTTCTTGTCCTTAAAGCCTTCTAAAATGAAAAAAATTACGGCTGTAAAGAGAACCGTAAACAGGACTGGGCGCTCGCCATGCACTCTTGAAATCAATATCATGAATAAATTAAAGACAAAGATAAAAGACAAAGGAGTGCTCACAGACCACCTATGCAACTGCCAGAGAACAAAAATCAGTGTCATTATATAGAGTAATGACCTTAAGAGAATTATTCCCCCCGGTCCTGCATAATCAAAAAGGCCATAAAAGATAACCTGGGCAAGCCAGTATTGTTTTAAAATAAAAGTCTCTCTCTCCGGATAGAGATTTTCATTTTCCTTTAATGTTGAGGTATAGGAGAATGGATCCTTCTCGGGCAGCGAACCTGTCGAGACTATATATTTACCGGTCGCAGTATGCCACCAGAAATCATAGTCCCAAATGTCCATTCTCAGAAATTGCAGACAAAAAGCGGCAATAAGAAGTATAAAGATGATCGGTCTAAGCCTTGACATGAAATAATTCTGGGTCAGGATATTTTGTCCTGACCCAGTTCAGATTAACCCTTTCTCTAATCTGAATAGAGAACCTTTTCGTGAAGCTTACCGCCAGTCGCGTCATAAGCTTTAATGGTGATACTTGTTCCGGCTGCTGGGTGTACGCAGACTATCTGTCCGTTCGATACTGTATCAGTAGCACTTGCACTCCATAGGTTGCCGATATTAGCCCATGGAGACTTCTCCGTTTGTAAATTGTACTTGTAATTAACATAGGCCTGACACAAATTTACGCCGTTGTTCAGGTAAACTCCAAGTTGAGAATTGTTTGCATCTTGACCGCTCTGCACCACGCCGTTACCATTACTGTCGACTTCCGTCAACTGAGCCTGAATCCCCCCGGTTACGCCTTTTAACGCCGAATTGAGCCATGCCTGAACTTCCGGTTCTGCTGACGAGGCACCCCTCGTTACGGCGCCTTTTCTCGACCTTTCCTGCATGCCGATGTATCCCGGGATCGCGATTGCAGCCAGGATGCCGATAATAGCCACGACTATGAGCAGTTCAATGAGGGTAAAGCCTTTTTCCTCCCTCACCTTCATCTCATGTATAGTTCTGAACATTTTTTACCTCCTTTTGGTTCTTAATCTCAGTGGTCGCAAGAGTCAAGGACCACTATCCCTTCACCTTTCCGTATACTACTGGTAAGCATCACCTCCTTCTGTATCATCTGCAACAGAATAAAAGCAAGCTTTATGCCAGCCCCCCAAAGTGGCATATTGCGAAATAATATACAGGAAAAGGGATTAGAAAAGAAAGTAAAATCAACAGGTTCAAAAGTAACGCCTTCTTGAATAAGCAATTTCTGGACATGAACTGCCATCTTATATACTTTTTCGGGAATTGCCTAAGTGACAAAATTTGTCATGACAGGTTCCAGGATAATATTTATTCCCAGCTATTGATATCTTTATTTTCGCCCTCTCCGCCAGGTGCACCGTCGCCGCCAAGAGAGGATATGTCATAGTCT
>Ga0153915_10004958_pt1 | contig 12339 bp, 11 predicted proteins | sample Opewatmetagenome_2_FD_107003 | JGI IMG/M metagenome (GOLD analysis project Ga0153915, IMG submission 107003) | Freshwater wetland microbial communities from Ohio, USA - Open water 3 Core 3 Depth 3 metaG | ecosystem: Environmental > Aquatic > Freshwater > Wetlands | place: USA: Ohio, Lake Erie... | reverse complement strand
GGGGAACAGAACCGCCGAGCGTAGCTCCCGACTGATGCGCGGCTCCAACCGGCGCGCTTGCGCGGCGCTGAGTCGCTCGACCCGACAGCCTTCCGCCTCCTTCCACGCGATTCGTGCGGCCGTCTCGGCCTCATCGGCCTCGTTGAACGCGAGCCTCAGTGTTCCCTCCTCCCAATGCTCCACCTCTACCCCGGTCTCGTCGCGCAATGCGGGAAGAATCTCCCGAAACAGGGCGAGGCTCTCCACACCGAGGCGGGTCATGGACGCGTTGCTCGTTTCCGCCTGAGCTCCGAGCATGCCGGCCGCCGCCCCGGAGGCCTCGCCGCCGACACGATCCCGCTCCAGAACCGCAACCCGAGCACCCCCGTGCGCCAACTCGCGTGCGATCGCACAGCCGATCAAGCCGCCCCCGATGACGATGATTTCAGCACCGGCCACGCTCCATTCATACCCACCTTCACCCAACTCGCAAGGCAACGATCGTCTCCGGAACGAGGTTGCCGTCGCTTGCCAGCCTCGATATTGTGCCGCCGTCCATGGACCTCCGGCTTGCCAATCACAGCAGCTATCCTCGCATCGGGCCGAGCTCCCATGAGCAGCGCCTGCGACGCGCGCACGCCGCACGTGAACGGGACGAGATCGACGATACCGCTCTGCTGGTGATCGAGCATTCGGTGATGACGGAGATCATCGGCGAACAAACGGCCGCCGGCCTCGATCTGGCCACCGACGGCCAGGTGCGATGGGCCGATCCGGTCTCGCATCTCATGGCCCAGCTCAGCGGGGTCCGCCTCAACGGGCTGTTGCGCCTCTTCGACACCAACTTCTACTACCGCCAGCCGGTGGTGACGGCCCGGTTGACGCGCGCGCGCTCTCAGCTCGTGACCGACTACCGACATGCTCAGAGCGCGACCGAGATCCCTGTAAAGCCCGTCCTCACCGGACCGTACACCCTGGCGCGGCTGTCGCTGATCGAGCCGCGTGCCTACCGGCGCTATCACGAGCTCGCGGAAGATCTGAGCGTGATCATCGCGCACGAGGTGCGCGACCTGGTCGCGGCCGGGGCCACGATCGTCCAGCTCGACGAGCCGGCCATCTGCACCGGACCGCCCGAAGACATTCGGCTGCTGCGCCGCCTGTTCGAGCCGATCTACGATGCCCGCGGCGGCGCCGAGATCGCCATCGCCACCTACTTCACCGACTCCGACCCGCTGTATCCGCAACTGAATTCGGTTCCGGCCGATGTCGTGGCGGTAGATCTGACCACCAGCACGAGCTTGGCGGAGACGATTGCCGACACGGGAGCGGCCAAGACCTTGGCGCTGGGCGTCGTCGATGGCCGCAACACCAAGCTCGAAACTCCCGCGCTGGTTGCCGAGGTGCTCGACCGGATTCTACGGCGCTACGCGCTCGACACCGTTTACTTGCAGCCGTCTTGCGGCCTCGAGTTTCTCCCGCGCGATCGCGCCCGCGAGAAACTGAAGTTGCTCGGCGCGATCCGCGCCGCCTTCCTTGGAGGTGGGGAGTCGTGAGCCGCGCCACCTTGCAGCGCCTCGGCGTGGAGTTGCCGTTGCTACCGATCACGTCCGTCGGCAGCCTTCCCAAGCCATTGGAGCTGGTCGCCGCGCGCGCCCGGTTCGCCCGCGGTGCGCTCTCCCAACGAGAGCTGGACGAGCTCGCCAGCGAAGCGATCTTGTTCTGGCTGCAGCGCCAGGAGGAGCTCGGTCTCGACGTGCTGGTCGACGGCGAGATGTATCGCGGCGACATGGTCGCCTACTTCGCCACCGCTCTCGATGGTATGTCGCTGGGCGGGTTGGTACGCTCGTATGGCAACCGCTACTACCACAAGCCGGTCATCACCGGCGCGGTTCGCTGGCAGCAGCCGATTACCGTCGGCTGGTGGCACTTCGCGCAGCGACACACCCGCCGGCCCGTCAAGGGAATCGTCACCGGCCCCTACACGATGATGGACTGGTCGTTCGACGAGTACTACCCGAGTCGGCGTTCGGCCTGTCTCGCCCTCGCCACCGAGCTCCACAAGGAAGTGGCAGCCCTCGTTCATGCCGGCGCTCGCATCGTGCAGATCGACGAGCCGGCGCTGTCGGCGCGCCCGGCCGAGTTGCCTCTGGCGATCGAGGCCAACCGCATCCTCACCGCCGGGCTCGATGCCTATTTCATCACACACGCCTGCTTCGGCGCCTTCGACACCATCTATCCCGGGTTGTTGCAGCTTCCGACGGACAATCTCGATCTGGCCATCTCGCAAAGCGCCGTCGACTGGCTCGCCGTGTTCCGGCGCGACCCGTTCGACAAGGACCTCTCCGTCGGCGTCCTCGACGTCCACACCCACGCCGTCGAGACCGTCGCCGACGTGCGCGCGCGCATCCGTCGCTCGCTCGATCTGGTCAGACCGGAGGCTCTATGGGTGGGACCCGATTGCGGCCTGAAGACCCGCACCGTCGACGAAGCCACGGCGAAGCTGCGGGTCATGGTGGAAGCCGTTACCGCGGCTCGCGGCGAACTGCCTGCTTCGGCAAGCAAGTGATTCCGCATGAATCGTGATGAACTGAGGCAATTGTTCGAGCGGCTGAGCATCCGCCGCGAGCGGCTGGTGGTACACGCCTCCCTCTCTGCCTTCGGCGAGGTCGAGGGTGGCGCCGTGACCGTGTGCCAGGCGTTCATGGAAGCCGTCGGCGACGGTACGCTGCTGCTGCCAGCCTTCACTTATGCCGAGACCCTCATCGGCCTGCACCCCGGCCGTACCCAGGCCTACCATCCCGATCTGCCCGTGAGCGCCGAAATCGGACTGATCGCCGAGACCTTCCGGCGCCTGCCGGGTGTGTTTCGCAGCAGCCACCCAACGCACTCCTTCGCCGCCTACGGCCGCGCCGGCCGCGATCTGCTTTCTACCCAGCGCGACAACAACGTCCTCGGTCCGATGAAGAAGCTGAACATCGCCCAAGGGCAAGTGCTGCTGCTCGGCACCACATTGCGCTCGGCGACCGCCATCCACCTCGCCGAGGAACGACTGCAGATGCCTTACCTCGAGCGACGGTCGGCCATGCGGTTGAACGCCTCCGGGTATGAGGAGCGCGTCGTACTCGAGAATGTCCCCGGCTGCAGCTACGCCTTCGACCGTCTCGAAGAGCGCCTGGAACCGGGCAAGGTCTTGTCGCAACCCTTGGCCAAGGGTGTCGCCCGCAAGATACCGGTGCGCTATCTGGTCACCCTCGCTACACGAGCCCTCGAAACCGACTCCGCCGTCTTCGTCTGCGACCGTCCCGAGTGCGCCAGCTGCGCCGCGAAACGCGAGGCCCTCGCCGACCTCAGCAACGTCGACGCGTGATTGCCTCCCCCATTCCCCATTCCAACACTGGCCCTCTCGGGCTAGGGTGGCACGACGATGGGGGAGGAGCAGGAAGGCTTGCGCAACCTCCGCGTGCTGGCGCTGGAGAGCCGACGCGCCGCGGAGATGGCCGAGCTGATCCGGCGACACGGCGGCTCACCGTTGGTGGCCCCCGCGATGCGCGAGATTCCGCTCGAGGAGAACCGGGAAGCAACGACCTTCATCGACGACCTTGAAGGCGGCCGCATCGACGCCGTCATCTTCCTCACCGGCGTCGGCACTCGCACCCTGGTCGAAGCCGTCGAAAGTCGTTGTCCACGCGCTCGCTTCGTGGATCTCCTCAAACGTTGCCGGCTGATCGCGCGGGGCCCCAAGCCCGTCGCCGCCCTGCGCGAGCTCGGCCTGCAACCGGCCGTCACCGCGCTCGAGCCCAACACCTGGCGCGAGCTCCTGGCGACCCTGGACCGTGCCCTGCCGGTAGCGGGCCTGCGTGTGGCCGTACAGGAGTACGGTCAATCCAATCCCGAGCTGCTCACCGGTCTGCGCGAGCGTGGCGCCGACGTGCACTTGGTCCCGGTGTACCGCTGGGCTCTACCCGACGACATCGCGCCGCTGCGGCGCGCCGTGGCCGAGGTGTACGCCGGCCGCGTGGATATCGCCCTCTTCACCAGCGCCACCCAGGTCGACCACCTCTTTCTCGTCGCGCGTCAGGACGGTGTACCCGATGAGCGCCTGCGCGCTGCTTTCGCATCAATCGTGGTCGCCTCCATCGGTCCGGTGTGCACCCAGACGATCGGCCGCCATGGTCTGCCCGTCGACCTCGAGCCCGAGCACCCCAAGATGGGCCACCTGGTCTCCGCCGTCGCGCGACGCGGGCCCGCCCTCCTGCGCGCGAAACGCGCCTCGTGACCCGCCCTGCCCTTGTCCTCCGACGCGAGCGGAGTCCGGCTTGATTCGACCCCGACCCTGGCGTAGCTACGTCGAGTGTTGACCAGTCATCCGTTCCTCAAGGCTTGCCGCCGCGAGCCGACTCCCTACACGCCGATCTGGTTGATGCGTCAAGCCGGCCGCTACATGGCGGAGTACCGGGCGGTGCGCGATCGAATGAGCTTTCTCGAGCTCTGCCACGACCCCGATGCGGCCGCGGAGGTGACCGTTACCGCCGTCGAGCGCCTCGGTGTCGATGCCGCGATCATTTTCGCCGACATCCTTCTCGTTCTGGAGCCGATGGGCGTCGGCCTGGAGTTCGCGCAGGGCGACGGGCCGCGCATTCACCGCCCGGTGCGCTCGGGCGAGCAGATCGATCGCCTGCCCGAAGTCGAGCCACAGGAGTCGCTGTCGTTCGTCTTCGAGGCCGTCCGCAAGGCCAACGCAGGGTTGAAGGTGCCCCTGATCGGCTTTGCCGGCGCTCCCTTCACCATCGCCTCCTACGTGGTCGAAGGCGGCGCGTCCCGGAACTACATCCACACCAAGAAGCTCATGTACGGCGACACCGGGGCGTGGCACGCCCTGATGGAGAAGCTGGCTCGCGCGGTGACCAAGTACGTCAACGGCCAGATCGCCGCCGGCGCGCACGCCGTCCAGCTGTTCGACAGCTGGGTGGGTTGTCTCGCTCCGGACGACTATCGCGAGTATGTGCTGCCGCACATGCGCGCCCTGATCGCCGGCATCACGCCGGGCACTCCGGTGATCCACTTCGGCACCGGTACGAGCGGGCTGCTGAAGATCATGCGCGAGGCCGGCGGCGCGGTGCTCGGCGTCGATTGGCGGATCGATCTCGCCACGGCCTGGCAACAAGTCGGGTACGACATCGCCGTGCAGGGAAATCTCGATCCGGTGGCATTGTTCGGCCCCCCGAGCGAGATTCGCCGGCGCGCCCAAGCCATCCTCGATTCGGTACGCGCCCGTCCCGGCCACATCTTCAACCTCGGTCACGGCATTCTGCCCGAGACGCCGGTCGATCACGTGCGGCTGCTGATCGATACGGTGCACGAGGTGAGCGCCAGCCGGCGCGCGTGATTTGTCGAGTGGTGCGGTGACTGGTGACCCGACGGTTGATTCGGTCCTGCTGGTCGCTTTCGGCGGACCGACCAGGCCGGAAGAGATTCGGCCGTTCCTGGCCAACGTGACCCGCGGCCGGCCGATCCCGCCGGAGCGTCTGGAGATCGTGGCGCATCACTACGAGCTGATCGGCGGCCGCTCACCGCTCAACGACCTCACCTTCCGTCAAGCACGCGCTCTCGAGGTGGAGTTGGCGGACGGTGGACCGGCTCTCCCCGTGTTCGTGGGGATGCGCAACTGGCATCCCTACCTGCGCGAGACGCTCGCCGAGATGGCGGCGAGCGGTCACCGGCGCTCGGTCGGCGTGATTCTCTCGCCGCAGCAGAACGAGGCCGGCTGGGGACGCTACCGGCAGGATGTTGCGGATGCCCGCGCGCAGGTCGGCAACGCGGCGCCGGAGGTGATCTTCGCCGCTCCGTGGTCCTTCCATCCGCTGTTCCTCGACGCGGTGGTCGCGCGCACCGGGGCGGCCCTCGAGGAGATTCCGGCCGCTCGGCGGGCCGCGACGCAACTGATCTTCACCGCGCACAGCATCCCGACCGCGATGGCCGCCCGATCCCCGTACGTCGGCCAGGTCGACGCGGCGGCGCGCGCGGTGGCCGAGCGCCTCGGCCACTCGAACTGGTCGATCGCCTACCAGAGCCGGAGTGGTAACCCCCGCGATCCCTGGCTCGAGCCGGACATCGGAGACGCGCTCCGCTCTCTTGCGCAACAAGGCGTACGGGATGTCGTGGTGATGCCGATCGGCTTCGTCTGCGATCACGTCGAGGTGCTGTACGATCTGGACATCGAGGCCCGCGCCATTGCCGATCAGCTCGGCATTCACTTCGTCCGGGCCAGCGCGCTCAACGATCATCCCTCGTTCATCCGCATGCTCGCCGACATCGTGAGACAGACACACGCTTGCGCCGCCACGGGCACGCAGGTTTCTTCTCTTGCGAGAGAGCGCTAGGTAAAGGCTCGATGGCAACCAGGGACCCCGCTTCGCCCTTTCGCATCGCCGTGGTCGGCGCCGGCATCGCCGGCATGGCGGCGGCGCACCGGCTGGTCGAGCTCAGTCGCGAACGCAATGTGCCGCTCGATCTCTCCGTCTGGGAAGCGGGTCGCCGCCCGGGTGGCTCGATCGGCACCGAGCGCACCGACGGCTTCGTCATCGAGTCCGGCCCCGACTCCTTCATTTCCGAGAAACCGGCGGCGCTGCAGCTCTGCGAACGCATCGGGCTGACACCGCGGCTCGTCCGCACCCGCGACGAGAACCGCCGCACCTATGTCGTGCACGGCGGCCGGTTGCACGCGCTACCCGACGGTTTTCTGCTGTTGGCACCGACGCAGTTCTGGCCCCTGCTGACGACCCGCCTCTTCACCTGGCCCGGCAAGCTGCGGATGGGACTCGATCTCGTTCTGCCCCGCGGAGCGCAGCGGTCGGACGAAAGTCTCGGATCGTTCGTCACGCGCCGTCTCGGCCGCGAGGCGCTCGAACGCGTGGCGCAGCCGCTCGTCGGGGGAATCTACACGGCCGATCCCGACGATCTCAGCCTGGCGGCCACGATGCCCCGCTTCCTCGAGATGGAGCGTAAGCATCGCAGTGTCATCCTGGCGATGTGGCGCGCCATCCGGCAGCAACCGGCGACGGCGCGCGCCACCAGCGGCGCGCGTTGGAGCCTGTTCGTGAGCGTCGACGACGGCATGCAAACGCTGGTCGACACTCTGGCGCAGCGCCTTCCCGAGGGGGTGCTGCGATGCGGTACGCCGTTGACCTCGGTGGCGCGCGAACCCGATCGCTGGCGCCTGCGTCTCGGCGACGGCGCGACCGCGGAGGTCGACGCGCTGCTGTTGGCGACGCCCGCGCACCAAAGCTCGTCGTTGCTCCGGGACATCGATCGCGAGCTCGCCCAGGAGCTCACCGGGATTCCCTACGCGTCGTCCGCCACGGTCAGCCTCGCCTATCCGATCAGCGCCTTCCCGCACCCGCTCGACGGCTTCGGCTTCGTGGTGCCGCTGGTCGAATCGCGCGGTCTGGTGGCGTGCACGTACAGCAGCATGAAGTATCCCGGTCGCGCGCCCGAAGGTTTCGTTTTGCTGCGTGCCTTCGTCGGCGGCGCTCTTCAGAGCGAGCGCTTCGAGGACGACGACGCGACGATGGAGACGCGGATACGCCAAGAGCTCGCCGACTTGCTCGGCGTGACCTCCGCGCCGGTGCTCACCCGCATCCACCGTCACTACCAGGCGATGCCGCAGTATCGCGTCGGCCATCTCGACCGCATGGCTCGCATCGACGCCCGTCTCGCCGCCATCGGTCGTCTCGCCCTCGCCGGCAACGCCTACCGCGGCGTCGGCATTCCCGACTGCATCCGCACTGGCGAGCAGGCGGCCGAGGCGCTGCTCGATCGGTCATCCTAGCCCCCGGCTAGAGCGTCAGCCCGCACGACTGTAAGCGGGGCTGCGTGTGACTTTTGCCGGCCGCGGCGCGATATATCTCGCAGATGGCCATCGATCTCAGCGAAGACCGGAAGCTGGTGGCGGCGGCGCAGGAGAGCCCGGCCGCCTTCAGCTTCATCTTTGCGCGGTACTACGACCCGATCTTTCGCTACTGCGCGCTGCGCACCGGCAACCCGCGCGACGCGGAGGATCTCGCCATGGACGTCTTCACCGAAGCCCTCGCGGCCTTTGCCCGTTATCGCTGGGAGGGCCCACCGCTGCTGGCGTGGCTGTTCTCGATCGCTCGCAACCGCGCCGCCTCGAATGCTCGCAGCGGTTCGCTGCGAAGGCGGGCAAGCGCTGACGAGACGGCCGCGGCCAGTCAGCGCCAACAAGACAACGGTTTGAACGAGGCTTGCATCGAAGCGCGCCGGTTGCTCGGCCGGATGGATGGACCGACGGCGGAGGCGCTGGTGCTGCGCTTCGTGGTCGAATGCTCCTTCGAGCAAATCGCCGACCTGCTGGGCATCACGCTCTCGGCGGCAAAGATGCGTGTCTACCGGGCCATTGCCAAGGCCAGACGCGTCATGGGAGTCGAAGATGAAGGGTGACGAAAAGCGAGCGGAGCTGTTGGCGACGATGCTCGACGGTGGCCCGGTCGCCGACGAGATCGAGCCACTTACGCCGGCCGTGGGCCGGGTGCGAGAGACGCTGGAGCACCTCGCACCCGATCCCGACCGCGTCGCCGCGCTCGTCCCGGAGCTACTGCAACATCTCGTCGATGCCCAGCACCTTCCGACGATCGAGCTGGCTCATCCCACGATGTACGTGCGGAACATGGACGTGGCGCTTTCCTTCTACCGCGATGCCCTCGGTCTCACGGTGCGGGAGGAAGGAAAATGGCGCGCGATCCTTGCCGCCGGCGCCTCCTGCGTCGCGCTGCACTGGACCGGCAGCGTGGCGCGCAAGCCTCGGGTGGGCGACATCCGACTGGAGTTCCGCACCGGCGATCTCGACCGCTCCGTCGCCGCCTTGCGCCAGCAGTCCGTGCCCGTGGATGTGAGGACCGACCGCTTTCGAGGGCGGTACGCCGAGCTGAGAGACCCCGATGGACATGTTGTCGTCCTGCTGGGCGGCCAGGCAGCGGTGGAACGAATCTCGCGGGCGGAGGAGATCGTCGCTGCTCGCTCGACGACCCGTCCTGGCAGGGACTAGGGAACCGACGCTCCAACCCGAGGGCCGGGAGCTACGCTCGCTCCTGCGTCTCTACGCGCTGGATCAGCCGCTGCAGAAGTTGGCGCACGGACACCATCATCGGCGTCACCTCCTCCACGCTCGCCTCGCGCAGGCAACCAAGTTGCACGGCGATCGCCATCAAGGTGTCCAACTCGGCCAGGTGATCGCGGGCCTTCAGCAGCCTTTGCGCGAAGACAGCCGCGTCGTAACGAGCGTGGCCGGCGGCGATGCTCGTTGCGACCGAGGCCGCGGCGCGGCGGAGCGGCTCGCCCAGGGTGCCATCCTCCTCCACCGGCAACTGCTTCGCCAACCCGTAGACCGCAACCGCCAGCTCGCTGGCCCTCTGCCAGACGATCAGGTCTTTGTAGCCGCGGCTCTGGCTCTGCTCGCCCTTCCCGTCCGCGTCTTCACGGCTGGCACCCCTGCCGGAGCGTCCCTCGCTGGACCTCGGTTCATCCTGGGGCGTGGGGCGTTGTCCCGGGGGATTTCCCCGTGGCCGATTGCCCGCGGCGTCACCCTGCCTTCGCTCGCGATTACCCCATCCTTGTCCGCTGCGCTGCTGGTTCATCACCGCCCTCCTCGGGGTAGCCAAAGAGTGGCATGTTTCTCCGTTCTTGCGATCACCCAGCGATCGGCTACCGCCAAGGTTTGAACTAGACTCGCGGACCTCATGGCGTCAATGGGCAGAATGCAATTGTGTAGTGTATATTGAATTGGATGAATACCGTTCCGTTGACGTCGGCGGAGCACGTTCGGGCCGGGAGCGCCGCAACAAGGGCGGCGGCCCCTGCCCCTGCGGGCGACTACTCTTCTACGTCCTCACTCTCGAGCTGGAGGAGCGGCACCCGTGACGGGATCGGTAGGCCGCTGGCTTCGCTGCAACCGAAGTAGTCGGCGAACACCTCCGCTATTCGCTTGACGTCGAGGCCCATCAGCCGCGGCTGCTCGGCGGCGGCGTGCCGCAGCTTCTCGATGCCCTCGCGCGACAGCAGGAACGCTCCCGCATCCACGCCCATGTGCGCCTTGAGCAAGGCCGCGGCGATCTGGATGAGGCCCTGCAACAACAAGGCGGGCGCGCTCTCCCGCTCGGCCGCCGCCCACAGCCCTTCCCACGCCTCGTGCGCTTCCCAGAAATAAAAGGCGTTGAACAGGTCGATCCCGTAGAGCCAATCTTCCAGATGCCGCCAATCCTCGGGCTGCCACGGACCGTGTCGGTTCAACTTCGGTTTCGGCTCGTAGGAGTGACCACGCGGGTCGCGGGTCGGATGCGGATGCCGGCCAGGTACGTAGCGATACGGCGGCAAGGAGCGGATCGTGTAACGCCGGCCGCGCGGGCCGGGGTCGGGGATGTCAGTCATGCCCGCCCTTGACGGAATGCGACGGGGCGTCCCCGGCGGTCCGCGTGGCCGGATCGTAGAGCACCGGATCGAGCGTCGGCCGGGTGAAGCACAGCTCACCGTCGGTGTAGAGCGAGAAACCCTCGGGATAACCCGGATAGCGCACCTGACCATCGGGGCGATCCCACACGATGGTCAGGTCGTGGCCGTGATAGCGCAGCCGATCGAGGGCGAAGTACGGCCAATCCTGCGCGGCCGGGCGGAGCTCGATCTTGTCATCGGCGCGCGGCGTCAGACCAACCATGCCTTCCACCACAAGAGCGTCGTACATCGAATGAAAGTCGTGAGAGATGTCCGAGGGCTTGGGAAAGAGCGACTTCGACCCGTTCTCCCACTGCGAGTAGTACTCGTGCGCATTCGGCCGCCAGGCCGGATCGCCCGGGTGCACGCCGGGGTACATGAGCGCCGTATAGCGCCGCATCAGTTCCATGAAGTCGGACGGCTGTACGATGTCCTGATGGTAATCGTGCAGCGCCCGCACCAACGTGAGGCCCCCCATGCTGATCGGATGCGGCGCGATGTTGCGGGTGAGGCCGTCCATCTCCCAGTTCCACTGGCGATACTGCGCCATGCTGGTGATCACCGGCGGGTAGCGTGCCCAGAACTCGGCCGGGTCGATGAATTTGCGCAGCGCCTCGAGGTAGGGCTCCTGGTCCGGCGCCAGGCGCATGGTGAAGGGAAAGAAGCCGTGCAGCTCGCGGATGGGAATTCGCTGATCGTCCTCCGCCCGCTGCGGATAGAAGAACTGCGTCTGTGGATCCCAGAGCTTCTCCAGCACCGCCTTGCGGACGTTTTCGGCCAGCGTCGAGAACTCTCCGGCCAAGTCCTCGTCTCCCACCTGCCGCGCCAGCTCGGCGACCGCCGCTGCGTTGGCGTAGACGAAGCTGGCGAAATCCACCCGCTCGAGGTCGGGCGGCTTGGCGCGCAGATCGAGCTTGAGCCCGTCGAAATACCACCACGAGAGAATGTCGAGATCGTAGCCGGTAATGCGCGGGATGTCGCGGCTGGGCAGGAAGTCGCCGTCGCGATCGAAGTTGCGCAGCCACGCCCGCACGTCGCCCGCCATCGCCGGTAGCAGCGCCTTTAGAGTCTGGGCGTCGATCGGGTGCACGCGATTGAAGTCCGCCAGCGCCGCGGTCGTCCACTGCGAGTACATCTCGTGCCAGTACGGGCTGCTGGGCGCGTCGACCAGGGCACCGATCGACGACACGTTGTGATAGCTGTTGCGCGCCTGATCCAGACCGAACCTCGGGTCGCGCAGGTAGCTGAGCTCCTCGAGCTGCGCCGGCACGGCGAACGAAATCAGGTTGTCGAAACCGAGCTTGCCTTCGTAGAACGCGTAGCCCTGGAGGTCGGGCGTGTTCGGCTCGGCCATGTTGAAGCGCACCACCCACCAGCGGTAGTACCACATCTTCTTGAACGACGAGTCGGAGGCGTCGAAGTACGGCACGTTGTCGAAGAACCAGCGATTGTAATCGCGCTGGTGCCGCTCGAGCAGATCTTCGGGGAGTGGCGCGGCGACACCGTCGCGGGCACGGTTTTCAAAACTGACGGCGATCTGGGCTTGAACCTCGCCGTGGTCGGGCTGCAGATTCAGCGTGCGGCGCAGGTGGATCGCCGAGGTCTCGACGCGCGAAAATTCCGGCGCATCCAGGTATGCGAAGAGCGGCCGTTGCTGGAGGGTGCCGCTGCCGAGCAGGGGAAAGGCCGGATCGTTGCCGGCGTTGGGCATGGTGAAGTACGGAACCAGTGCCTCGATATCAAGCTGGGGCGGGCTCTTGTCGCTCGAGTGCGCTCGATACGGGCACACGGCGCGGTCGTCATCGGTGATGTACTGGTACTCGTCGATCTCCACCGGACCCAGGAGATAGCGGATGACAG
>Ga0153915_10004957_pt1 | contig 12339 bp, 10 predicted proteins | sample Opewatmetagenome_2_FD_107003 | JGI IMG/M metagenome (GOLD analysis project Ga0153915, IMG submission 107003) | Freshwater wetland microbial communities from Ohio, USA - Open water 3 Core 3 Depth 3 metaG | ecosystem: Environmental > Aquatic > Freshwater > Wetlands | place: USA: Ohio, Lake Erie... | reverse complement strand
CTTTTCAATCTTAGGCGCTTTGGAGAGAATCTGCAACCGGCGGTGTTGGCGGGGCCGTGAACCCCCTAAATCCCCGAGGCTTGGGGGACTTGTAAGGTTCTGGGGACACCCCAGACCCCGGCAGAAGGGCTTCGCCCCTCTGCACTCCCTGTTGAGACGCATCACGCATCGACCTTGGGAGCCTTGGACAGAATCTTCAGTTTCCCGTCTTCAAGGGTGACGAGGTCCTCGATGCGCACGCCGCCCCAGCCGGGCAGGTAGATGCCGGGCTCGACGGTGAAGACCATGCCGCTACTAAGGACCTGCGTCGAGCGCGGGCTGACCAGGGGCGCCTCGTGGACCTCGAGGCCCACGCCGTGACCGAGCGAGTGGCCGAACTTGTCCCCGTAGCCGGCCTCGGAAATGACTGTCCGGGCGAGGGAGTCGGCGGCCTCGCCGGTCATGCCTTCTTTGATCATGGCGAGGGCGGCGAGCTGGGCAGCCAGCACGGTATCGTAGACCTTGCGGAACTGGTCGTCCGTCCGGCCGAGGCAGATGGTGCGGGTGAGGTCAGCGCAGTAGCCGCCGACACGGGCGCCGATATCGATGACGACCGGCTCGCCGGCTTGAATGGGGCGGGACGAGGGCCGGTGGTGCGGTAGGGCGGCGTTCGGGCCGGCGGCCACGATGAGCTCGAAGGCGACCGGCTCGCTATCGTGCTCCCGCATGAACTTCTCAATTTCCCAGGCGGCCTCCAGCTCGGTCATACCGGGATGGATGCGGTGCATCAGGTGCGCCAGAGATTGGTCGGTGATCTCAGCGGCGCGGGCGATGAGGGCGATCTCGCCGGGGTCTTTCACCATGCGCAGCGACTGGACCATGCCTTCGACCGGCACCAGCTCAACCCCGGCGCCGGCCTTGGCGATGATCTCGGTGAGCGTGTGATCGAAGGCAAACGTCAGGTTGTCCGCCTCGAAGCCGAGCCGCCGGGCGGTAGCCTTCCCGAGCAGGTTGGGAAACCAGCTCTCGGCCTTGCCGACAATTTGAAAGACATCGTAGTCCGGGCACTCCATCTTGGCCGCCTCGGTGAACCGCGAGTCGGTGGCGAGCACGGCCTCTTTGGCAGTGATCAGCAGATAGCCGTCCCACGAGGGCATTCCGGACAGGTAGGTGCGGTTCTCGTTGTGCGAGACTAGAAGGGCGTCGAGCGGTTTTTCGGTCAGCTTTTGCCGCAGATTGGCCAGGCGGTCGGCGCTGCTACTGGTCACCATTGCTCCTCTCGCCGGCGAGCGGGTGGGCGGCGAGGTAGACCTTCTTCGCCTGCGCCATGCTGACATGCGTGTAGATCTGCGTGGAACTGAGGCTGGCGTGGCCGAGCAATTCCTGGACAACGCGCAGGTCCGCCCCGCCGTCGAGCATGTGCGTGGCGAAGGTGTGGCGGACGATGTGCGGGTGCACTTTCCTGGTCATGCCGGTGGCGGCCGCATAGCTGCTTACAAAGCTCTGTACGCTGCGGGCGGTGAGCCTCCCGCCGTGGTGGTTGAGAAAGACTGCTGTCGTCGAGCGTCGTGTGAGAAGCTGGGGGCGACCTTGCTCGAGGTAGGCGGTCAGCGCGCGGTGGGCCGGTTCGCCGATGAGGACGACCCGTTCTCTGGCCCCCTTGCCCCACACACGCACCTCGCGGGTGTCCAGATTGACGCTGTCCACATCCAGGCCGACGAGCTCGCTGACGCGCATCCCGGAGGCGTAGAGCAGCTCGAGGAAGGCCCGGTCGCGGAGCCCGTTGGGAGTGGTCGTATCGGGCGCTTCAACGATGCGGGCGACCTCGTCGCGGGCCAGGAAGGCCGGCAGGCGGCGGTCCAGCTTGGGCGACGAAAGCGTGGCGAGCGGGTTGGCGGCGACGATCTCCTCACGCTGGAGGTAGCGGTAGAAGGAGCGGACGGCCGAGAGCTTGCGGGCGATGCTAGAGCGGGCAAAGCGCTGCTCGGTCAGCACGCGCAGGTAGTCGCGCAGGGTGCCCTTGTCGACCTCGGCCAGCGAGCCGATGTTATGCTCGGTGAGGAAGCGGAAGAAGCCGAGCAGGTCGGCGGTATAGTTGCGGACGGTGTAGGGCGACGCATTGCGCTCGGCCTTGAGGTAGTCGACGAATCTGTCGAGCGTCTCCGGCATGGCCTAGCCCTGCTCCAGGCGTACCTGGTGCTTGCACTTGGTGCAGCGGGCCCACTTCTCGCGGTAGACGGTCATCAGGCCGCCGCACTTCGGGCAGGGGTCGGGCAGCGGCTTGAAGTTAGTGGCGAAATCGCACTCCGGGTAGCGGTTGCAGCCGTAGAAGGTCTGGTGCTTCTTCTTGTTGAAGCGCTGCACCAGCTCGCCGACGCCGCACTTGGGGCACTTGACGCCGGTCTTGATCTGAAAGGACTGGGTGTACTTGCAGTCCGGATAGCCGGAGCAGGCGAGGAACTTGCCGAAACGGCCGGTCTTGACGACGAGCGACTTGCCGCACTTCGGGCAGATCTCCTCGGTGACCTCGTCGGGCAGCTTGACGCGCTCGATGACATCGGCGGCCTTGGCAAGACGGCCTTCGAGCGGCCGGTAGAAGTCGTTGACCACGTTGACCCACTGCCGCTTCTGCTCGGCAATGTCGTCCAGCTCATTCTCCAATTTGGCGGTGAACTGGATATCGACAATGTCCGGGAAATACTGGGCGAGCAGGTCGTTGACAACAAAGCCAAGCTCCGTCGGCTTGAACACGCCGCCGGTGCGCGTCACGTACTCGCGGTCCTGTATGGTCGAGATGATCGGGGCGTAGGTGCTCGGGCGGCCGATGCCGTTTTGCTCGAGGAACTTGATCAGCGTGGCCTCGGTGAAACGCGGCGGGGGCTGCGTGAAATGCTGCTCCGGGTAGAGACCGAGCAGCTTGAGGAGGTCGCCATCAGCGAGCGGCGGCAGGGCGGTTGTCTTTTCGTCCTCGTCGGTATCGCGGCCTTCCTGGTAGAGGGTGATGAAGCCGGGGAACTTGTTGACCGAGGCCGTGGTGCGGAAGAGGTAGTTGGACCGCGGCTCGGCGGCGCGGGCGTCGATGTCGACGGTGGTGTTATCGAACACGGCGGCGGCCATCTGGCTGGCGACCATGCGCTTCCAGATGAGGTCGTAGAGGCGGAACTGGTTGTTATTGAGGAACTGGCGAATGGCGGCCGGCTCGCGGTGAATGCGGGTGGGACGGACGGCCTCGTGGGCCTCCTGGGCGCCTTTGACCACCGCCGAGAAGGCGCGGGCGTGCGGCGGCAGGTACGATTCGCCGTATTTCTCGCCGATGTACTCCCGCGTCTCGGCGAGGGCGGAACGGGCGACGTGCGTGGAGTCAGTACGCATGTAAGTGATCAGGCCCACGCTGCCTTCGTTGCCGATGGGCAGGCCTTCGTAGAGCTGCTGGGCGATGGCCATCGTCTGCTCGGCGCTGAAGTGGAGCTTGCGCCAGGCCTCCTGCTGCATGGTGGAGGTGATGAAGGGCGGCGGCGGGTTGCGGCTGGCCGTCTTGGTCTTGACCTTCAAGACCGAATAGGCGGCGCCGGCGAGCTTGTCCTTGATAGCGTTGGCCTCTTCGGCGGTGTGCGGCTCCACCTTGCCGCCGCTGACCAGCCCCACGAGCGTTGCCCGGAACTTCGCCGCTTCGGCGGCAGCTTGTTTGGTCAGCTCGGCATCGATCGTCCAGTACTCGACGGGAACGAACTTCTGGATCTCGCGCTCACGGTCGACGATGATGCGGACGGCGACCGACTGGACCCGGCCGGCCGAAAGACCGCGGCGGACCTTGCGCCAGAGCAGCGGGCTGATCTTGTAGCCGACGAGCCGGTCGAGCACGCGGCGCGCCTGCTGGGCGTTCACCAGCTCCATGTCAATCCCGCGCGGGTGCTTGAAGGCCTGTTTGATGGCCTCCTCGGTGATCTCGTGGAAGACGACGCGCTTGTAGGCGCTGCGCTTCGAGTCGATCACCTCGGAAAGGTGCCACGATATGGCCTCGCCCTCACGGTCGGGGTCGGTGGCCAGGTAGACGGTGCCGGCGCCCTTGGCCAGTTCCTTCAGCTCCTTGACCACCTTGCTCTTGGCCTTGGGGATGACGTACTTTGGCGCAAAGTCCTTCTCGACGTCTACGCCGAGCTGGCTCTTGGGCAGGTCACGGATGTGGCCCATGGAGGCCTTCAGGCTGTAGGTATCGCCGAGAATGCGGGCGAGCGTACGCGCCTTGGCCGGGGATTCAACGATAACGAGGCTTTTCTTCGGCATATCTATTCCACTTTGACGCGGTAGTCTTCTCTGGTCTCGCGGGCGAGCGCGTAATGCATCGCTCCCATCTGTTTGACGAGGCCCTTGAGCTCCATCATAGCGAGGGTGCTGCTCACCGTCGAGATGGGCAGACCGCTGCCGCGGCAGATCTCGTCAATGTGGACCGGCTCGGCGGCCATCTGCTTGAGGAGCTGGGCTTCGGTATCGTTCGGTGGGATGAGCTCTTTCATCTCAATCTGGCGGGCGACGGTCATCAGGTTGAGCTCTTCGAGGATATCGGTGTAGTCCCGCACCAGCTTGGCGCCCTCCTGGATGAGGCGGTTGGTGCCGCGGCTGGCGGTCGAGAGTATGCTTCCGGGAATGGCGAAGACCTCGCGGTCTTGCTCGAGGGCCATCTGCGCCGTGATCAGGGCGCCGCTCTTGTCGCCGGCCTCGATGACGAGCACGCCGAGGCTGAGGCCGCTCATGATGCGGTTGCGGCGGGGGAAGTTGTCCGGCCGTGGCTTGACGCCGAGCGGGTACTCGCTGATGAGGGCGCCCTGCTGGATGATCTGGCGGGCCATCGCCGCGTTCTCGGGCGGGTAGACGGTATCCAACCCGCTGGCGAAGATGGCAAAGGTGCGGCCGCCGCAGGCGAGCGCGGTGCGGTGGGCAATCGTATCGATGCCGCGGGCCAGGCCGCTGACGATGGTGATCTTGCTGCGCACGAGGTCAGCAACGATCTCCTCGGTCACCTGCTTGCCGTAGGCGGTCGCCCGCCGCGTGCCGACGACGGCGATGCACCACTCGTCGGCCGGCTCGATCGCCCCGCGGACGAAGATGACCGGCGGGTAGTCGTAGATCTCCTTGAGGCGGGCGGGGTACTTCTCGTCATGGACGGTGAGCACTGCCACGCCGGACCGCTCGAGCTTTTCCATCTCAGCGTCAGGCGAGATGTCCGGACGCGTGGCCACGATCGACCTGACGACACTCGCGTCGAGGCCGGCGGCTCTCAGCTCGGCGGCCGGAGCGTTCCAGGCGCGCTCCAGGTCCTGAAAGTGGCCCTCAAGCTGGGAGAACCTGACACGGCCGATGCCGGGGATGGCGCTGAATCCCACCCAGTATTTGAGATGCTGTTTGTCCACGGCGGGTCTTCTTAAGACAGTATTATACTAGCACGCAGGTCAAGGGGAGACAAAGGAGTCCTGTCCTCCGAGTGCTACCGGCCAACGAGCCTCTTGTTTCGGAAGGCTTGGCCAGAGCCAGTTTTGAGGTAGTTTTCGAACCTTCGAGCGGAGAGTCTATCTTTGAACGCAGCGTACCATACCAAATGAACTGGTCTAAAATCCTTCGTCGACAGACAAGACCCTCGCTCGTGCTCCCGCATCCTGCGCTTCAGATCGGGAGTAGAGCCTGTGTAGATCTTCCCATTGGAGAGTCGTAGCAGATACACGAAGTGCAAGTCCGCTCCTGTTGCCCTTCGCTAAAGCTACGGGCGACACATTTCGCTTTCTTCCCCGTCAATGCCAGATGAGCTTGGCAGCCTCGTGAGATCTGGTCGCAGACCACATGAAGCTCCGAAGGAGCGAAATGTGGCGGAGAGGGTGGGATTCGAACCCACGGTAGCCTTTTGGGCTACACACGCTCTCCAGGCGTGCCTGTTAGACCACTCCAGCACCTCTCCGCGCGTTAGGGGAAGGAGGTCAATGGCGACCGTGCTTGCACAGGAACCGGGCGGCTTTCCCGGCCGTGGCCGCCCGCGGGTTGGCCAGTTGCCGCCGGACGAACTCGAGGGCGGGCTGCCGGTCCGCCAGGCCGGCGAAATAGCTGTCGATGGCGACGATCGCCTTGCCGATGGCGATGTTGCGGCACTCGTCCGTGTCGTAGCGGTAGCCCTCGACGTTCAGGGTCTCATCCGTGATGCGCTGCCGGTGTTCGGGACGGGCCCGGGCGATGTCCGCCAGGGCGGCGATGGCATGGTTGGCGGTGATCATGTTGCCCGTGTCCAGCATTGGGACGAGGCGGTCGATCAGGCCGTCAACCGTCTTGACCTGTTCCACGCGGCCCATGGCGCCGACCACGTCAATCGCGGTCCAGCGCACGATCCGGTTGGCGCTTTCAAGCATGCCAATAAACGAGTCCAGGTGCGGGTAGAGCTCGGCCGGGCGCGCCGCGGCTACGGTCAGGACGCTCTTGCAGCAGGCGTACTTGACCTTCGGGTCCGGCGAGGACAGGTCATCCAGGTTGAGCTTTGTCATGACGTTCATCGCGACGGCTCTTGGCGGAGAGGGTGGGATTCGAACCCACGTTCCGGGTAAACCGGAAACCGCTTTTCGAGAGCGGCACCTTCAGCCACTCGGTCACCTCTCCGTCAAACGGAATCATTATACATTAAACGGCGGCGAGGCCATAGGGTGGTGAGCGCCACATGACGCAAGATCGAAAAGAGGGGGACTGGAGTTATCCAGTCCCCCCGGTCTGGCGGCGGAACGCGGCGCTACGAATAGCGCCCGTATTTCTCGACCGAGTCGATCATGGCCTTGACGTTGGCCGGCTTGGCCTCCTGCGTGAAGTCCGTCGAGCAGCGCAGGATCAGGCCGCCGTTCTTGCCGACGCCCTTGATCAGCTTCTTGCAGTACTCGTCCACATCGGTGGTTGACCCGGCCACCAGCATGGCGATGGGCACATTGCCCATGAAGCAGGCGCGGTCACCGAGGACTTCTCTGGCGCGGAAGATGTCCGTCTCGGCGAAGCGGATGAGCATGCTGCCCTTGGGGTAATCGAGGAAGTACTTGAGCTGCTTGTCCCGCCGGCCCTCGAAGAACATGGACACGATGTCGTAGCCCAGCTCGTAGGTCTTGTCCATGGCCTGCTTCCAGTACGGCCAGACGAACTCCTCGAACTGCTTGGTCGAGAAGAACTCGTCGGAGACGCGGTGTGGCTCGCCGGAGACGCCGATGGTCGGGCGGCCGGGGGTCTTGACGGCCGGCACGGCGCGCGCAATGCGATAGTCGGTCAGCTTCTGGAGCGCGGCCTTCAGCTTGTCCGGCTGGCGGAACATGTCCCGCGCGACGCCATTGAAGGTGCGGAAGGTGTTCGAGAATGTGGAGAAGGGCGGCATGACGCCGCCGAAACGCTCGGACAACGCGCCGTTCGGGAAGCCGAGCGAGGCTAGCTCGCCGGGCGCCTTCATCACCACCGCACGGTATTTCGCCTCGGCCTCTCCGGCCTTCTGCATCGCCCTGGCGAGCTTGGCGAACTCGGGCGTGGCGAAGACCGGCGTCACCGCCGTGATGTTAGTGCCAAGATTCATCAGGGGTGGCAGTTGGGCCACGGGCGCCATGATTCCGAAGATGCGCGGCATCAGAACGCGCACGACGTAGTCCGATGGGTCGGCGAGGAAGAGGTCGTACTCGTCGTCTTTCATGTACTCGTGCTCGGTGATCTGGAAAGCAACGTTGTCAGGGAGAGAGAAGCCCGGCCAGCGAGTGTAGGTGGTGTCGAGCGCCTCCATGGCGATGCCGGACTCCTGCGGCTGCCACCCATAGGCGTCCGGGGCGAACTCGACGACCATCTTCTTGAAGGCTTCCTTCCAGGCGACGACGTCATAGTAGGCTGCTGAGTACGGGATGCCGGCGTACTTGCAGGCGAAGAAGTTGCCGCCGAAGATGACCGGGACGCGGTCCGGGACCTTCATCATGACGGTGTCCCAGAGCCGCTTTTCCCGCTCCTTGTAGAGCTCTTCCGGGGTCTTTTTGTACTTCTTCTCGATCTGCTCGCGCAGTTTCTGGTCTTCGGGGGAGATGACCGGCTTCGGTGATGGCATCGACAACCCTCCTGCGTCGTGGTCAGGCCGCTAGACAGGCCTGCCGGGTCAAACGTGATCCCGCTAGTCTGAGATTCAATTCTAGGCGTGGTGGCAGACTGTTGTCAACCGCAGGGCCAGTCGTCTAGAATTGGCGTATGGCTGAAGATACGCTGACGGGAATACGGCGCGAGCTGGCCGAGCTGGGCGACGCAAAGACCAGAGACAGCTTCGGGCGCTTCTTCAAGGAGGCGGTCACCGGCTACGGTGTGAGTGTGCCGAAAGTAGACAAGCTGGCGGGACAGTGGTTTGCCAGGGTGAAGCCGCTCGGGAAGCGGCGCATCTTCGCACTCTGCGAGGAGCTGCTGAAGTCCGGAATGGTCGAAGAGGCATTCGTGGCCGCCGACTGGGCATACCGGCTGCGCAGCGAGTACGAACCGTTCGACTTCGAGGTCTTCGAAGGCTGGATCAACAAGTACATCGACAACTGGGCCGAATGTGACGCCCTGTGCAACCATGCCGTGGGCGCATTCGTCGACAAGCATCCGGAGTACGTGGAGCGGCTCAAGGAGTGGGCGCGCTCAGAGAACCGCTGGGTCAAGCGGGCGGCCGCGGTGACGCTCATCCTGCCGGCGCGGGCGGGCAAGTTCCTGAAGGACGTTTTCGAGATCGCCGACATCCTCCTCGAGGACGAGGACGACCTCGTGCAGAAGGGCTGCGGCTGGATGCTGAAAGAGGCGAGCCGTGGGCACCAGGACGATGTGCTCGAGTACGTGCTGCGCCGCAAGAAGGTGATGCCGCGGACGGCGCTGCGCTACGCCATCGAGAAGATGCCGCCCGATCTGCGTAAGCGGGCGATGGCGAAGAGATAGCCACTGGACTTAACACTAGAGACCGTCGGCGCCGACATTGGGCGCCAGTTTGGTCTGGAGGGAGCAAGATGGCGAGCAAGCAACCGATCGTGAGGACGAACGGCGGCAAGCTGCGGGGAACGCTCGAGGACGGACTCTGCGTTTTTCGCGGTATCCCCTACGCGGTGCCGCCGGTCGGCGAGCTGCGATGGCGGGCGCCGCAACCGGCAAGGCCGTGGTCCGGCATTCGGCCGGCGGAGAAGTTCGGCCCGATCTCGCCGCAGGACCCGACGCCGATGCCGATCCCTGGCCGCAAGGCGAGCGAAGAGCCGCAGAGCGAGGGCTGCCTTCTCCTGAACGTCTGGACGCCCGGTATCGACGATGCCCGCCGGGCCGTGATGGTGTGGATCCACGGCGGGGCGTTCACCCGCGGGTCCGGCTCAACGCCCATGAACCCGGGCGGCACGCTGGCGAAGCGGGGCGGCGTGGTCGTCGTGACGATCAACTATCGGCTTGGCCCGCTCGGATTCCTGCCGCTCAAAGACCTGACCGGCGGCAAGATCCCAGCCACCGGTTCGGAGGCGCTGCTCGACCAGGTCGAGGCGCTGAGGTGGGTGCGGGAAAACATCGCGGCTTTCGGGGGTGACCCGCGGAATGTGACCGTCTTCGGAGAGTCCGCGGGCGCTATGAGCATCGGCGCGCTGCTGGCGGTGAAGGAGGCGAGCGGCCTTTTCCAGAAGGCCGTTCTCCAGAGCGGTGCGAGCACCTTCCGGCCGCTCGACCAGGCGATCAAGGTGGCCGAGCTGTACCTCAGCGTGCTTGGCGTCAGGCCGACCGATATTGACGACCTGATGGCGCTCACGCCCGAGCAGCTCATCATGGGCCAGCGGGCGATGGCGTCGACCCCGGTTCCGGCCGGCGTGCGGGGCGCCAACCTCGAGCCGGTGCTCGACGGCGAGATACTAAAGGAAGCGCCGTTGGACATCATCGAGCGGGGGTCGGCGAAAGACATTACCGTGCTGGCCGGTTCGAATCTGGAAGAGGGCAAGCTGTTCGCCATGATGGGGCGCGCACCGCAGGACATGGATGAGGCGGCGCTGGTGAAACGGGTCAGCCGGCTGGTGCCCGAGCAGTACGTGTCCGGCCTCATCCAGAAGTACAAGAAGGCGCTGGCCGAGCGGGGCGTGCCGGTGACTCCCTACGAGGTCTACGTGTACATCCAGGGCGACCAGCAGTTCCGCATGCCTAACGTTCGGCTGTGCGAGTTCCAGCAGAAGCTGGGCAAGCCGAGCTACGGGTACGTGTTCACCTGGAAGTCGGCGGCGCCCGACTTTGGCGCCTGCCACGCCCTTGACGTGGGCTTCGTCTTCGGTAACCTCCAGCAGGAGTTCCACGGCTGCGGGCCGGCTGCTGAGCGGCTCGCCGGTCAGATGCAGGATGCCTGGATTGCGTTTGCGAGGACCGGCAACCCGAGCACCGCCGCGCTGGACTGGCCGGCCTATGGCCAGAAGCGGACGATGATGGTGTTCGGTGAAAACAGCCACGTTGAGGACGCGCCCTACGAAGCACAGCGGGCGGCCTGGGACGGCATCCCCAACCGGCTGCTCGGATGAAGGAGAACTGATGCGGACGAATAGGTTAAGAGAGCTGTGGCGGGCGGGCAAGCCGGCGACAATGGCCTGGCTGTCAACGGCCGATACATTTGTCGCCGAGACGCTGGGGAGCGCCGGCTTTGACGCGCTGGTGCTGGACATGCAGCACGGCATGACCATCGGGCCGGACCGGGCTGGCCTGTGGCTGCAAGCGGTCGGCAACACGGACGCCGTGCCGGTGGTGCGCGTCCCGTGGAACGAGCCGGTCTTCATCCAGTGGGTGCTGGACGCCGGCGCCATGGGCGTGATCGTGCCGCTGGTCAACAACCTGGAAGACGCGAGCAAGGCGGGCGGCGCCTGCCGGTACCCGCCACAGGGTTTCCGCAGCGTCGGGCCGAACCGAGTAACGCTGGGCGCGGGAGGGGACTACCTCCAGCGGGCCAACGAAGAGGTTGTCTGCCTGGTGATGGTCGAGAACATCCAAACGGTGGGGCGTGTGGAGGAGCTGGCCAAGGCGCCCGGGATCGATGGGTTCTACATCGGCCCTTCCGACCTGGCGGCGACGATGGGAGTGCCGCCGGGCTCGTTCCGGACAAGCCAGGAGCATGCGCGGGCCTGCCAGCGCGTGCTGGACGTCGCTCGTGCCCACAAGCTGGTGGCTGGCATTCATTGCTGGGACGCTCAGGAAGCGGCGCAGCGGCAGAAACAGGGCTTCGTCTTTTGTCCGGCGATGATGGATACCAGTGCGCTCAAGGCCCAGGCGGAGGCCGCGCTGGCCGTCGTGCGCGGCTAGCTGATGCGGGCAACGGCCTGCGAGATCTTGGCCGTGCAGCTCTTGATGGCTGTGGTGAAACGCGGGATGCTTTCCGCGTTAATGTCCGAGGTCGGCACCATGATGCCGGCGGCGGCGATGACGTTGCCGGCGCCGTTGTAGACCGGCGCGGCGGCGATCCACAGCCCCATCCGGTATTCCTCGTTGTCGAAGGCCACGCCTTCGGCCCTCACCCTGGCCAGCTCGGCTTCGAGTGTGGGCGTCTCAATCACGGTGCGTGACGTCAACGCCCGGGGCGGGTTCCGGCGATAGTACGCCGCCCGTTCATCGGCGGGCAACGCGGCCAGCAAGACCTTGCCGCAGGCGGTGCAGTGGAGCGGCAGGCGCTTGCCCACCGGCGAGTTGATGCGCAGGTCTTCGTTGACGCCCACCTCGTCGATGACGAGCGCCGCATCGGCATCAAGGGCGGCGAGATACGTGGACTGGTTGTGCTCCTTGGTGAGCTTGCTGAGGGAAAGGTAGGCCAGATCAAGGAACTTGAGGTTGCGGCGGATGGCGTAGTTGAAGTCGAGCATCTTCAGACCGAGGGAGTAGGGGCCCTTCTTTTCGGCCTGGGCCAGATAGCCTTTCCGGACGAGCGTGGACAGCAGCCGGTGCGCGGTGGCGACGTTGAGTCCGGTGGCGGCGGATATCTCGGTTAGAGTGAGCCGGCCCTCTTTGAGCAGGAACACCTCGAGGATGTCGATCGCTTTACTGACGGTGACCGAGGTGTTATCCAAGACTGAAAATCCTTTTCATTTTCAGGTGATTATAGTCCGGCCGGGAGCGGGTGTCAACGCGATGGGCGCCCTTCGGGGCCGTTGACAGCGCTGAAATAGCGAAGTATAATCCAGCCAACCTCGTGGAAAATGAAAAGGATTTTCGAAAACCGCCCATGATCCGCTAGTATTGCTGGACAACTAGCCAGACCCGAAGAACGCCACCAGAGGAGGGGCAAATGCGAAGGAGAGATGTGTGCTCCTGGATACTCCTGGTCAGCTCGGTCGCACTGGCCGCGCTGCTGGTATCTTGCGGCGG
>Ga0153915_10004956_pt1 | contig 12339 bp, 9 predicted proteins | sample Opewatmetagenome_2_FD_107003 | JGI IMG/M metagenome (GOLD analysis project Ga0153915, IMG submission 107003) | Freshwater wetland microbial communities from Ohio, USA - Open water 3 Core 3 Depth 3 metaG | ecosystem: Environmental > Aquatic > Freshwater > Wetlands | place: USA: Ohio, Lake Erie... | reverse complement strand
TCACTCCTTACTCCTCACGTCCTGGCCAGCCGTTCGAGCACAGCGGCCAGGTCCGGCTGCAGCTCGATGACCGGGAGGCAGGGATCTTCTCCCAGCGTCTCCAGCCGCTGCACGGCATTGCGGATGGTGTAGTTCCGGGGATCCAGCTGGTCGTCCACTTCCTCCCAGAGTAGCGGCATGGAGACAGTGGCACCGGGCAGGGGACGCACGCTGAATGGCGCCACAATCGTCTGGCCGAAGCGGTTCTGCAGGTAGTCCAGGTACACCTTGGCGCCCCGGCGCTCCACCTGACGCGTGATCGTGGTGATCTTCGGCAGCTTCCGGATCACCAGCCGGGCGAGCAGCTCGCCAAGCACCCGCGACTGCTCATAAGTGCACTGGCGGCCCAGGGGAAGGAGAATGTGGAGGCCGGTCTTGCCGGTGGTCTTCACGAAATTGGGCAGGCCGACATCCTCGCACAGCTGGTGCAGGACCTGCGCAACCGTGACGACGTCGCTGAACGGAGCCTCCTTGGGATCCAGGTCGATGACGCACCAGTCGGGCCGTTCGAGCGTCGGCACCCGGCTGGCCCACAGATGCAACGGGATCGATCCCATGTTGGCGATGTAGAGCAGCGCATCTTCGCTCTCCACTACGAAGTACCGGATCTCCCGCTGGGTGTCCTCGCTCCAGATGCCGACCGTGCGAATCCACTCCGGTGCGAACGCCGGAGCGTCCTTCTGGTAGAAGGACTTTCCGTGAATCCCGTCGGGATATCGAGTGAGCACCAGGGGGCGGTCCATCGTGTATGGCAGGAGCCGGGGGGCAATCGCCTTGTAGTAGGCGATGAGGTCGCCCTTGGTGTAGCCGTCCTCGGGCCAGTAGATCTTCTTGAGGTTGGAGAGCTGGAGCACAGGTGGCTCGGGCGGACTCGCGGACCGGTGGACCGGTAGACCGGCCGTCGGCCTTGCCGCCCCGGGCTCTGGGCCCGCGTCCACGGGGCGGGACGGACCGTCGGTTCGTCCGCCCGGCGATTCGCCCTGACGCACGCAATCCTTCACGGCCTTGTCGTCCCGGAAGCGCACGAACACCGGATGGCGCAGCACTCCGTCAGGCGTCCACTCGGTGAATTTCACCTCGGCGACCAGCTCGGGCTCCACCCAGGTGGTGCCTTTCATGTCCGGCAAGGCGTCGACCCAGGCGGACGGGCGGACCGGCGACCCGGCCGACCGGCGGGCCGAGGCCTTCTCGCCCCGCGCGATGCGAGGGATCTCCGACGTGGTTTTGCGACGAGCGGTGCGGCCCTTGCCACGGGGGCTCGCAGATTCCTCGCGCGGCTTGCGCCCTCGGGACGCCTCTTCCACGCCCGCGTCCGCCTCTGCCTCCTCCGCCTGCGGGGCGTCCGTCCGCCCGTCCGCCGCGGGTGCCCCGCATGGCGGCGTGTCCCGCGCCTTCTCCTGCAGCCGGGGCAAGAGTTCCCTGATCATCTTGTCCGAGAAGCCGCTCCCCGCCCGACCGGCGTATACCAGACTGCCGTCGACCCAGTCGGCCAGGTGCAGTGCCCCGAATCCGTCTCGCGACCCCTTCGGAGGAGTGAACCCGACGACCACGAAATCACCGGTCTTCTCTGCGCGGACCTTGACCCATGTCGGCGCCCGCCCGGCGCGATAGGGCGCATCGGCCTTCTTGCCGATGACGCCTTCGAGTCCACGGGCCAGGACCTGCTCCATCAGCTGTTTCCCCTGGGTTTCGAAGTGTTCGAGATAGCGGAGTGCGCCGAGCGGAGGGAGGAGCCGGCGAAGCAGCCGCTTGCGTTCGAGAAGCGGCAGAGACCGAAGGTCGAAGTCCTCGAAACCCAGCAGGTCGAAGATGAAGTAGGTCGCGGGGGATTCGACGGCCGCACGGCCTATGTCGAGCGGCCGGGAGAGGCGGGCACGCTGTTGCAGCAGGGAGAACGACGGCTTCCCCTCGCGGTCCAGCACCACCACTTCACCGTCGATCACGGCGCTGGACGCCGGCAGCGCCTGCACGGCCCGGGCCACCTCGGGAAAGGTCCCGGTGTAGTCCACCCCGTTGCGGCTCAGCAGCCGTGGCCGGTCTGCGGTCTTGGCCGAGATGATCCGGTAGCCATCCAACTTGAGCTCGAAGATCCAGCCTTCGCGGGTAAAGGCCTCTTCCCTCGGCTCGGCGAGCTGCGGCTCCACCCGGACGACATCAACCGGCTTCCGGGGCGCGCCCAGTTTCTCCAGCTCGGCCCGGATCAGGCCCGCCGGCGTATGGCCAACCTTCAGGTCCTCGACCGTCAGGCCCGAGAGCACCGATTCCTGGGGGATGTCTTCCCCGCCCTCCTTCCGCAGCCAGGCGTCCCGCTCCTTGATCAGGAGCCATTCCTTTTCGCCCTTCTTGATCTTCACCAGGGTCCAGCGACCCCGGAGCTTGTAGCCCTTCAGGTCGAACAGGAGCTTCCCTTTCCTGAGGCCCTCGTGCGGATCCTCGACCGGCGTCCACTCTCCCCGATCCCACACCACCACCGCGCCGGCACCGTAGTTCCCCTCGGGGATCAGTCCCTCGAAGTTGGCGTACTCCATCGGATGGTCTTCCACCATCACGGCCAGGCGCTTGTCCTTCTGGTCGTACGAGGGTCCCCGGGGGACGGCCCAGGACCGCAGCACCCCATCGAGCTCCAGCCGCAGGTCCCAATGGAGCCGGCGGGCAGCGTGCTTGTGCACCACGAAGAGCCCCCCGGCGCCCGAGGGTGCGAGAACCCCGGCAGGCTCGGGAGTCCTGTCCGGGGAACGCTTTGCCCGGTATGCGCTTAGGGGATCGGGATTCACCGGATCTCTTGCCATGGTTGCGCGATGGTCATAGCATACCAATTCACTTCTCTATCCAGGCAATTTATGCCCGCTCGTCCCATCGGCTCCGCAACAATCTCCTTCGGCCTGGTCTCCGTGCCGGTGAAGCTGTACTCCTCGGCGGAGTCCGCCGCGACTGTCTCGTTCAACATGGTACACAAGGCGTGTGGCACCCGCCTCAAGCAGCAGTACATCTGCCCCAAGGAAAGCGTCGTGGTCGAGAAAGACGATATCGCCAAGGGCTACGAGTTCTCGAAGGGTCAGTTCGTGCTCTTTTCCCCCGACGAGATCAAGACGCTGGAGGAGAAGGCCACCAACTCGATCGACATCGCCGAGTTTGTCCCGCTCGCCGAGGTCGACCGGATCTACCTGGAGAAAGTCTACTACCTGGGGCCCGACAAGGGAGGAGACCGGGCCTACCGCCTGCTCGGCGAGGCGCTCAAGCAGACCGGCCGCGCCGCCCTGGGTCAGTACGCCGCGCGGGGGCAGCAGCACCTGGTGCTGGTGCGTCCCAAGGACGGGGTGCTGGTGCTGGAACAGCTGCACTATGCCGACGAGCTGCGACCCGCCTCGGAGGTTCCGCTTGGAGAGGGCGAGGTGAAGCCGGCGGAGCTGGCCCTGGCCAAGCAGCTGATCGACCAGACCGCAACCGACGAGTTCCATCCCGAGCGCTACAGCGACCAGGTACGCGGGCGGGTAATGGCCGCCATCCAGCAGAAAGTGGAAGGCCAGGAGATCACCGCCGAGCCGACGCAGGACACCGGCGGCAAGATCATCGACCTGATGGAGGCGCTGAAGGCCAGCCTCTCCAAGCCCGGCAAGGCGGGCGACGAGGAGCGGAAGCCGGCCAAGCGTGCCCCGGCCGAGGAAGACAAGGCCGAGAAACCCGCGAAGCGACGGGCGAGAGCGTGAGACGAGTTCCGAGTTCTGAGTTCCGAGTGCAGGGCCGCAGGTTGGACGTCGGGCGTGCTTCCACGATCCCTCTGAACTCGGAACCCGGAACTCGGAACTTATGAAGACCTACACTTCTCGCGACGTCGCCGACATTCTCGGCATGTCGGTCCGGGAAGTGCAGGCGCACGGCAGGGCCGGATACCTCGCGCCCGATCGCGGCCCGGGAAACCGGTACCGCTTTTCCTTCCAGGATCTGATCCTCCTCCGCACCGCGAAGGGCCTCACCGCCGCCCACGTCCCCGCGCGCCGCATCCGTGCCGTGCTCCGGAAGCTGCGCGGCGACCTGCCTCGTGGCCGTTCCCTGAGCGAAGTGCGGGTGGGTGCGGCGGGGGATGCGATCGTGGTGCGGGACGGCGGAGCCGCGTGGAATCCCGAATCGGGGCAGATGGTGTTCAACTTCGCGGTGGCCGACCTGGCCCGGAGCGCCGCCCCCTTCGCCCGGCGGGGTGCCGAGGCGGCGCGCAAGGCGGACCACACCCGCTCCGCGGACGAGTGGTATGATCTGGGGTGCGAGCTGGAGGCCACCGCGCCCAACGAGGCACGCGATGCCTATCGCCGGGCGCTGGAGCTCAACCCGGCCCATGCCGATGCGCACGTGAATCTCGGCCGGCTGCTGCAGGAGGCGGGAGCTCCACAGGCCGCCGTGGAGCAGTACCGCGCGGCGCTCGATGCCGACGGCCGTCACGCCGTCGCCGCGTTCAATCTCGGACTGGCGCTGGAAGACCTCGGCCGGCGGGTCGACGCCATTGCGGCGTACCAGCGCGCCATCGCGGCGGACCCGGAGTTCGCCGATGCCCACTTCAACCTGTCGCGGCTGTACGAGAAGACTGGCAAGAAGCAGGCGGCGATCCGGCACCTGAGCCGGTACAAGGCTCTGACTGAGGGGAAGACAAGGAAGTAGTTCCGAGTGCCGAGTTAGGAGCCCTCAGGACTCAGAACTCGGAACTCTGCCGCGGCTGCACCAGCAGGAGCGCGGCGAGCCCGCCCATGCCGTCCGGTACCGTGGCCACTCCCTTCGGTACGACCCACTGCTTGCCGTCCACCTGCAGCACGAAGTGATAGACCCCCGGGGGAATCACCAGCGCCCCCTCCCACTCATTGTCCCCGACCCGCCGCAGCGCCGACGGCTGCCATTCGTTCCAGTCGCCCGCCAGGGCGACCGAGCTCGCGCTGTCCATCCGGAATCGGACAATGAGGCTGTCTCCCCGCCACGCGGGAGTGAACGGCGTGGCCGCCGGCTTGATGGCCGGAGGAGAAACGCGTCGCTTGGCGTACACCCTCACGCCCGCGGAGACGTAACTGGCCCGCGGCAGCCCCTGATAAGGGTCGGGGAGGTACCCGCCTCCGCCCACCTCCAGCGCCAGAATCGGAGTGACGAAGAACTGGACGAACCCGCTGCCGGTCGCCTTGGAGCCGTAGGTACTGCTCAAACGGGCCATTCCCCACACAGAGGCGACGATGGGCCCTCGCTGGACCGTCACCCCCGCGGTAGCGTCGGTGAACCACGATCCCAGAAACCGGGTAGGTTCGGCACTCAGGGCCCAATCGGCTCCGCCGGCCCGGAACCAACCCCGGGCCCGCAGGTGAAGGACGGTGACCGACGGCTGGTCCTCGATCCAGCCGGATGACGGGCCCGCTCCGAGGCCGATCCCTCCCCGTGCGCCCGTCCAGAACAGCTCGCCCAACCCATGAACGGCTGCGGTCCACTGCCCTGCCGTGCGGTCGGTCCCGGCAACGGTCCCATCCACCGCCAGCCGGAGTCGACCAACAAGCGGCGGGGAGGCGAGCCAAACGCCGACCCGGCCCTGGGTCGACCACTCGCCGCCCGGCAGCGTCGCGAGCGTGCCGGAGAAGCCCGCGTACAGCCCCGGCGCGCTGTACTGGGCCGCCGGCGAGACGGCCGGAACGCTGGCGCTGCTCGACGCGTTGCGAACCGCGCTCACCCCTGCCCCAAGGGAAGCCTGGGTCTGGCCGGAGACGATCGAGGGAAACGCACACGACAAGGCCACCGCCAATACGGGAATTCTCATGCTGGCGGACAGTACCCGGTCGCTGTCGGCGATGCCAGAGGAACGCCATTCGGCGCCGGAGCGTGTGACTGCCGCGCTCCGGCGCCGATATGGTACCCTCGGATCACCCTATGGACGATGGCTCCCGGATTGTCCGGGCTCAGAGGGCTTTCCTGGCGGCGGTGGCGGCGGCGTCGCCGGTGGGGAGGCCGGGGTCGCCGGGGTCGCTGGAACCGCGGGGGTGGCGGGGACCGTGGGGGCTCCACCGTGGCCCGGCGTTGCCGGCGTCGCGCCCTTGGAGGGCACCGCAGGGGTGGCCGGCGTCGCGGCATGGGCCGATGAGACCACCGAGCCTCGCACCTGGGTCGCAGTGTGCTGAGCCACTTTGGACTTGGCCGTATCGGAGGCCTCGGGGGCCGGGTGGCCGGGGTTCTGTCGGTGTAATGCTACCTTAGCCTTGGCGGTGTCGGACGCATGATCGTTGGGCGCAGGGGCCTGGGCGTAGACCATGGACGGCAATGCCAGCGCGGCCACTGCCCATGCCAAGCTCTTGACACTCATGGCGATTCCTTTCAGCTACGGGGAACTGCACGGACCCGGCCGGCCGCTGGACCGTTCATATTTCTGAGGCCGGACCCGCATGCGGATTGGTGAATGAAGAGCGCCATGAGGCCCCTCGGGTAACGGGCCAGCGCAACCGGAGGATCCGCGAGGCCAGGGTTACCCCGGCAGGTCGCTGGGCCTCTTTACTTTAGTAGCGACGCGCCATGGGTCGGGACGACCGCTCCAGGCATACCTCCAATCCGCGCATCCGACACCTGCGAGGCTACCATCGCTCAACCGGGCGTGACGAACGACGCGGAGGCAGTCCGAGCCGTGCTGGCCGGGGACATCGAGCAGTATGCGGTGCTGGTGCGGCGGTACCGGGACCGTTACGCGGGGTATGCTACCCGCCTGCTGGGTTCGGTGGACGCGGCGGAGGATGCCATGCAGGAGGCCTTGATCCGGGCGTACGACAACCTCGGGCAATGCCGCGATCCGGCGAATTTCCGCGGATGGTTCTTCCTGATCCTGCGCAACTGCTGCTATGCGGAGGCGCGGGTACGGCGTCGGCACGGGAACCATCAGCCGCTGGATGGAGCGGACCTTGTCGCCGAGGAGAGCGGGACGCCCGACACCGCGATGGAGGAGAAGGAACAGAGGCAGGACCTCGAGCGGGCCCTGCGCCGGCTCACGGAGGAGCAGCGCGAGGTCTTCGTGCTCAAGCATTACGAAGGCCTGCCCTATGAGGAAATCGCCAAGCGGACGGCGGTCCCGGTCTCCTCTCTCAAGATGCGGATGCATCGGGCGTACGATCGCCTGCGGGCGACACTGATGGAGAAGCCATGACCGACGGTCCAGGTTACCACCCCATGGTGCAGCGGCTGCTCGACGGCGAGCTCACCCTGCGAGATCTCCCCCCGGAGCTCCGGGCCGAGGGCGAGGCAGCGCTGCGCTCGATCCTGCCGGGACCCGAGTCCTCAGCGGTCGGTTTCTCACCGTGGTTCGAGCAACGGGTAATGGCGGCCATCCGCGTGCGGCCTCGGCCCCAGCCCCGGCCCCGGACTGTCTGGGGCTGGCTCACCGAAGCTCGGGAGATCCGCCTCCGGCTTCGGCCGAAACTGTTGGCACTCGGCGCGCTCGCCGGCGTCGCGCTGCTCGTGCTGACCCTCGTGTCCCGCCCCACCACGGTCGCGGTCGCAGGAGCCGGTGCCGGCGCGGACAGCGTGTATGTGCGCTTCGTGCTCTACGCGCCCAAGGTGAGCAGCGTGGCCCTGGCCGGCAGCTTCAACGAGTGGGACCCGGGCCGGACCCCGCTGGCTCCCGCGGGCGAAACCGGGGTCTGGACGGTGACGCTCCCGCTCCCGCCGGGCCAGCACACTTACGCTTTCGTGATCGACGGCCAGCGCTGGCTGCCCGACCCCGCCGCCCCCGCGGTTGACGACGGATTCGGCCACCGCAACAGCGTGATGACCGTGACGGCCACCGGAGGCCACACCTCATGAGGGAATCGGCCATCGCGCTGCTGCTGCTGAGCGGCGTGTCGACAGCGCTCCACGGCCAGGCGGCCACGCCCGCTCGGCTGGAGGGGCGGGTTACACCAGCGGTGGCTGAAGCGGTGCGGGCTATCGCGGACTCGGTGGCACGGACCGGCCTCCCCGTCGGCCCCCTGTACCGCAAGGCGCTGGAAGGCGGGGCCAAGGGAGTGCCGGCCGACCGCATCATCGCCGCGGTGGGGACCGTCGCATCACAGCTGGCTCAGGCGGCGAAAGCGCTCCGATCCGAACCCGTGGCGCATGACACCGACGCCATCGAAGCGGGAGGATATGCCATCAATGCGGGGCTGAGCGCCGGGCAGGTGGCCGACCTCGCCCGCGGGAACCGTCCTCCTCAGGCGGTCGCCGCCTCGCTCCGAAGCGCAGGCACCCTGGCGGCGCTCGGTGTTCCGCCCGCGCAGGCCGTGGCCCTGGTCCATCAGTGGATCGCGGCCGGGCGGTCGCCCGACCAGGTCCTGCTCCTGCCTCAGCAGCTTCAGGCCGCCATGGCCCGCGGCGCCTCTCCGGCTCAGGCGGCCAATGGCATCGCCCACGGAGGACAGCCCGGCGCCTCCGGCGATCATCCCGAGCCGCCGTCGCACGCGCAGGACCGATCCCACCGGCCCTAGGCGATCCGCCCGGGCCTTCCTGTCAGGCGCCGGTTGCCTCGCCGCCAACCCGCGTCCCGCTTGACGATCCGCACCGCCCAAGGCTACTCCTGATGAGGCGGCCGCCGCATGGGCGGCCGCCCAACCCTCATCCGGAATCGCGCGAATGCGGCTTCTCGCCGGCACCAGCGGCTGGTCATTCAAGGAATGGAAAGGTTCCTTCTATCCGAAGGGGCTGCCCGACGACGGGATGCTGAACTACTACGCGTCGCGGTTTCCAGCGGTGGAGGTGAACAACACCTTCTATCGGATGCCGAAGGAAAAGGTGATGCTGGAGTGGGCGGAGCAGGTGCCGCCCAATTTTCGGTTCGCGATCAAGGCCTCGCAGCGCATCACCCATAAGAACCGGCTGGTCGATTCAGCCAGCGATCTGGAGTACTTCACCCGGATCTGCTCGGCGCTGGGGGAACGGCGTGGGCCGTCGCTGTTCCAGCTCCCGCCCAACCTGAAGAAGGACCTGCCGCGGCTGGAGGCGTTCCTGCAGCTGATACCCCGCCGCTGGCAGGCGGCCTTCGAGTTCCGCCACGCCACCTGGTTCGACGATTCAGTGTACGACGCTCTCAAGGCCCACGACTGCGCCCTCTGTCTCGCGGAGCAGGATGACTTCGAGACGCCGACGGTGGCCACAGCCGGCTGGGGTTACGTCCGGCTGCACAAGACCGCCTACGACCAGCCGGCGCTGGCGGCACAGGCCGCGCGAATCCGGGCTCAGCCGTGGCAGGAGACCTTTGTCTTCTTCAAGCATGACGGCGATCAATCGGGGCCGACGGCGGTGGACGGGTTCTTGAAGGAGGTGCAGGCGTAGCGGAGAAACAGGAGGGTCAGTCGGCCTGCAACTGCAAAACGCGGAGGACGCGGAGGGCTCGAGTCAGGCTCGGTTCTCAGTCGTCCCTTTTCCCATCGTTGTTGCTCTTGTGTTCAAGATGGGTCCTGCCAGGTCGAATGTAATCCGCAAACAGGAGAGCCACGGCCTGCAGTTGCAGCCTCCGACTAGCGGTAAACCAACAACACAATGGGGGAACGGGAACGACAGGAAGCCACGCCGGCTCGGACCCTCTGCGCTCCTCTGCGTACTCTGCGCCTCTGCGTTTGCAGTTGACGGTGAAGGGCTCGCTTCAACCCGGGCCCCGGAAATCGACTATCGCCCTCCGAACCCCATCTCCGTGAGGAAACGCTCGCCGCCCGTCGCCAGGCCCTTCCGCTCCTCGGTGCGGGTGAGCACCAGCCGGTCCTTGGCACGGGTCATTCCCACGTACAGCAGCCGCCGGCCTTCCTCGATGTCGTGCTTCGCGGGCTCCTTGCCAGGTGGCGACCCGGGCAGCTGGGCGTCTTCCACCCCGACCACGTAAACCCGGGAAAACTCCAGCCCCTTGGTCGAATGCAGGGTGAGCAGGTTCACCCTGTTCCGGTCAACCTCCGGCCCGCCCCGGGACTGCGACAGCGCCACCTGCTCCAGGAAGCTGGCGAGCTGCTCCCTCAAGGTCCCCGGCCCGATGTTGTCGATCAACCGCCTCAGCCTGCCCATCGCGACCGGGTAGCGATCCTCGGCGCTCCGCTCCCGCCGGAGGCGGGCCATCAGCTGCCGCCCGCCGAGTCTCTCGATCAGCTGCTCGACGTCCGGGGTTCCCGCCGCCCCGGGGAGGCTGCGCTCCGCGTCGTAATAGGCGAGACACTGACTGTACCGCCCGAGCGCGAAGACCTGCCCGATGTTGAAGAAGATCCGTTCCTCGGCACTCAACGTGGCGGGATCGCTCAGCGCGAGACCGATGGCCAGATGATCAAGCAGGGAAACATGTGCCGTCTTCCGCGCGCGGGCGATCCTCTCCCGCTCCAGCCGGAGGAACACGTGGGCAAGGGTGCGTGAGTCGTCCAGTGCGCGGTGCGACCGGCCCGTGTCGATATTGAAATGCCGTGCCAGGTCGGCCAGCCTCCGGCTCCCGGGGTGCAGCGCCCGCGCCAGCGGAAGGGTGTCGTACGCCGCGAAGCGGTTGCCGGCCGGGTGTCCTTCCGAGAGCCGGCGCAGGATGGGGAAGTCGAATCCATGGCCGTTGTGGGCGACCAGCACGTCCTCGCCGGCAAAGGCGCGGAACCGGGCCCAGACCTCGGCAAAAGGCGGCGCGTCCTTCAACTCGCCGTCGGTGATGCCGTGCACTTCAGTGGACCCGGCGGACACCGGGCGGAGTGGCCGGATGAGGGAGTGGAACTCGCCAACGATGGCTCCAGCCCGAACCCGCACCGCGGCCAGCTCGATCGCTTCCGCCTCTTCGACCCCCATGTCGTTGGTCTCGATATCCACCGCCACGAAATCGGCGAATCCGCTCTTCAGGCTGGAGCCGTAGGCCCATTGCAGCGCCTTGAAGACCTGCAGGGGGCGAACCGGTGCGTCGCGCCCCAGCACCAGATCGTCGTCACGCGGTTTGGCTCCGGCGTCCAGGTACTCGACCGTGGTGACTCCGGCGTTTCGCAGCATGCCGGAGATCCCGATTTCCGCGCCGCCCAGTCGCGGGACCCACACCGTCAGCCGGCCGTGCCGCGCACCGGCGAGCCGTGCGCCCAGCCGGCGCGCGATCTCGTCGAGGTCGGGATCACTCAGCTCGTTGACAATTTCCTCGAGCCTGGTCTGGTATTCGCCGACGCGCTGTGAGAGCAGTTCCTCGACCAGTCGGCCCAGGGTCAGGTGGCGATCGGCCACGGCCGGCAGGTTGGCCAGGACGGTGAGGCAGCGGCGCACCTTGCGCCCGTCCTCGTCGCTCCTCGGCGTCAGTTTCCCGAAGTGCCTGAGCCAGTCGAGCAGCTCCACCCCTTCACGGTCGGCGTCCGCCCGGAGCGTCAGGTACAGGGTGCGGGGCAGCACCACGCGGGCGAACTGTTCGGCAAGCAGCGGATCATTCGGCGCGGCGATCACCCGCAACGCAGCCAGCAGGTACTGGACGACTGGATCGTCCGCGAGGGCGCGGCCCTGGGCCAGCTGGCAGGGGATCCCCGCCTGGATGAGCGCAGCCTCGAGGGCATCGCCGATCTCGTGGCGGCGATATAGCAGGGCATAGTCACCCAGGGGCCGGCGGTGCTCCTTCCGGTCGGCCCGCAAGTCCTGGATGATCCACCGCGCCTCGTCCGCCTCATCGCCAAAGCGTTGCACCACCACGGGCCAGGGCGAATCCCGCTTCGCCCGGAGCGTCTTCTCCGGCCACAATGGCGGATTCAGTGTCACCAGCTTCCGCGCGATCTCGAAGATCTGGCGGGAGCACCGCCGGTTCTCGTCGAGGACGATCGGTTCATTGGTGATCTCGAAGTCGTTGAGGAAGTCCCTGATGACCTGGAGGTCCGCACCCGCCCAGCCATAGATCGCCTGCTCGTCGTCGCCCACGGCAAAAAGGTTCCGGTGTCCCCGCGAAAGCCGCCGGAGGATGGCGTACTGAGGCTTGCTGAGATCCTGGAACTCGTCCACCAGGAGGTAGTCCCATTGACCGGCGACCTCGGTGGCGATCTCCTCGCGTGTCCGGAGCAGCACCTCGGTCTTGAGCACCAGGTCGTCGAAATCGAGCAGACCGCGGGTCGTCAGGATCTCGCGGTACCGCTGGTACACTTCGCCCAGCCAGTCCTCCAACGGAATCCCCTGAATCCGGTGGCGGCTGAACTGACGCAGCGGCCAGGACAGGTCCTTCCGGAAGCCCGCGCGCCGGAGCACCTGCAGCTGGTATTCCTCGTCTGCAATGCCGAATCCATGCGGTACCCCGACCGCCTCGCCGTGGCGGCGGAGGAGCTGCACGCAGAGCGCATGGATCGTCGACCGCGTGAC
>Ga0153915_10004955_pt1 | contig 12340 bp, 11 predicted proteins | sample Opewatmetagenome_2_FD_107003 | JGI IMG/M metagenome (GOLD analysis project Ga0153915, IMG submission 107003) | Freshwater wetland microbial communities from Ohio, USA - Open water 3 Core 3 Depth 3 metaG | ecosystem: Environmental > Aquatic > Freshwater > Wetlands | place: USA: Ohio, Lake Erie... | reverse complement strand
GCGCGGACGAATGGTCACATTTACATTCGGTTCAAATAAACAATTTTTCCCCGGGGCGCATCCTATAGGGCTCGATTCTGCCCAATAGTTTTTGGAGCCGACCATGGCGAGAATTTGTCCGGTTTTCGGGTCAATAGCAACGAGCGCGGCATTATTGGAATTATATTTCTTGCTGTTCTTTTCTACTCCGTCGAGTACGGTTGTTTCTGCAAGCTGCTGCAGGTCCCAATCCAGCGTAGTATAAACCTTTAGTCCGGCCTGTTCGATGTAGTCTTTTCCGTATTTTTCTTCCAGATATTCTTTTACATACATCACGAAATGCGGCGCGGGGAATTTGCCCTTGGCTTTTGAAAAATTCAGAGCCTCGTCTTTGGCTTGAGCGTACTCTTCTTGATTAATGTAGCCAAATTTAAGCATTCTTTCTAGAACATATTCCTGGCGCGCTTTCAGTTCTTCGTAGTGCGAGCCGAAGGGGGAATAATAGCTCGGCGCCTGAGGCAAAGAAGCCAACAGGGCACATTCGGCCAGAGTCAGATCTTTGGCATTTTTATTGAAAAAAGTTTGTGCTGCAGTCTGCGCACCATAGGCATTCGAGCCATAAGCAATCTGATTGAGGTAAAAATTCAGAATTTCGTCTTTGGAATATTTTATTTCCATTTCGATTGCCAAAACCGCCTCTTTTATTTTTCTGACCAGCGTTTTCTCCGGACTAAGTATGGTTAATTTGACCAACTGCTGGGTAATGGTTGAGCCGCCCTGGCTTGTTGTCTGTCCTTTTAGGTCGGCCAAAAACGCCCTGGCAATGCCTTTAAAATCGAGACCGAAATGATGATAAAAATTACTGTCCTCTGTGACAATGGTCGCATTTTTGAGGTTTTGCGGGATGTCTTCGAAAGGAATCACTGTCCTTTTTTCTTCGCCGTGCACGTCATAGAGAAGCATGGTGCCTGTGCGGTCGTAAATTTTGGTTGATTCTACGGTTTTTATCTGGTTGAATGTTGCAGCGCTCGGTAAATCCTTAACGCAATAAACAAACAGTCCTAGAAGAACGATAAAAACAAGCGCGAAAAAAACACCAAAAAGAACCACAATTCTTTTGAGTGTTTTTTTGCGCCCGATTGCGTATTTTTTGCGGAACCAAAACAACTTCAGTTTCGCCCAGAAGCTGTTTTGACTTCCTTCGTTGTAGGATGTTATCTTCGGCATCGTATTGCGCTGTAATAGATTGTCATAATCTAATACAATAATTTAATCATAAAATAACGATTAAGTTAAGACAATATTGTTAAATGGTGTAAATTATAGTAAAGTGAAATTATGAAAAGAGTTGTTGTAAAAAAAGTTATTGTCGACACATTAAGGATAAAAGAAGCCCTAGAAAAGGGGGTGGAAAATATTTATCCGACCAAGGAAGATTTGGAGAAACTATTGAAATCCGGAAAACGAATCAAGCTTTATTGCGGTTTTGACCCCACTTCTCCCAGCTTGCACATCGGCAATGCTATTCAGCTGCGGAAATTGGCTCAATTCCAAAGACTCGGCCACGAGGTGATTTTTCTCATCGGTGATTTCACGGGTCTAATCGGGGATCCCAGCGATAAAACTGCGGCAAGGAAGAAGATAACCAGGAAAGAATTATTGAAAAATCTCAAAAACTATAAAAAACAAGCGAGTAAAATTTTAAATTTTTCAGGCAAAAACCCAGCCAGGGTGCTTTACAATAGCACGTGGAGCAATAAACTTAGCTTTGAAGATTTAATCGAGTTGGCCTCGAATTTTACGGTCGGACAGATGATAGTCAGAGATATGTTTCAGGAAAGAATAAAAAACAATAAACCGATTTATTTGCACGAATTTCTCTACCCCCTGGCACAGGCGTATGATTCCGTGGCAATGGATGTTGATTTGGAAATCGGGGGAAACGACCAGACGTTCAATATGCTATGTGGCAGAGACCTGATGAAAATTTTGAAAAACAAAGAAAAATTCGTACTAACCACGCGTTTGCTGGCTGACTCATCTGGTCAAAAAATGGGCAAAACCGAGGGAAATATAATTAACCTGGATGAAAAACCCAATGAAATGTACGGAAGAATCATGTCTTGGCCCGATGGATTGATTGTTTCTGGGTTTGAGCTGTGCACCGACTTGTCCATTGAAGAAACAAATAAAATTTCAGAGGAAATCAAAGCTGGGAAAATCAATCCCCGAGACGCGAAAGCAAGATTGGCGCGGGAAATAGTCACGATTCATCATAACAAGAACGCCGCTATTAAGGCAGAAAAGGAATTTAGCCGCATTTTCAAAGAAAAGAAGGAACCATCGAATATACCCACTCGAGAAATTACCGAGTCAAAGATTAATATAGTAAATTTACTATTCCAATTCAATTTAGTCGCAAGCAAAGGAGAAGCAAAACGGTTAATTAAACAAGGGGCAGTCGAAGAAGACGGTAGAGTAATAACTAATTATTACGAATTAATAAGTCCAAAAACCGAAAAAGACGGAGGCACGATTATCCGAGTGGGCCAGAGGAAGTTTATCAAATTGATTAAAAGAAACTAATTAAATCAAATTGGCGCGAAATCTAAAACCCCCGCAATTGGGGGCTTTAGTTTTATATTAAATCTAATCTTCTTCATCTGCGTCTTCAAGGTCGCTTTCCTCATCTACTGCTGTTTCTTCTGTACTTTCCTCTGTGCTTTCATCTGCGCCTTCTTCTGGTTCTTCTCCCGGCTCTTCCGTATCTTCTTGCGGCTCTTCCGTTTCTTCGTCTCCCACTCCTTCCTCGTCTTGGAGAACGGGCGTATATTTAAGGTCGTCAAGAATTGTGTGTGTCATATTCAAACTTTTTAATTGTTAATCTTCATTGGGTCGTTTTGTCCGTCGACCACCCCGAACAGGGGTTATAAAGCAATTATAGTCGCAAAAAAAACCTTGTCAATACTTTTTATTAACAAGATTTAATGCTGTGTGCACAGCAGATGGCCACTGCCAATGCATCGGCCGCATCGTCGGGTTTGGGTATTTCGTCCAGGCCCAATAAAGCTTTAACCATTTTTTGTACCTGAGACTTTTCCGCTCTGCCATAACAGGCAACTGCTTGTTTTATCTGCAAGGGCGTATATTCGAAAACTTGAATATTGGACTGGGAAATTGTCAGAAGAATTACTCCTCTGGCCTGGCTGACTTTAATTGCGGTTTTCAGATTTTTGAAAAAGAAAATATCTTCGACAGCGACAATGTCCGGTTTGTGTTTTTTAATCAATGAATTCAGTTCTGCGGCAAGAACTTTCAACCTTTCCGCGGTCGAAAGATTACTTGATGTTTTGATGCATCCGTATTTGAGCAGATTGAGTTTTTGTCCTCTGTTTTCTTTTTCAATCAAGCCGTATCCGATAATCGCGGTCCCCGGGTCGATACCCAAAATAATCATAGGTTTACCCCGCACCTTAATCAAAAAATATTAATTATGGCGTTATTGTTGTTATTTAACAAATGGACGACAGAATAAATAAATCTAGGAAAAGGTGCCGGGGTTTATGTTTGAATAAACGTCTTTTACATCATCGTTTTCGTCCAATGCATCGAGAAGATTCTCGATTTGTTTTTTTGTTGCCTCGTCCCTGATTTCAATTTCATTTTTCGGCACCCATTCAAGCCCGGAATTATCGATTTCGAGTCCCTGGTTTTTGAAGACGTTTTTCAAATTCTCGAGATTTTCCGGCTTGGTGTAGACTTCTAAAATATCTTCTCTCCATTTAATATCCTCTGCTCCGGCATCAATTAAACTCAGCTCTAGTTCTTCTTTGTTTTTGGCAGCAACTTTTTCTTTTTCTATGGAAATCGCACCCAACTGGTTGAAGTTCCATTTTACGCTTCCGCTCTCGGCCAGTCTTCCGCCGTGCTCGGTGATAAGATGACGCACGTCGGAAAGCGTGCGGTTCTTATTGTCGGTAATCGCTTCGATAATTAATTGGCTTCCCCCTGGCCCATATGCCTCGTAGATAAGCTCTTCAAGAATTCCTCCTTCTTTGTCTTCGCCCGTCCCTTTCTTTATCGCTCTGACAATATTATCGTTGGGCATATTAAAAGACTTCGCCTTTTCGATGGTCAGACGCAGCGAGGGATTAGTTTCCGGGTCTCCGCCTTTGCGCGCGGCAATCTCAATTAACTTTGCCATCTTGGAAAAGTTTTTACCCTTCTTTTTATCCTGTCCCTCTTTTCGAGTTTTGATGTTTGCCCACTTAGAATGTCCAGACATATATTTGGATTAACGATAAACGTTGATAATGGGATTATGGCAAAAATTTATTCTTTAGGCAATAATTTTTCATTCTTGTAGTAATCCGATTCTCTTTTTGCGCAATTTTACCAGTAAAATGCCAATAACCAAGCCGACCAGAACAATAATAGCTATAATGTATAAAAGATTATTGGAAATGTTTTGGGAAAGCGATTGTTTTGCTTCTGCTAATTGATTGGTTTTTTGTGGATTTTCCGAGTTTGGCGCGATTTCCGTATATCCTCCTTGTATTTCTTGCGCAGGAACATTATACAAAACTGCCAAATCCATACTCGGATTCTTGGTGGTTTCGGTTTTTGGCGAACCCTGATAAATGACTTGTTTGTTTTCAGTACTTATTATCAGAGAAAGGTTCGCTGTTCCTGGCGTAGGCAAAGACCAGACAAAGCCTTCGCTGGTTTTTGCTGAAGTTCTGCCTTGCTGCGGATTTTCGTAATTTATCTCTTCGAAAATCACGCCTCCCGGCAAAAGCAGCCTTACGCTGTCTTTGTCGTTATTGAGCGCAATGTTGGTAATTTGCCGCGGAAAAACCAAATAGCTTTTCGGCGCAATCAGAGTGTTCTGCGGGAAAGTAAAAGGAGCGCTTCCTCCATCAGCATCGTCAATCTGCCAGCCCGAAATGTCGGTTGTTGTCTCGGAATCGTTGTAAATCTCGATCCATTCTTCTTCCTCGTCTTTGCCTTCAGGATTGGGCATAAATTCATTAATGGTAATTTGCGCTGCCTGGATTTTAATCGTGGCCGTGTCAGTTGCATAATATCTTCCGTCGTAAACCATCAGCGCGACGACATAGGTTCCGGGATAAAGATATTGATAAGTAAAAGTCGGCCTCTCGACGAGTTTTCCGTCGCCCATATTCCAAAAATAGGCCAGTTCGTCGTTGTCCGGGTCAGTTGATTCGCTCCCATCAAATTTTATTTCCTGACCGACAAAGGCAACGATGTCGCTGCCGGCTTGGGGAACAGGAGGATTATTGGCAACCGATGACTGACTTTTAGAAGTTTCCGTTGTTGATTCCTCGGAACTTGAAGATGATTCTTCCTGCGTTATTGATGGCACACTCTCTATCCAGTCATTTGGCGAATTCGTATCCATGCCGTCTGTTTTTAATTTAATCGCTTTGCCCGGCGCAGAAACGCCAGAAACAAACGCGCCGACGGTCCAAATGCCTGCATCGCTGGCAGCTTTTTCCCATGTTTTTGCCCCTGCTCCGTATTCTATGTAATCGACAATCAAGTCTTTTGCTGTCCCGGTTGTCGGATGACTTTTAAATAATGCCACCCAGCCTGAGGTGTCGCCCATATTTGCGTCAAAACCAGTGGTTCCAGTATATAAATTGGTTTGAGAATTTGTTCCTTCGTTGCGCCAATGAATTATAATGGAAGATTTTGAATTTAAAGAAAAAGAAGGCAAAACATAATAATCGCCCGATACTGCATTCAGTTCGTAATTCGCCAAATCGACAGCCGAATCACTGTTATTGTATAAAATTATGTATTCTTTTCCCGTATCCGTACCTTCGGCATCGTAAAGAACTTCATTTATCACCACGTTACCGAAAACAATTCTCGGCACGAAAAATAAAACCACAAAAACAATCGTTTTTAAAAATATCTTCGACATAAGATTTAAAAAAGAGCCCTCCAGCTCTTTTGTTAATTATTCGATTAATTTTTTTTGCGCATCCTGCGGTGGCCGCAGATTGAGATGTTTATACGCCAAAGGTGTGACTATTCTGCCCTGTGGTGTACGTGCCAAAAATCCGACTTGCATCAGGTACGGTTCGTAAATCTCGCAAATCGTGTCCTTGTCTTCGAACGTTGCCGCGGACAAAGTTTCTATGCCCACGGGGCCGCCGTTGAATTTTTCGATTACCGTTGTTATAATCAGCCTATCAACGGGTTCAAGCCCCAATTCGTCAATTTCAAGCATTGCCAGGGATTCTTGGGCAATTTTTTTACTGATTTTGCCTTCTCCGTGCACCTGGGCATAATCGCGAACCCTTTTCAAAAGGCGATTGGCCACCCTTGGAGTTCTGCGCGCCCTTCTGGCGATCTCGTTGAGCCCTTCTTCGTCGGACTCGACATTCAAAATTCTACTCGAGCGTTTTAAAATATCCTGAATATCTTTTTCCTCGTAAAAATCCAAATGATAAGTTGCGCCAAAGCGGTTGCGCAGAGGAGAGGAAAGCAGGCTGATGCGGGTGGTGGCGGCAATCAGAGTAAAGCGCGGCAGTTCCAGTTGAATGCTGCGCGCGGACGGGCCTTTGCCGATGATGATATCCAGACAGTATTCTTCCATTGCGGGATAAAGATATTCTTCGATAAGTTTATTCAAGCGATGCGCCTCATCGATAAACAAAATGTCGCCGTGCTGGAGATTAGTAAGTATCGAAGCCAGGTCTCCTATTTTTTCAATTGCCGGACCAGAAGTGATTTTAATGTTAGCATTGAGTTCTTTGGCAATAATGTGTGCTAGGGTTGTTTTTCCCAAGCCGCTGCCGCCGTAAAGCAGAACGTGTTCGATGGTTTCTCCGCGTTTTTTCGCTGCTTCAATGAGAACTCTGAGATTTTTTTTGGTTTTTTCCTGCCCGAAATATTCCTTAAAACTTGTTGGTCTTAAGGTTTTATCCAGAACATTGTCTTCGTTTTGCGGTCTGGGGTCTGTAAACATAGAGGTTAGTTGTACTAATTATAAACAAGAAAATCCCCGAAAGCAACAGAAAATACTTGACAGGTTGGTGGGATTTTGTTATAATGGGATTGTAACAAAGATAGGAGGACAAATATCCTATTTTTGTTTGTGTCTGTTTTTAAATCCTTCTCAGGGAGTCAGACTCCCTCTCAATAACCTGTAGGCAATAAGGGTAACCAAATTTATTTAAATACCCTTTGGACTATTTCTTAGTTTTGGATGGTTTGGCCCCCTCCTTGTTGAGGCTCTGCTGGACCATTCCTCGGAAATTTTCCGCGCTTTTGGTTCCTAAGCCAAAGTTATTTGCCTACAGGTTACTGGGAGGGATTTTTGATTTAGAGTACCCTTCCCAATTCTTCGATAGTGGTAATTCCGGCAACGACTTTTAAAAGGCCATCCTGTTCCATGGTTACCATCCCTGCTTTTATGGCTGCGTCTTTTATTTCGGTAAAAGACGGGGTTTTCAAAATCGTTTTTTCCATTGCATCATCAACCATGAAAAGTTCGAAAATTCCAACCCTACCCTTGTATCCGTTGAAATTGCAACGCACGCACCCTTTTTCCGAAGCTTTTTTTACGTTAATTTTATCCAAATCAGGTTTTTTGACGCGGCTGGGCAAGTTGCTCAGTCCTTTTTTTATTTTCTCCAGAGTTTGTACATCCGGTTTTACGCTGGTAGAGCATTTCGGGCAAACTCTTCGTACTAGTCTTTGGGCAATGACCAGATTGATTGCCGAAGGAATCAGACTGGGATTGACTTTCATATCCACCAGTCTTGGAATTGCGCCTGAGGCATCGTTGGTATGCAGCGTGGTGAAAACCAAATGTCCGGTGAGCGCCGCATGAATGGCGATTTCCGCGGTTTCATTATCCCTGATTTCGCCGACCATGATTATGTCCGGGTCTTGCCGCAGTATCGAACGCAGGCCATTGGCGAAAGTGTATGTTTTATCGTCTCCACTTACCTGGGTTTGTTCGATTCCTGGAATATGATATTCGATGGGGTCTTCAAGCGTGATAATTTTTAATTCCGTACTGTTGATTTTTTTCAGGAATGCGTACAAAAGTGTGGTTTTCCCCGAGCCGGTTGGGCCGGAGGTGATAATCATGCCATTGGGTTTTCCTAATTCGTTTTCGATAGTTTTGAAGTCGTAGTCTTGGATTCCCAAATCTTCAAGTTTTAAGCCGATAGTTCTGGGGTCAAGTACTCGGAATACGACATTTTCCCCGTTTTCTGCGGGAATGGTTGAAACCCTAATTTCGATATTTGTATTTTCGGACTTGAAAGTGAATCTTCCGTCCTGGGGCGTATCGTGAACATTGAGCTTGAGCCCGGAAAGCATTTTTACGCGCGAAAGCAGAAGCTTGAAAGCGGAAAATGGGATCTGGCCCGCATCCTCTAGAACGCCGTCGATGCGGAACCTCAGTCGCGTTTCCTCTTTGGAAGTTATTTCCATGTGAACATCAGATGCTTCGAGTTTGAGCGCCGCGGCAATAACCGTGTTTAGAAGTTCAGTTGCCGAACTCTTAGCCTGTTCTATTTTTTCTTCCAAATCTTTAATTGTTGAAAGTCCCTCCTCGATTTGTTTAAGCTTTTCCGTATCGATTTCCGCTTTTTTGGTAATCACTGTTTTTATTTTTATTAAATCGTATTTATCCCAAGCTCTTTTTAAATTGCTCAGCGAAGCGAGAAAAATTTTTATCTGGTATCCTTGTGCTTCCAGGTTTTTGATAAAGTTCTTAGTGATTTCTTTTTGCGGGTCAACAGCCACGACATAAAGTTCTTTTTGTCTTTTTTGGATAATCGCGGCTTGCGAGTTCATCGCCTCCTCTTTTTTTGCCAGAACTAGAGCATATTCATCAATTGGTGAAACCCTCAAATCCAAATAAGAAAAACCTAGCTTATCGGCTAGGTCTTTAGCTTTTTGTTCTTCTTCTTCGCGGCGGAGTTGTTGAAGTTTTACGTCTGTTTTTTTCTTTTTTTCCTCATCTTTTCTGAGCATGCTTACATCGTAGCGCAAAAAGAAAAATTTATCAAGCTTTCGGGCGATTTCACCCTTTTTTTATGTGGCAAAAACTGCTAAGATTATATTAATGGAGAAATTTTTTACCAAAAATAAAAAAGAAACCATGAAATTGGCCCAAATTCTGGCTAAGGAGATTTTGAAAACCCCGAAGAAAATGAAAACCGCGCTGGTCATCGGCCTTGAGGGAAATCTGGGTGCGGGAAAAACAACTTTTATTCAGGCATTCGCCCGAGGAACAGGAATTAAGGGCCGATTAACCAGCCCAACTTTTGTTTTAATGAAGAAATACAATAATTTGTACCACATTGATTGCTATCGCATAAAGTCGGGTCAGGATATTTTAGCCCTGGATTTTAAGGAAATCGTTTCTGAGCCGAAAAATATCGTTTTAATCGAATGGGTGGAAAAAATCAAAAGAATTTTACCCAAGGGCAGAATCTGGATAAAATTTAAGATTCTCGGAAGAACCCAAAGATTAATCACGTTTTCGTAATTTATGAAAAAATTGATTTTAATCGATGCCAATGCCTTAATCCATCGCAGTTTTCATGCTTTGCCGCCCCTAACTACGAGAAGCGGCGAATTGGTGAATGCGGTTTACGGATTTTCCTCGATTCTTTTGCGCGTAATCAATGAATTAAAGCCGGATTACATTGCCGCAGCCTTTGATTTGGCTGCCCCGACGTTTCGCCATATCGAATATGAAGATTACAAAGCCAAAAGACCGAAAACACCGGATGAATTATACGCACAAATTCCCCGCACCAAGGAAATTTTAAAGGCATTAAATATTCCGGTTCTGGAAAAAGAAGGGTATGAGGCGGATGATGTTATCGGCACTTTGGCGAAAAAATTCACCGAAGACAGCGTAGAAACCTTGATTATTACCGGCGATTTGGATACTCTACAACTTGTCAACGGCAGAATCAAGATTTATACCATGAGAAAGGGACTGACCGATACAATAATTTACGGAGAAAAAGAAGTCAAGGAAAGATATGGCTTAAATGCCAGACAGATGATTGATTATAAAGCATTGCGCGGCGACCCGTCGGACAATATTCCCGGAGTTAAGGGAATCGGAGAAAAAGGAGCGTGCAATTTACTTAAGGAATTCGGCACTTTGGAGAATCTGTACAAAAAACTGGATAAGTTAACAGAAAGACAAATTATTGACAGCCCGTCTTTGAGTAAAAGCGTGGCGGAAAAGCTGAAAACCAACAAGCAAATGGCGTTTTTCAGCAAAAAACTGGTAACCATCCATTTGAAAGTGCCGCTTAAGATTAGCTTGAAAGACCTGGACTGGCACAAAAAGTACGACATTGATAAAATAAAGGCATTATTCAATGAACTTAATTTTCAAACCTTGATTAAAAGATTGCCGGGATTCGTTGCAGAACCCGAAATCAAATCCGAGCAGAAGAATTTGTTTTAAACCATGCCGGAACTACCCGAAGTGGAAACAATCAAACGCGAATTGGAACAAGCAATTTTAGGCAAAAAGATTGTCGGGGTGGTTATAAATAATGCTAAAGTAATCAGAGAGCCGAAAAAAGAAAAATTCATCGCGGAACTGAAAAACACTGAAATTAAAAAGATTATCAGGCGCGGAAAATTGTTGATTTTCGAATTGTCTTCGGGAAAATCCCTGACTGTGCATTTGAAAATGACCGGACAGTTGATTTACCCAGGAAACGGAAAAACCAGCAGAGTGAGTTTCAAGTTTTCCAATGGAAAATTACTGGATTTTAACGACACCCGTCTTTTCGGCGAATTGCGCATTCTCGATAATTGGCAAAATTTAAAATTCGTCAAAGAATTAGGACCCGAGCCATTTGACTTGAGCGAAGAAAAATTCAGCGAAATGCTCAAAAACAGAAAAACCAAGATTAAAATTCTTTTAATGGATCAGAAAATCATTTCCGGAATCGGAAATTTGTATGCCAACGAGGCCTTGTTTCGCGCGCGCATTCACCCCGAGCAACCGGCAAGCTCACTTTCTGCTCAAGAAAAAGAAAAATTATTTGAAGAAATAAAAAAAGTGCTCTCCGAAGCGATTCATTACAAGGGTTCTTCGGTTGACCAGTATGTTCAGCTCTCCGGCGAGCCCGGAGACTACGTAAAATATCATCAAGTTTATGACCGAGAAAACGAGCCGTGTTATAAATGTAAGGGAAAAGTAAAAAGAATTACCTTGGGTGGCAGGGGGACTTATTTTTGCCCGAGCTGCCAAAAATTATGACCAGAAGAAAAAAGAAAATCTATGTTATTTCGGCAATATTGTTGATTTTAATTGCCGCAGGATTGGTTTTTTGGAAAATCGGCACAAGAAGCGTGGAAATCACCAATAACGGAAACAAACAGGACAAAGAAGAAATCGGAAAAATCAGCCCGATTTCCGGGATTGTCTGCGAGAATTACAATCGCCGTCCTTTGGCGATAATGCTGGCAAGCGACGAAATTACCCGTCCTTTGTCCGGAATTACGGCTGCGGATTTAGTGGCGGAAATGCCCGTGCTCACCGACGGCATTACCCGGCTTATGGCGATTTATCAGTGCGAATCACCAGTTGAAATCGGGTCCGTGCGCAGTGCGCGCCACGATTTCATTCCTTTGGCTTTGGGATTTGACGCGATTTTTGGTCACTGGGGAGGCTCGCATTTTGCCCTGGATAAATTAGATGCGGGAATCATCGACAATATTGATGCTTTAATAAATCCTTACAGCGCATATTTTAGAAAATCGAACATAGAGGCTCCGCACAATGGATTCACCACGACCGATGATTTTCTCAATGCGGCAAAAAAACTGAATTACCGTCTGGAAAACAGATTTTCCGGATATCCACATTTGGAAAATGCGGCTGCAAAAATACAACAGAATGGAAAATTAAAAATTGATTATGTCAGTCCGGTTTATTATGATTACAATTACGAAACTAATCTTTACGCACGCTGGAGAAACAACAAACGGGAAATAGACAAAAATAACGGCAATCAGGTGCAGGCGGCCGTTGTAGTGATTATGCGTGCGGCATCGCATATGATCGAACCGCCAAACTACAACGACGTGGATGTTGAAGGCACGGGAAATGCGACAATTTACCAGAATGGGGAAGAAATCCAAGGAAGCTGGGAGAAAAAAGGAACTTATTCCACTTCAAAACTTACTTTTTTCGATACTAGCGGTGAAGAAATAAAATTCACTCCCGGGAAAATCTGGATAGAGGTTGTCGAACCCTACCAAAACATTACTTGGGAATTATATTGAATTAATAAATAAAAATTATGAAAAACATACCAATTTTATTAAT
>Ga0153915_10004954_pt1 | contig 12341 bp, 10 predicted proteins | sample Opewatmetagenome_2_FD_107003 | JGI IMG/M metagenome (GOLD analysis project Ga0153915, IMG submission 107003) | Freshwater wetland microbial communities from Ohio, USA - Open water 3 Core 3 Depth 3 metaG | ecosystem: Environmental > Aquatic > Freshwater > Wetlands | place: USA: Ohio, Lake Erie... | reverse complement strand
GCATCACGAACTTGCCCGAGGCAGACAGCGAGCTGAAGACTCTTTCCGAGGGCATTGCCCAGCAGATCTGGCTGTTCCTCCCCGAGGTGGGCGCCTATTACGAGTTCAACTTCGATCCCCTGCCCCTGAAGGTAGGCCTCGGCGCGCGCGCCTTCAGCTTCCTCGTCATCGGCGCCGCGTGGCCGAACGTCTTCGCCGAGGCGCAGCTCGGGCCTGTTTTCATCGACGCCCAGCTCGGCGGACTGTTCTTCGGCTACTACGCCTTGAACGAGGTCGGCGGCGACTTCGGCAAGGTCCTCATGCCTGACCTCTCGGCCTGGTTCGCCTTCGGCGAGAAGAAGAGCTTCCGCATCGGCGGCGGCGCGATGATGTTCTACGCGCCGGATTTTGTGGACGCGCTCGCCGACTCCACCGGAAGAACGATCATTCCCTTCATCTATTACGCGTCCGCGAAATTCACTATCAGGCCCTGATCAAGAAAGCGCGCTGATCCGAGCGAGGGGGAACCTGCGAGCCCGGGCGAGCGAGAGCCCGCCAGGCCGCAAGGCTCCCCCTTTTCGTTTTTCCGCCAAGTGCGCTATTGTTCCCGCATGCCCAGGGCGCTATCCGAAATCATCCGCGACGCGTCCGCGATCGAGCGGACGGGCCCGACGGAGGTCGCGATCGAGGGCCTCGCCTACGACTCCCGCGCAGTCCGGCCGGGCTTCCTCTTCTTCGCCCTGCCGGGCCTCCACGCTGACGGCCACCGCTTCATCGACGCCGCCGTCGCCGCGGGGGCTCGAGCGATCGTCCACTCTTCCCCCATCGATCGTCGCGATCCCTCGGTCGCGTACATCCGCGTCGCGGACCCGCGCTTCGCTATGTCGCCGATCGCCGCGGCCTTCTACGGCCGTCCCTCGCGCTCGCTCGGCGTGATCGGCGTCACGGGCACCGAGGGCAAGAGCACGACGGTCTACCTCGCCTATCAGCTGCTCAACCTCGCGGGCGCGCGCGCGGGCTTCTTCTCGACGGTCATGTCGGACACGGGAGGGGGCGAGGCTCCCAATCCCGAGCACCAGACGACGCCCGAGGCGACCGCGGTCCAGCGCCTGCTCGCCGAGATGCGGGACGCGGGCATGGAGTACGCGGTCGTCGAGGCCTCCTCGCACGGCCTGTCGCCGCGCACGAACCGCCTCGGGGACGTCGACTTCGACGTCGGGATCATGACGAACGTGACGAGCGAGCACCTCGAGTTCCACGGCACCTGGGAGAGCTACCGCGACGACAAGGCGAACCTCTTCCGCTCGCTCCGCGAGGGCGGGCTGGGCGTCGTCAACGCCGACGATCCCTCGGCCGAGTACTTCCGCGCGGCATCGCCCGCGCCCGTGCTTTCGTTCAGCGCCTCCGGCGCGAAGGCCGACCTCTCGGCGCGCTCAGTCGCCGTCGACCCTTCGGGCGAGTCCTTCGAGATCGTCGAGGCCGAGCGCGACGGACGGCCCGAGCGCGTCTATCGCGCGCGCGCGAACCTGCCCGGAGCCTTCAACGTCGGCAACGTACTCGCCGCCCTCCTTGCGGTTTCGGGCATCGCGGGCATCGACGTGGCCGAGCTCGTCGGGCTCGTCCCTCGGCTCAAGCCCGTACGCGGAAGGATGACGACGATCGACCGGGGACAACCCTTCGAGGTCGTCGTCGACTACGCCCACACTCCCTCGTCCTTCGAGACCGTCTTTCCCCCGCTGCGCGATCGCGTCAGCGGACGCATGATCTGCGTCTTCGGCTCGGGCGGCGAGCGCGACACGGAGAAGCGGCCCCGCCAGGGAAGGATCGCGGCCGACTGGTTCGACGTCGTCATCCTCGCGGACGAGGACCCGCGCGGCGAAGAGCCTATGGAACTCCTCGAGGAGATAGCCGCGGGCTGCCCCGAGCTCACGCGCGGCGAGCGGCTCTTCCTTATTCCCGATCGGCCGTCGGCCATCCGCAAGGCCTTCTCGCTCGCGCGGCCGGGCGACCTCGTCGCGCTGCTCGGGAAGGGACACGAGAACTCGATCATCGGAAAGGGCGGCCCAGCGCCCTACGACGAGATAGGCGAAGCCGAGAGAGCGCTCGCCGAGCTAGGTTTCGAAAGGACATCATGAAGCGCATCGTCCTCCTCTACGGAGGCAAGTCGGGGGAACACGAGGTGTCCCTCGTCTCGGCCGCCAGCATCCTCAGACACCTCGACCTCTCCGCCTACGAGCCCGTCCTCGTGGGAGTCTCCAAAGACGGCGCGTGGCATCTGCAGGACGAGTCGTCCGCGACCGCCGCCCTCGCCGACTCGGGGCCGCTCGCGATCGCAGAGGGCCGCCGGGTCCTGGCGGCTCCCGGCGCGGGCCTCGTCGCCGAGGGGCCGGGCGGGCTCGAGAGGATCGCCTGCGACCTCGTCTTTCCGGTGCTGCACGGGACCTTCGGCGAGGACGGCACGATCCAGGGCCTCCTCGAGACTGCCGGCCTCGCCTACGTCGGCGCGGGCGTCCTCGGTTCGGCGATCGGCATGGACAAGGAGAAGGCGAAGGAGCTCTGGCTCCGCGCCGGCCTGCCCGTCGTTCCCTTCATGACGGTCCGCTCGGACGCGTTGGGCGATATCGATGCCGTCGCGCGCAAGGCGGTCGCCCGCTTCCGCTGGCCCTGCTTCGTCAAGCCATCGTGCGCCGGCTCCTCGGTCGGAGCCTCGAAGGTCGCCTCCGCCGAGGACCTGGGAAGCGCGCTCCGGTCGGCGCTCGAGTGGGACGAGAAGGCCCTTATCGAGCCCTTCGTCCAGGCCCGCGAGATCGAGTGCGCCGTCCTCGGGAACGACGACCCGGTCGCCTACGCGCCGGGCGAGGTCGCGCCCAGCCACGAGTTCTACGATTACGAGGCAAAGTACGTGGACCCGGACGGCGCTCGCCTCGAGGTGCCCGCGCGGCTTTCGCCCGAGCAGGCCTCGCGCGTGCGCGAGATCGCGGTCGCGGCCTACAAGGCCTGCGAGCTCTCCGGCATGGCCCGCGTCGACTTCTTCCTCGACAAGCGCACGGGCGAGATCCTCCTTAACGAAGTGAACACCATACCCGGCTTCACGCACATCTCGATGTACCCGCGCATGTGCGAGGCCGGCGGCATGCCGTATTCGAAGCTGATCTCCCGCCTCGCCGAGCTTGCGCTCGAGCGTCACGCCGCGCGCGAAAGGCTGAGGTTCGCCCGCTAGCGCAGCCGAATATTGATGCGCTCGCGACGGCATATTTATCTACTTTCACGGAAGATGAATTTCGGCGCGTCCGCTTCATCGCGACGAGCGAGGATGCTATAGTCGAAGCATGACGGCGCCGCGCCCGCCGCGGCATCCCGGAGGAACTGTCATGAAGTCCCAGGACTATATCGATCTCGACGAGAAGTACGGAGCCCACAACTACCACCCTCTTCCCGTCGTCATATCCTGGGCCGAGGGATGCCGGGTCAAGGACCCGGAGGGCAAGAGCTACCTCGACTTCCTCTCGGCCTATTCCGCGGTGAACCAGGGCCACCGCCATCCGCGCATCGTCGCCGCGGCGCGCGAGCAGCTCGAGCGCTGCACCCTGACGAGCCGCGCCTTCCACAACGACCGCACCGGCCCCTTCCTCCGCAAGCTCTGCGAGCACACGGGCTACGGAATGGCCCTGCCCATGAACACCGGCGCCGAGGCGGTCGAGACCGCGATAAAGGCCGCGCGTCGCTGGGGCGCGGAGGTCAAGGGCGTCCCGAACGGCAAGCAGGAGATCGTCTGCGCCGAGGGGAACTTCCACGGCCGCACGCTGGCGGCCATCTCGATGTCGATCGACCCCGACTCGCTCGTGAACTACGGTCCCTACGTCCCCGGCTTCGTCAAAGTCCCCTACGGCGACGCCGAGGCGGTCGAGCGGGCTATTTCGCCCAACGCGGTCGCCGTCATCCTGGAGCCCATCCAGGGCGAGGCCGGCGTCGTGGTGCCCCCCGTGGGCTATCTCAAGGCGATCCGCGAGATCTGCTCGCGCAAGGGCGTCCTCTTCATCGCCGACGAGATACAGACCGGCTTCTGCCGCACGGGCAGGCGATTCGCCTGGCAGCGCGAGGAGGCCCGCCCCGACCTCATGTGCCTGGGCAAGGCCCTGGGCGGCGGCATACTGCCTATTTCAGCCATCGTGGCCGACGAGAGCGTCATGCGCGTGTTCACTCCCGGGACGCACGGCTCGACCTTCGGAGGCAACCCCCTCGCCTGCGCCGTCGGCATCGCCTCGCTCGAAGTGCTCGAGGACGAGCGGCTCGACGAGCGGGCCGAGAGCCTCGGCGAGGCCTTCCGCGAGGGCATGTCGAGTATCCGATGTCCGCGCCTCAAGCTCGTGCGCGGGAGGGGCCTCCTGAACGCAGCGGTCTTCGACGAGGGCTTCCAGGCCTGGGACGCCTGCATGGCCCTCCGCGACGCGGGACTTCTGGCCAAGCAGACCCACGGGAACATCATCCGCTTCGCGCCGCCGCTGGTCATCACCAGGGCGGAGCTGGACGAGGCCCTCGGAATCATCTCATCGGTCTTCGAAAAAATGCGCTAAGTCCCGTCGTTGTTGCCGGGACCCGGTCGGCCTCAATTGTTAATAGCCGCCCGGCGGTATAGACTAGGGCAATGCCCGACGCTGTAGCGACCGAGCTCCTCGAGCGCGCTATCAAGGCGGGCTCGGCGCGCGACTACAAGAAGGCGGCCGAGCTCCTCACGGCCGTCCTGGCGATGACCGACTCCCTGCCCGAGGCCCTCCTCTACCTCGGGAGGTCGCGCTACGAGCTCGGCGAGCACGGCAGGTCAATCGACGCCTTCCGAAGGTACCTCAAGGCGGGAGGGGAGCCGGCGGCCGGCTTCTTCTTCCTCGGCAGGTCGTATCTCGCCTGCGCCCGCCCCGCGGCGGCCATCAACTGCCTGCGGCGCAGCGCCCAGGCCGCCCCAGAGCGAGCCCCGACCTGGGCCCTCCTCGGGGCGGCGCTCTTGAAGCGCAAGCGAACCAAGGCCGCGGTCGACTGCCTCGAGAAGGCGGTCGCCCTCGCGCCCCAGGACAAGCGGATATATCGAGGCTACCTCAACTCCCTCTACGCGAGGGGCGTCCGCCTCCTCGCCCGGGGAGACGCGGACATGGCCAGGCAGGTCCTCGGCTTCGCGATCGCCAACGGCCTCGACGGGGCCGCGATCCGCCTGTGGAAGGCCAAGGCGCTGCGCGAGCTGGGGCGCGTGGACGAGGCCATCTCGGACTGCGAGGCCGCGCTCTCCGTCGCGCCCGGCGATCCCTCGATCCGCTGGCTCCGCGCGGGGCTCCTCCTCGCGGGAGGGCGCCAGGCCGAGGCCCTCGCCGAGTTCGAGGCGATCCGCGCCAAGCATCCCGACCTGCCCGCCCTGCCCCGCGACGATCGGAGCCTCCAGAGGCTGCGGGCATCGGTGGCGTTCCGCGAGGGCCGCTACAAGGAGGCCATCGCGGCCTGCATGGCGCTCCTGCGCGTCGACCCGAAGGACAGCCCCCTGCGCGCGATCGCCGCTGAGAGCCTCCGCGCGACGGGCGAGCTCGAGCGCTCGAAGAACCATTGGACGCGCGCGGTCGAGTACTCGCCCAAGGACCCCGAGCTGAGGCTCGGCCTGGCCCTCACCCTCTACGACCTCGGGGACTACGACGGCGCGCTCAAATCGGTGGAGCGCGCCCGCAAGCTGGGCGCCGACGGGGAGGAGGCCGACTACTACTCGGCCCTCTGCCGCTCGAGGCTCGGCGAGGACCCCGCGAGTCTTTTGCCCCTCCTTCAGTCGTTGATGCGGAGCCGCGCGGCTTCCGACGACGGCGAAGGAGAGCCGCGCGCGGCCGACCCGCGGCTCCTCTTCGCGCTCGGCGAGGCCCTCTATCGGTCGGGCCGGCCCGACCTCGCCTCGGGCTGGTTCGAGAAGGTCCTCACCCTCGCGCCCGGCCACGAGCTGTCCATGCTCTACCGCATATCCGTCGCCGAGTCGCTCGGCGACGAGAAAGGGCTCCTGTCGGCGTACGAGGCCTACCTCGAGGCGTATCCGGACAACGCGAAGCTCAGACGCGAGTACGTCGGCATCCTCACCGCGCGGGGGAACTGGGCCGCCGCGGCGTCCCAGCTCGAGCGCGGCCTGCCCTACGGCGAGCTCGGCGACCGCTCGCGCCGCCTCCTCGCGGTCGCCTACCGCAACGCGGGACGTTACCGAGAGGCCGCGGTCGCCTATCGCGACCTTTTGCGCGCCGAGCCCTCCTCGGCCGAGCTCCTGGTCGGGTTGGCGTTCTGCCTGGACCGGGACGGGAGCTCCGACTTCGCCATCGCCCTCCTCGAGAAGGCGCCCAAGGCCGCCAAGGCCTCGGCCGACCCGTGGATCCTCCAAGGCGCGTTATACGCGCGAGCAGGGCGAATCGAGGCCGCGGTGGACGCCCTCCGCCAGGCCACCGACCGCGAGCCGGGCAGCGAGCGCGCCTGGCGCAGCCTCGCCGCGCTGTACCGCAGGCAGAAGCTCGGCGAGTTCGCGGCCAACTGCGAGGCGCGCGCCAATGAAATCGCGGGCGCGGCGGGAGCAGGCAACGCTTCGCGGAAGGCCGGCGGCCCCGCGGCAAAGGGCCGCGCCCCCTCGACTAATGGCCGAGGGTCCGGCCTCGCCGACGCCGAATCCAGGACTCGCCGCGGTTAAGGCGAGCGATGCTCGGCTTTGCCGTTGACCCCGCAATAATCTCTGATATACTGGACGAGGAGGCACCGCATGCCAGCGAAAGCGATGGATCTCTTCGACGCCTATGCGAAGAACGCCCTACCGAAGGACCACGGATACGTCGTCACCTCGTTCTTCAGCAATAACTCGGTCTACTCCCGCTACGAGATCGTCTCCTACAATAACGTCAAGTCCATTTACCCGAACGAAGAAGGCCTGACCTTCTAGACCGACGGCAAGATGCTCTATATCCTCGTCGAGCCCGCGAACTACCCGAACAAGGGCATGGAGCCCTTCGTACGCTCGTCGGCCGAGAAGATCCCCCTGCGGTTCTCCGAGCTCCAGATGCACAACTGCAAGAACCTCACCCGCATCTACTGGGCCAAGGACGCCGTCGTCTCCTACGGCTCCTTCACCATCGCGCGGCCCGCGGGCATCAACTTCTCGTTCTGCTTCTACTTCCTCCCCGACATGTACCAATCGATGCAGCTCTTCTTCGAGAAGACCTTCAACAAGGAGGCCTCGATCCCGCAGGCCGACGCGAAGAAGGCCTCGATCGGCGTCGTCGAGACGATCAAGACGAAGATGGTCTGGGACTTCGCGACGGGTTAGGTTCCTGAATCCGTCGCGACGACGGGTTAGGTTCCTGAATCCGTCGAGACGACGGGATCAGCGCTGCGAAATCACGCAGGAAATGAAGGCGGCCGTTCATCGATCGGCCGTTTTTTTTGCTCGTCGCATGGGAGATATAAGCGCGGCGATGCCAGGCCGCGCCCCTCGCCCGGGCAGGCGCCGACTCGTCTTCGAGCTCCACCCCGAAAAAAGCGCTTTTCAAAGCATAGATATCGTACTACAATATACAAAACTACGTTTCGCCGATTAAAATACCCCGAAACGCGACTGACAGACAGAAACACACACGCGATAGGCCTCATTCCGTACGCATATCGCGCCAGTGCTTCGTCCCGACACCGCGCGGGAATATTCGAGTATTCGAGGTGAGCGAGCCATGCAGGAGATCAGGTTCCATGGAAGGGGCGGGCAAGGGACGGTTCTCGCGTCCATTGCGATGGCCAAGGCCTTCTTCGCGGCCGGCTACTGGGTACAGACCTTCCCGGTCTTCGGATCGGAGCGTCGAGGAGCGCCTGTCGAGGCCTATCTCAGGCTCGACGCGTCCCGGATCCTTCTTCGGAGCAACGTCTACGAGCCCGACCACGTGATCGTGCAGGACGCCCGCCTCCTCGGGACGGTGGACGTCCTCAAGGGACTCCGGCGCGGAGGATGGGTCCTGCTCAACGCCTCCGCGCCGCCCGACGACCTTAAGCGCTTCGAGCCCTACCGCCTCGCCCTCGTCGACGCATCGGGCATCGCGCGCGAGCTCGGGCTCGGATCCCGCAACCAACCGATCACCAACACCGCCATGATGGGCGCCTTCGCGCGCGTCTACGGCGCGCCCCCGCTCGACGCGCTCGTCGATGCCATCGAGGCCGAGATGCCGGCCAAGCGCGCCGAGAACGCCGAGGCGGCGCGGCGCGCGTACGAGGCTGTCGCGTTCTCGGGCCCGCTCGGCGCGAGCGAGCCGTCGGGCGCGGCCCTCGGAAGGAGCGCGATATGAAGGCATCCCGCTTGGATTCGCTCAACGTGTCGCTCTTTATCTCCAGGTCGAGCGCCTCGACATCGTCGAACAAGACCGGCTCCTGGAGTTTCTCGAGGCCGCGCCGCGCCGAGCGCTCGGCGCCCTGCTCGGCAGCCTGCCCCTGCTCCGAGGACATCCCGCGCATAGAGATGCTCGCCTCGCGCGGGCTCGCGGACGAGGCGCTCGCCTCCATCCTCGAAGAGAACCCCCTGCCCGGCACCTGCGGCCGCGTCTGCTTCCATCCCTGCGAGGCCGCGTGCAACCGCGGCGGCATCGACGAGGCAGTGTCGGTCAACGCCCTCGAGCGGAGCCTCTCGGACGCGACGGTAACGGCGGCTCCGCCCGCGCGGAAGCTGCCTCCCTCGGCCCGCAAGAAGATCACGATAATCGGATCGGGGCCCGCCGGGCTCTCCGCCGCCTACTTCCTGGCGCGCCTGGGACACGAGTGCGAGATCCTCGAGGCCTCGAGCGCGGCCGGCGGGCTCCTGCGCTGGGGCATCCCAGAGTACCGCCTGCCGAGCGCCGCGCTCGAGCGCGAGATCGCTCGCGTCGAGTCCCTCGGCGTGCGCATCCGCCTCGGCCGGCCGGCCGGAGAGGACATGCTCGCCGAGCCTTCCCGCGGCCGCGACGCCGTCGTCATCGCGACCGGACACGGGCGGCCCTCGGCCCTCGGAGTCCCGGGCGACGAGCTCGCCCTCGACGCCCTGGGCATGCTCGCCCGCTCGCGCCGAGGAGAGGAGCGCCGCTTCCCGCGCGGAGGGGCGCCGGTCGCCGTCGTCGGCGGAGGCAATACCGCCGTCGACGCGGCCCGCACGCTCCTTCGCCTGGGGGCCGAGCCGATCATCGTCTATCGGCGCAGGCGCGAGGACATGCCCGCTATCGGAGCCGAGATCGAGGCCGCGCTTGCCGAGGGCGTCCGCATCCTCCCGCTCGCCGCTCCCTCCGCCATCGAAGGCTCGGACGGCAAGATGGCGCTCAAGCTCCGGAGAATGCGCTCGGGCGACGCGGGGGCCGACGGCCGGGCTTCGGTCGCGCCCGTCCCCGGCGAGGACTTCGCGCTCGAGGTCTCCGCGGTCTACGCGGCCGTCGGGGCCTCGGCCGCCGAGCGATGGATGCTGCCCCGCGAGGGCTCGGCCCTGCGACTCGCGCGTTGCGCGATAGACCCTACGGCCGCCGGCGGGAGGCCGGTCGCCTACGCGGGCGACCTGACGATCGGCCGCGAGTCGGTCTCCGACGCGATAGCCTCCGGCAAGGAGGCCGCCATCGCGCTCGACGCCCTCTTCTCGTTCGGGATAAAGGGAGTCGCGGCCGAGATAGAACGCGCCCTCGCGGCCGACGGCGGCTCCGCGTCCATGGAGGCCTACTCGCGCGGCCCGCGCGCGACGCGATCCCGCGCGATCGTCAAGGCCGAGGACTTGAACGCCGACTACATCGAGAGATCGCGGCGCGCGAATGGACGCGCGCTCGAGAGCGCGAAGGCCGCGCTCTCCTTCGCCGAGGTCGAATGCGGCCTGGGCCCCGCCGAGGCCGCCGCGCAGGCCGGCCGCTGCCTCAACTGCGGCATCTGCAACGACTGCGACAACTGCAGGACCTTCTGCCCCGAGGCCGCGGTCGATGTCGGGCCGCCCGGGAGCGGCGATCCGGCCTGGACGTCGCCGCGCGCCCCGAACCTCGACTACTGCAAGGGCTGCGGCATCTGCGCGACGGAGTGCCCCCGCGGCGCCCTGTCCATGGAGGAGGCGTCGTCATGACCCGCGTGATCGAAGGAAGCCAGGCCGTCGCCGAGGCCGTCAAGCTCGCGAAGGCCAAGGTCGTCTCGGCCTATCCAATCACCCCTCAGACGCACATCGTCGAGGAGCTCGCGAGGCTCTGCTCCGACGGCACGATGGACGCCCGCTTCATCTGCGTCGAGAGCGAGCACTCGGCCATGGCATCGGTCATCGGCGCCGCCTCGGGAGGGGTGCGGGCCTTCACGGCAAGCTCATCGCACGGGCTCGCGCTCATGCACGAGATGCTCCATTGGGCCTCGGCCGCGCGATTGCCGATCGTCATGGCCGAGGTCAACCGCGCCCTCGGGCCCGGCTGGAACCTCTGGCTCGACCAGACCGACAGCCTCGCGCAGCGCGACACCGGATGGATACAGATCTACGTCTCCGACGGACAGGAGGCCCTCGACACGACGCTCGCGGCGTATCGCCTCGCGGAGATAGTCAACCTCCCCGTCATGGTCGTCCTCGACGCATTCTTCCTCTCGCACACCTACGAGCCCGTGGACGTCCCGAGCCAGGAAGACGTCGACCGATTCCTCCCGCCGTACTCGCCCAAGTTCCTCCTCGATACGAAGGCCCCCTACGTCCTGGGCGAGGTCGCTCCCCCCTCGGTCTACATGGAGATGCGCCGCAGCATCCAATCGGCCATGGAGAGCGCGCCCGAGGCCCTCGAGGCGGTCGACGAGGAATTCCGATCGATCTTCGGCCGAGGCTACGGCCCCGTCGAAGCCTACCGCTGCGAGGATGCCGACATCGTCATCGCCGCGACGGGTACGACGGCGGGCACGGCTCGCGTCGCGGTTGACGCGTTGCGCGATCGTGGCGAGAAGGTCGGGCTGCTCAGAATCAGACTCTTCAGGCCCTTCCCCGCGCGCGCGGTCCACGAAGCGCTGCGCGGGACGAAGAAGGTCGCCGTGCTCGACCGCAACTGCTCCTTCGGCGCCGGGGGTATCTTCGCCCAGGAGACGAGGGCCGCCCTTTACAACCTAGGCGGACCGCCCGTCCACAGCTACATCGCTGGCCTCGGCGGCCGCGACGTCACGCCCAGTCTCGTCGAGGAACTCTATTTCGACGCGAAGAAAGCCGCTGCGCCGGCGCCCGAGAGCGTCTGGCTGGGCCTACGCGAGGAGCTCTGCAAATGAAATCGTACAACGCGGATCCGATAGAGGAATACCTTAACCCGGGACACGTCGGCTGCCCCGGCTGCGGCGGCACGCTGGCCATGAAGCTCGCCCTGCGGGCCCTGGGCCCTAAGACCGTCATGGTCGTACCCGCGAGCTGCTGGGCGATCATCGTCGGCAACTACCCTCAGTCCTCGCTTAAGGTGCCCGTCCTGCAAACGGGCTTCGCGACTACGGGCGCGGCCGCGTCCGGCGTACGCGCGGCCCTCGATGCGCGAGGCGACCGCGAGACCACCGTCGTGGGCTGGGCCGGAGACGGCGGCACCTTCGACATCGGCTTCCAGGCCCTGAGCGCGGCCGCCGAGCGCGGCGAAGACTTCATCTATGTCTGCTACGACAACGAAGCCTACATGAATACGGGCGTCCAGCGCTCGTCCTCGACGCCCTACGGCGCCCGTACCATGACCACTCCCGGCGGCGGCTGGAAGCGCCAGCAGAAAAAGAACATCGTCGAGGTGCTGGCCGCGCACCGCGTGCCCTACGCGGCCACCGCGAGCATCGCCTACCCCGACGACCTCGAACGCAAGATGCGCAAAGCCGTGTCGCTCCGAGGCGCGGGCCTTCGGTTCATCCATATCTTCGCGAGCTGCCCGACCGGTTGGGGCTTCGCATCCGACAAGAGCGTGAAGGTCGCGCGCATGGCCGTGGCCTCCCGTTTCTTCCCCCTGTACGAAGTCGAGGACGGCCTTCGCTACACGATCAACCAGCCCAGCCCTGATGAGGCCGGAGCGAGCCTTCCCGTTGGCGATTACATGCGAGCTCAGAGTCGCTTCCGGCATCTCTCGGCCGAGGAGGTCGCGAGCATCCAGGAGCGCGTCGAGGAAGAGTGGGGGCGGCTCAAGCAAAAAGCCGAGTAAAAAGGAGGTGATCACCAACGCGACCTACTGGTTTACACCCAGCAGGTCGGGGGTTCGGTTCCCTCACCACGCGGCCACTTCCTGCCCGGGTAGCGTCAAGCTTTTTTCGCACAATTGTCGTGGCGCCCTCATCTAGTACTCGCCTACGCCTCGAGCACTTCGTAGCCGATCGCACCTCCTAGCAACAGATCCATGTTCATATAGCGCTTC
>Ga0153915_10004953_pt1 | contig 12342 bp, 10 predicted proteins | sample Opewatmetagenome_2_FD_107003 | JGI IMG/M metagenome (GOLD analysis project Ga0153915, IMG submission 107003) | Freshwater wetland microbial communities from Ohio, USA - Open water 3 Core 3 Depth 3 metaG | ecosystem: Environmental > Aquatic > Freshwater > Wetlands | place: USA: Ohio, Lake Erie... | reverse complement strand
TTCGCGAGCAGTGAACGATAAAGTGACAAAAACCGTCCGGCCGCACGCATGCCGAGCTCATCGGCAAGAACTAGGTTCAAGGCTGGGGGCACGGCTTCCAAACCAATGAAATGACAGGCATCAATACTGATTTCCGATTTGGTCTGCAAGACGTCCGCCGATTTAGCGCGTCCATTTGGCGAGCAGGTGCACACGCCAATATCAAGTTCAGGATCGGCAAAAGATCCTCAGCCGAGCACCGATCTGCGACACCGCATCAAGAGTCGCTTGCAGCTGATAAGCGATCTGCATGACCTGCGGGCTCGGGTCACCCTTTTGCATTTCTTCGAAATACTTAGAAAAACGAAAACCGCCGCCGATCACCATCCAAACTTCGATGGTTGCCATCGGATCTTCGCGCAAGTCTTGTGCGCTATTCCAGAACCTAGCAGAGGTGATGTTCCCTGGTCGTCTCAGTCGTGTGCTCACGTAATCACCCTTACGAAACAACTTGAGAGCTGGGGTCCACCTCTTGCCCCATAGGTCTAAATTCCCTGGCACTTCTGTCGAGTAACGATGCGCAAACTCAAGGTTCTTCTTGACCTGTCCGCAGATGTCGTGGAGCGAAGACGCAGATAACTCTCCCTTGCCGTTCTTGGCATGAATGAATACGAGTCTGCTGGCATCCTCATCGATGCCCCAGAAGTCGCTCACTTCATCGTTTTGGTCGTCGCAAACGAGCCACGGCAGGGGGATGAAGCCCTCTCGACCAGAACGGGTCAGCTCATCGATAATCCCAAACAGAGAATCATCCTGCCATCCCCCATGGTTATTGATAGACTGCGTGCCTTTTTCGGACGTTGCGCCGGCAAGGCGTGGAACGCAAGTGAAACAATTGTACATTGGGATCTGTTCTTCTCTTTTGATTTCAGAGACGCGCCATCTCGGCCGAAAGAAAGAGCCGGCTGCGTACAACAAATCACTGTCACGAATAGTCACACGAAACGACTGCTCCTGGTTCAAATATGACAGAAGTGATTTGGGTCTCCCACCCGCTCCCTCTTCTCTTTTGACCCGAAATCCTGCGTGCAATTCCTCGCTCTCCAGCTCAAACCGGTGCTTTTGATCCGAAAAAGAGATTCTGACGGGAACTTCAAGGCCGTCAATTTTCAATCGGAATTTCCCGTCGGTTATATCCACGCACACATCCTCAATCTGTTTGACTGGCTTCTGATTACTGGTCTGCAGCTCCTCTCGTACTTCATCGAGATCGAGAAGGATATTTGTCGGTTCAGGACCTGCCGGGGCCTGTACCAACTGCGCATATCTACCAAACAATTGGTGCGGGCGTTTCCTGCTCGCCACAGCTGAGGCAACCGCTTCTGCCCACTCATGAAATCTTAGCCATCCTCCTTTCGCTGAATTCGAGACCCGCGCGCGATTGAAACCCACGTACCTCGAACCGAAACTGCCCTCGCCGCCAGAATATCCTCGCACCGTTCTGCAGTAGTGAGCATGATCATTCAAATTGTTCAGCGAGTCTTCGATCGAAAATGCGTGCGCACTACGACTTCGGACGGCTCTCTGCGATACGTCGCTGTTAACCAGATCGACATAAGTGATCCGCGAACCGTTGGCTTTGAAAAGGCGCTGAAGTTCTCGGTGTTGGATTCGTGAGTAGTCCTCGTCCAGAACGGCGGGACTCAAGCCGTGGGAGTCATAGAAAAAAAGAAGATCTCCGCGCTTATGCATCAGCAGATAACCAAGACTGCTTTCCGTGTAGACCTTGCCTTGGACGAAGGATATCTGGTCGTGAAGTTGATACAACATCGCCACCGTATTTCTTCTGGTGTCGTGAAATCGATTCAATTCGTCCAGTTCATATTCAAGCAATTCATCTTTAACCTTTTCCAAGAGTTCAATAAGGTTGACTCGCTCGGCCGCCTCAAACAATCGTGCTGACAACGTCAGTTGAAGGTCGTCGACAAAGTCGGCCTCTCGCGGATCAAATGCTTCGCGAAATTCTCGTCCCTGGTATAGCCACGCGTCGGGGTCTTTCTCTGCCCGCAAATAATTTGTCCACCAGCGGACGAATGGTGACTTGTCTGGAAGCAACACAGTCGCTGTTTCCTTCCTTCTAGTGGAGTTCCGGATCACTCTGCCGATCTGCTGGATGAGTTCCCTGGCATTGTTCATTCTTCCGTAGACTGCCAATGCTACGAAGTTCTTTTCGTCCACGCCTTGCAAGAGCAATTTTTCATGGATGAAATAGTGCACCGCAACTGGAATACTGTCCAATGGCGGTATCTTTCTTCGCTGGAAATCTGTCTCGGGCAATGCGGTATGAAAACCCATCGCGCAACCGGGCTCCTCTTGATTGAGAGCATTGACCAAGCTGGAGATCTCATGTGCGCTTTGGCAGCGCACGAGAATACGGGCGTTTGTCTTCTGGCGTATTTCCTTTTCTCCAAGCCGTCGGATTTCTTTGGCGAATAACTTCAGGGTCAGATCATGTGGATATAATTCGGGCTCAACCCAGCGAATGATGTTCTGGCTTTCTGCTTGGTCGTAGTGAAACTGATAGATGTGATTCGAGTCTACTTTGAATTTTCGGTAATCGTTCCGGTAAGGCGTGGCGGTGAACAAAATGGTTTTCTTCTCAAGGTCTCGGATTGCCCGAGCCCAAGTCAATGCTGGCTCGCTGTGTCCTTCGTCAAATAATGCCAGGTTTATCGTGTCTTTCAGCTTCCTATATAAGCGATTGTCGGTCTCCGTGTGCAATTGCTGAAGGCTCTGAATCGTACAGATGAAAACATCCGTTTGCGATAAGAGCTGTTGTTCCAAGCTGGAAGGAGTAAAGCGTAGGGCATCTAAATTCTTCGGCCGTGGCAGTCCGGCATCAACCCAGAACTTCCTGGTGATCGCATGTTCAATTTGCTGGGTAAGGTATTCCGCGGGCGCAACGATGAGCACCTTGCGATATTGTGGGAATTGAGTTACGCACAATGCCATGACACCTGTTTTGCCGGTCCCCATGGGCATCTGGACGAGCGCACTTCGATCCAATACTGGCCTCTTTAGATATTCCTCGATCATTTCTATCGCGCCGAGTTGGCAGGGGAAGAGACGCTTTAGGATCTTGTGTGGAAGGGTAGAAGGCGGAAATGTTCGGACTCCGCCGCGGGTGACTTCTTTGGGATCTGGAGTGTGCTTCTTCATATAGAAATGTTGCGTCCTAGACGTTGATGTTAGGAACTACAATTTCCATTATGGCTGCGTTGGTGCCACCAAGCGCACCATGCACAGATCCGTAACAGATGTCAATCAATCGATCTCAGTGGCGTGGATCTTGGGGCTTAGCTACGCAACCAGCGCCAGAACTCCGTACTGGCGATGAGCAGAAACAGCGCCCCAATGCCACATCCGGATGCCACAGTAACTCTCTCTGTGACTGGCCTCAAACCCCAGAACAAGCTCCCGACGATTCCCACTAGCAAGCCTATTGCTGCTAAAACGAATGGCAGGGCGAAAAATGGAAATACTGTGCCACGCAGCGGCCACCAAAATTGGCGCCAGGGCTTTGGGGGAATGATCCGATCGGGAATATTCAATAATTCTTCTCGAGATAACGTGAGAAACGGCCGCCAGTAACGTTGGTACGAATTCGAGAGGTATGTCACGCCGTTCTTGAGTTTCTTATCGATCGACAGCAAATCACTATGACCTAATGCATCGGCCCGAATGTTTATGACCTCAGTGTTGTCAAACCCACGACGGCCCGAAGGTCCTGAATCGCTGATGGTCGCATGAGCGAGAGGAACCACTCGATCCCCAGTGCCGAAGTGGTTCAGGACATCTTGAACGAGGCCCGCCTCTTTGACGGACTTCCAGTCGAAATCTGGACGGAGGATACAACCCAGGAGGATAACGCGTCCAAATCTCAGCCGATCATTAGGATTTCGAGCTAGCTCGCCCTTCACTAAATGGCCAAACAGCCACGTACCAAAGCTGTGCGCAACAACATCAGCGTTCCCGCCATACCCTCGAGCACGTGCTTCATGTTGAAGAGCTGCAAGCTTATCTCGCAAACTGCGCTGGAGGTTGCGGCGACGCCATGTCATCAGAACACCGGCAATGACTTTGCCGTATTTGTAGACAGCAACCGGGACTGAGCGGCCCCACGTGGTACTCACAGTCCAGGTAAATGCCTCCTGCCAGGCTCCGGACGTGTTCATGCCATGGATGGCAACCACCCAGTCGACGCTTCGTATGGGCGCAAGATGGCGCACAAAAACCGTCTCGACCGTGACACCGCCGTTCTGCCTGTAAGCCTCCCGGCAATGAGGGCATTCAACAGCTGCGACGTCCTGGTCGCTGAGATCCGCATCGCACTTAGGACATCTATGACGTTCCTCACGTTCGACCCAACCATCAACGGCGAAGCGAGTCAGGAGTTCAAGAGCCAGGTTTTCAGGAGGTCCAAGACCGGAGGCTGTAAACTCGGTAAACCTTTGGTCTGACTGCTCTCTGAGTCTCTCAACTAGCGCTCCCGGCATACTGTTCCCCAAGTGCACCCAGTATTCCGGCGGCGGCAGAATGGTGACGTTCCCCTCGCCAACCCAGGTTGCAGCGCTTGGAGTATTCGCGTGGCCGTGGGACTTCATTGAAATGTCCTCAGCTTAGAAAGGATGATCCAGACTTCGGATACTTCCATTTGGGCCCAGAGGCGAACTCGATTATCCACACCGTAGAGCTGGACTCGCAGCGGGCGGATCAAGCCCGAATCTCCAGGCTGAAAGATAAATACGCCCTCTGCACCTTGAAAGGCACGCAATTGTTGCGTTCTCACGGACTTCCGGACGTCCTCAATGGCGGGTTCTTCCCAATACGCCTTATCACGTGAGTTGGCGGCAAACTCTACATAGGCGCCGCCAGAGGCCAGGCGGGACCTCTGGGCTTTGACCGAAGGCTCTGGAGTAGTGTTGCTTGGAACATTTTTTTGGTCGAGATTGCGGGAAATAGCGGCAATGTTCATCAAACCGCGCTCCAGCGCAGCCAGATCCATCAATAAGGAAATTTTTCGTTTCGCTTCGTCAACTGCGATTTTGTGTTCAGGGCCCTGAATTGGATCGGGTATGAACAACCCGGCGATGCCATCCCTAACATGAGCTTCGAATCTCGTGATTGCCCGACGCTCGACTTTCCGAAATACGCGGTACTCGTAGAGGTCGAGTCCTTCTTCTTCCTGATAATTTTTCTCGGGTACAGGTGTCCAGCCAGGGGAACACTCTTGCCATACTAGCCGCAGTACCGAGTCATTGAAAGAGACCGAAGTAAGCGTCGGCTCGTCGGGAAATGCCAACGTTGTCTCTCCATTCCACACGCTGTCCAATCCCGCGTCCGTAACGCGTTGTCGAATCTTAGGCTCCGTTAATTCTCTTCTAAGCGTCGAGGTGATCGCGTAGAGGTAGACGTGTTGATTACCCCACCCCTCTACGCTTCCCAACCAAGAGCGAATATCCGCAAGCGTCAGTTGGCCGTTTTCGATCCCCTCTCTGAGGTTGCGTTCAAATTCATCCTTATTGGCTCCAATCCGAATCTTGCCCCGCAACAGTTCTTTCACGAATCGGTTACCCTGGGCCCTGATAATGCCTGACGCGAGCCGCAAGAGATCGGCGATCTCGGTCGGTGTAGGCTGCGGCTTTTCATCTGCCGGCGTCATCTCAGTGATGACCTCGCGTTTCGATTCTTAAGGTTGAGCACACATTCTCTTTATGATTAGTGATTCAAACAGGCCCAGCGTTTCAGAAACTCTTGTAAGCTATTGAAAATATTAGCGTGCGGGGCTGCCAACTCGGAAATTCCACTTGATCGCCGCCCCCTCTGATTTCCTCCATTTCAGTTTGAGGGATGCTCAAACGTTCCCACTTGAGATAACAGCGACGCTGAATTAGCAAAGAGATTCGGAATTCAATTTCGAATGCGATAACTTACCATTAGCGGTCCGCAACAGGTTCGGTAAGAATTAGGTTAAGGAACAACTTGCTGCTTGTCCCTTTCGCCAACCTTGACCGTGTGTCAGAAATTGGCGACCCCGTCGATGTCGGCGCGACCAAGGGCCATACGAAAGGCGACTACTCTCGTCCCCGATATCGGTTCCACGACCATCGGCTATCGGAGGCTTCCTGCTCAGAGTCGTATTCGTCCTCACCCGTGATATACCGGTCAATATCCTTATCAATCCAGAGTAGCGTTAGCACTGATCCATACGACGGCATTGAAATCGATTCTTCCAAGATCGCCTTGCTCGAATCAATGCTTCTTCCTGTGAGCCAAGCGGTTGCCTGTACTTCGCGCATGCCCTGCGGTACATGGTCGCCTTTAAAAATGTCGGCAGCATATGTGGAAGGGTTCAGGCTCTCGCGTGGTGCGATGAAGTATCCAAAATCGGCTGTCTTACGGTGATAGCGAACCTTTCCGTCCGTACTGATGACGAGGCAACATCGGTGAGGACAGAACCGCATAAAACGCGTGGCAGCCGCAGTCAACGTCACATGAAACCGCTCCGACAGCTCGGAAACATACTCAAGCGATGGACTTACTGGACGGCAAAGCGGTTCGAACAATTTGGCAGGCATCAACAAAGTAGCACCAAAAACGCTTGCTTCCAATTCATCGGAACTGTTTGTGTAAAAGGGCATCAGATTTTTGTCTGAACACAAAGCAAGTTGGGAGCTTTGCTGCAACAGTAGGTGGCCCAGTTCGTGGGCTATAGCGAATCGACGGCGGCCTGGTTCAGCGAGCCCCGTATTGACACGAATAAAATTGAGCTTGCGAGAACGCGCAAGCCGGGCTTCAGCGCCCCTAATGCCACCATCTATCACAAGTGCATTCTGGCTCATGGCGATCGCTTCGATGTCAATTTCATCGGCATCGTTTATCTGTAGCTCAGAAATCAGTTGATCAGCGCGACGTTCGGCCAGCCTTTCTCGCGTTATGTCCAGAGCCACAGTCATGGCTCACGCTCCAAGTCCTCGATCATTGCAACTTCCTCGATCATCGAACGCAAGTCTTCTTCTGTAGCACCCTCAAATTTTCGGAATGCCACTCCGTACTGCGCTGCAGCTGGAGCTGGCAGGCGCTGTATGGCATCCGTCAATTTCTGCAAAAGCTGAGGCCGTGTTAAGCCCGCAACCTCTGCCGTAATTTTTGCTTTGATCCCCTCTAACAGTTCTTGGCGCTTCGCGTTCGCTCTCGCCTTCCAATGAAACGGCGACTCCTTCTTGAGACGGCTCACCAACTGCAGAACTCGGGCAGATACATCGTCCGGAGCAGCTCCCGCTTCGGATAGAACCTCGCGAGTTTCCTCGACAGTCCTTTCGGCTTCACTGCTTAGCTTCGCGATACGTTGGAAGAGTTGCCGAGTGCTTGGTTTGCTATCTTTCATACGCCCTCCCTTCTTGCGGCCGGCGTCTTCTGCTCGCTCGCGATACGTTTGCGGATGAGTTCGAGTTTACGATCCAGCCGCTTCGTCGCGTTATATATGTCTTGCACGCGTAAGCCCTTCGCTTTTGAAATTTCGGCGGGCGTTTCAAGACCGTCCATCATAGCCTCAAGCACGCCGATCAGGATTGTGTCCTCCGCACATTCGTCAATCAGCAACTCGAGCGCTCGATCTTCCAGCGCCGTCTGTTCTTGAAGAAGCAGTGCTGCCTCTGGTGAGCGCGAGGGCGGTACGAGCCAGTCGGCTGCTGGATCACGTTTTGACGACCCTTGTTCCCAGGACGGAGCGTTCTTCGAACCTGGCTCCGGTACGAGTGTTATCAATGTATTCTCCTGGCTCTGAGCAAGGTGATTCAATAGGCTATCAATCACACCCTTCAGGTAAGCTCGTAGGTCAGGTTGTGCCTCTGGATCCCAATCGCGCTCACCGGAGAAAAGCTTCTCTATTGCTTTAGAGACTATTGAATCTACGGTCTCACCGCCTGGCAGCTCGAGAGCATTCTTCGTCCGCCAACGCAGGTTCCGGCTAACGCTCAACGCGTGCCGCTCCAGTTCGAGCGCGATCGATCGCCACTCGTCATCGGCGATGCGCGAAATCACTTCGTAGGCCTTGCTTCTCACAGAATCTTTCTTCTACGTCTATGCTCTTATGCCGGAGAAAGAGCGCCTTTTGCCGATTAACGGGCTGAAACAAGTGCTCTAGCAACTACACGCCTTACTTTTCAACAACATGCAAGGTCTCAACTAACAGACCAGATGTCAAGCAGCCGCCAATACCATTTTTTCACTTTTCCCCGGCGAAAAGCGATTGTCATCCGGCACTGAATAATAAGGGACAGGAATGCGAAAGTCTAACCGTTCCAGGTCGCCTCCCCTAGGCCTTTAGGAGGGCCTGTATATGAATGATACTGTTGAGCAAGAAAAGGAACAGAAAGAAAAGGACCAGAAAAAATTCAAGGTCGAAATCGTCTACAACGGAGTGACCAAGCCGCTTGAGGTCGAGCTGGAACAGAGCATCACGGCGGTACTCCAACACGCAATCGCCCTATTTGGCATCACGCAGAATCCTCACCTCCTGTCGCTCTTTCGCCAAGACGGCTCTCAAGTGCCGGAGACAGAAAATGTCGAACGTGCCGGTCTCAAGCCAGGCGAAGTGCTTCTGCTGCGGCCAAACGCTGTGAAGGGAGGAGGTGCGCTAAGCCTGGCGGCGAACATCATGGCCTCGAGCTTCCAAACTTTCCAGAACTGTGGCCAAGGAGAATGTGAATGTGCTGTCTTCTGGACTGGGCCTGCTGGCGATGACGTCGTCGACGGTGTCGAACACCCGATCCACAGGCGCTCACCTTACGGCTATGATGTTGAGAGCGGTTGGATCACGGAGCTCTGGAAGAACCTCGCCGCCACTAAACGCAGCGTTAAAGCCCAGGTACATACCCATCCAGGTGAGGCCTTTCATTCTGCAACAGATGACCATTGGCCGATCATCTCCCAAGCTGGATTCATTTCGATTGTCATACCCGATTTCGCATCTGGCAGACCATCTTTAGATAGAGCGTGGGTTGGACGGTTGACCGCCGACGGTCGATGGGACCATGTGGAATCTGTTCAGGAAGCAGTTTTGATCCAATGACTGCTCTGCGTGAACTGACAAGAACCTCCTTGCTTTGCCGGGATTACGTTAGCGACAAATTGACGGACAAAGAAATTTGCCAGCACCTTCGGGCTGTCCGTGTTCTCTGCGTGTCGGACTTAGAAAACTTGTCCTCATCTAGCGGTCAAACCGCGCTCACTACTCTGGTGTCGTTGGTGAGCAGGATGGGGATGCAGGTCGCGTTGTCCATTCCTGAAGTTGAAATGATTGGCCCTCAGCCGCCACTTACGACGGGACCATTGCGCGCGACACTATTTGCAATGAGCGAAAGCCTGATCCCTGGTGCCTCTGTGCAGGGCGATATTGGTTTTCAACCCGATATCGTGTTCGTATTGGGCGATACGGAGTTTGACCGAACGCAATTGTTTTGGCGGTTAAATGGTGACGCATGGGCTGGGTCCTTGCAAATGGGGGAAATCGAGTCCCGTCCATGGCGCAGTGATTGGACGGTCGGTTCGATGATCAGCGCCGCGTTGGCTGCGAATGAGGCCTTCAAATTTGCCGTACGCGGCCTGCCATTACGTGACCAAGGGAATGATGTTTTCTTTGAGCCCTCCCGGGCTTGCGGCTTCGATTTTGGCGAGATTACGTTATCGCAAGAGATCGTCGATCTTGGGCGCGTCGATGTGATCAGCGCCGGTGCCATTACACAGTCGGCGTTGTACGCGCTACTTCGTTTTCCTAGTGTTCGGATGTCAGGACGGATTTTCGACGATGACATAACAGCTGATTCGAATATGAATCGCAACATGCTGAGTGTCAGAGCTGATATAGGCACGGCCAAAGCACAATTGGTCGCGGACATCTGCGCTGACCGCTTTCAATTCCAGGCAATTAGATCTCGATTCACAGGCACAGGTACGGAAATTGGAGATTTGGCTTCTCGGGTTCTCATTGGTGTTGACGACATTCCCAGCAGGTGGCAAGTGCAACGCCGCAGCTCCGGCTGGTTGGCAGTCGGAGGAACAAGCCACTTTAGTATTTCATCGTCAGATCACAGTTCTGCAAGCCCATGTTGTGGCTGCCTGCACCCAGTGGATGATCTTGCAGGAGGCAATCCGATACCAACGATATCGTTCGTTTCTTTCTGGGCCGGGCTAGCGACAGCCGTTCGTTTGTTGCGTGAAGGTGTTGGTCAACCCTATGGTCCAAGTCAACAGCATCTTTGGCTTACACCCCTTCGTTTGGACCAACCGCACGCCGCAATGTGGTTGCCGGTCGTTGCCGTCTCAAATTGCCCGGTGAGCTGTCCAGCATCACGGAGGCTCAGATAGCAAACTAGTTGACTCCGATCTCCGCGTATTGTCCAAAGATTGTTGCTTTTACAAGCGAGCGTGCAGCTGAAGAGTTTGTAGGGCACAAAGTTGGCTATGGAATACTTCCCGAAAGAGAGGGTGCCTGCATTCTCTTCGTTCTGCCTTCCCCGTAAACGAAGTACGTTGTAAAGCCGTAAGTCTCAAGCCAGACGGCCTCCAAATGGATAATCTAGTGGTTGTCCTCATCGCCTACAGTGAAGAAGAAATCACAGCCTCAAAATCATCTACAGCTCGGACGCAACCGCACCAGGCGGTCGAGCCACATCATTGAAAAATCAAGTGTTGGCGGAAGTGCGCACCCCTAGACCCACTGAGCCCAAGCCAGAGGGCCTACCGATCCAATTCAGGACACGGGCTTCTAAATCTGTTTGCAATCAGCTGCATTCTGTTCGATAGATCACTAAACGGGTAATCTCCAAAGCCCCGAGACGTTCCAAAATCCCTTTCCGAAAATAATCAGCAATCTACTGATTCTTAGGATTATCAAGTGCCCGGCGCCGATCCTCAGACCTGGACTCAGGTTCTCGAAAAGGCCTCTCCTTCGCGCCTCTTCGAGACGAGCTTTCACATAACCGGGCCCGTTTTGGGCAAGATCCTAAGCCGTAGCAGGGCCCAAACAGCGGCAAAAGAAAGACCGGACGGGATGAGCGGAGCCAAGTTACAATCTTGCGCCATGAAGATCTCTGAAATCATCAAGCATTTGGAAGAAAGGCGAGACGCGCTGGACCGGGCGATTGCGGCCCTACGGTCAGGCAGAGCACCTGCAGGAAGCAAGCGTGGGTCCTTGCGCTACGGCAACAGCCGCCACATGAGTGCAGCGGCTCGCAGAAGAATCAGCGCGGCGATGAAGAAGCGGTGGGCTGAACGCAAGAATACGACTTAGCCTCAGGTCCCACCCCTCGTGCGAACGCGAACGTTTTGTTCTCGACCCTGACCGGGAAGCCGATCTGCTCCCTCGTGGCCGCCCCGAACGCTGGCCTTCAGCCCTCTTGGGCAGTGCTTTACCGCCGCGCCAACCGGTGCGATAATAAGCGAAATAAAATCGAATACATTGAGAATCGCGGAGAGTGTCAGGAGTTGCACCATGAGAAAACGTCGTACGCTCATCACGCCGCCTCTGGACTGGCCGACGATCTGCGAGCCGGTGCCACCGCCGACTCTTCCCGTCGTTGCGGAACGCGGCGGCACGCAGCTGAAGACTCCGCGTCCGGTCTTGGTGAGTGATTCCCGGGAGCAGCATCCGTTCGATTTCTCCCGCTTTGCCGGGTGGTTTGCGGGAATGGAGAGGAGGGCCCTCAGGCTTGGGGACTACTCGATCGCTGGTCTGGAACACGTTTGCGTAGTGGAACGCAAGGATCTGTGTGATCTGGCCCACTCGTGCAGCACGGACCGGGGCGTGTTCGTCCGGCGGCTTAAGCGCATGGCGGAGTACCCGCATCGTCTGCTGGTCGTTACGTCCGGGTTGAGCCAGATCAAGTCCCGCAATTTCCAGGCATGGACCGATCCCAACCGCATTCTGCAATCCCTGCTGGCCATCCTGGCGGGCCCGCAAGTTCCCTTTGTTTGCACGGACACGCACGAACTGGGGGAAGAACTGGTGGCTTCCTATCTCTACCAGGTCCATCTTTATCACTGGCTGGAAAGCAACGACTATGGGCGGTTTCTCAGCGACAATGACCTGTGACTGGCCTGAGAGAAGTACCTAGCGCCGGGGGAATTCCAGCGGTTTCGGTGGTAAGCTTTCGCGGGCTCCCGCAAACCCAATTCCCAGGTCATCGAGGTTGGCCCGTTCGATTGATTCCCGATAGGAATCTCGCGCCGGCTTGGGGTCAGGCGGGACTGCCTGGGGCCGGAACCAAGCAATAAGCGCGCTAATCACTTTCATGGCGAGAG
>Ga0153915_10004952_pt1 | contig 12342 bp, 8 predicted proteins | sample Opewatmetagenome_2_FD_107003 | JGI IMG/M metagenome (GOLD analysis project Ga0153915, IMG submission 107003) | Freshwater wetland microbial communities from Ohio, USA - Open water 3 Core 3 Depth 3 metaG | ecosystem: Environmental > Aquatic > Freshwater > Wetlands | place: USA: Ohio, Lake Erie... | reverse complement strand
TACGCACGACGCGCGGACACCACCGTGATCCGGACGCCCGATCGCAAGGTGTCGTGGCAGATAGGCGCCAGCCGTCTCGTTGGGTCCGAGGCCATCATTCAGGTCCCCGGCCGGGATCCACGTGCCGACTCCGTTCGGATCAAGCTGTACCTCCGCTTCGTGGACTCGCTCTACCGGACGGCGGAGCAGGCGCGCCTGGCGCTCCAGGTCGATGACTCCGTGCACATGGAGTTCCAGGAGCCGGAGGTGGATTACCCGATGGGTGCCAGGGTCAGTGGCATCCCGCTCGTCGTGACGGTTTCGCTCAACCCCGCGCAGAGTCTCGCGCTGGCGCGCGCGCGTGAGGTCAAGGGAACCATGGGTCCCTTCTCCTTCATCTTCTATGATTGGGAGCTGTGGGACATCAACGCGATCTATCGCGGAAGCGTCTGCGGGATTGACTAGCTGGCACGCTCAGGGCCAGATGCCGGGCGGCGGACGGCGCTCCCGGTGAGGACCTCGAAGCTGTGTGCCGGCCGTCACCGGAACTCCGATGGCGGCGTGGTGGCTGCGAGCAGGCGCTGGAACCGAGGGTCGCTCGCGAGCGCCGGGTCCCGCGCCGCGGCGTCGCGCATGTTCCAGTAGCGTTTGGCCGAGCGGGGCTGGCGCTCCCAGCAGTCCATCGCTTCGGTGCGCCGCCCCGCCGCAATCCAGAGATCATCTGGGCCGATGTAGGTGGAATTGCCGACTCCGGCGGCGTACCACGGTGCCATCACCGCATCCCAGTCCCGCGCCGCCGAGACAGCCCCAGCGGTGTCACGGCGCAGCAGCGCGGCAAAGCCTCCGGCTGCGAGCGCAACCCATTCTTCCGGCAGCCGTCGGGCGACAGCCGCGAAATCGGCCAGCGCACCCACGGTATCGGCGCTGGCGGCGCGCAGGATCCCGCGATAGAGGAGGCCCATCGGGTAGTCGGGTTCCACCGACACCGCCGAATCGATCATGACCAGCGCGCCCGCGAGGTCGCCATCATGCGCCGCCATCCATGCGAGGTTGTTCAGCGTCGTCGGCTGCGTCGGATCGACGGCGAGTGAGCGCCGCTCCGTGGCGGCCGCCTCCGCTCGCCGCCACTCGAACAGCCGCCCCGCCCACTGGTGCAGCGCCTCGGCATTACCGGGATTGAGCGTCACCGAGCGCTCGAAGGCAGCCATGGCGCCGGATGGGTGCAGCGGGTCCTCGAGGCTGCGAACCATCGCCATCGCCAGCCACGACTCGCTGGAGGTGGAATCGAGGTCCACGGCCTGCGCGGCAGCGCGCCGCGCCGCGGGCACCACCGCCGCCGGCGCCAATCCCTCGAACTCGTAGTTCCACATTGCGGTGAGCGTGTACGCCAGGCTCAGCCTGGCGTACGCCGCGGCGAACTGCGGGTCGGCCGCAATGGACGCCTGGTACTCCTCGATGGCCCGCCGGATCCCGATGCGCGAGCGGCGCGTCAGGTACGTGTTGCCCGCGACGTAGTGTTGGTACGCCGCGTCGCTGCGTGTCGCGCGAGTGGACACCTGTGCGCGCTCGGCCGGCAGCAGCCGGCCACCCACGGCCGTCGCGACCGACTCGGCAATCTCGGCCGAGAGATCGAACGCGTCAGCCACCGGCCGCACGTAGCTCGCCGTCCAGACGAGCTGCTCTCCCTGGACGCGCACCAGCTCGGCCGTCACCCGCACCCGGGTGCCCACGCGGCGGACCTCCCCGGTGACGAGGTGCCCCACCATCAGGGTGCGCGCTGCCGAGTCGGGCGCCAGACGCTGCCCGCGGTACCGCACCACCGCCGAGCGCGGCTTGACCTGGAGGCGCTCGAGCCGGCGCAGGCGCACGATGATCTCTTCCGTGAGGCCGTCGGCGAGAATGGCGTCACTCGTATCGCCCGACAAGTTTTCGAAGAACAGGACGGCCACGCTGTTGGGTGGGGGTGCAGCGCGACGCGTGCACGGCAGGGGCGTGCCGTCGGGGCACTGCGCGGCGATCGGGCGCACGACGAATACCGCCGTGCCGGCGAGGACCACCAACGCTTGACGGAGCACGTCGGGATTGTCGCCGCACGCGGCTTGTCTGTCCAGGGCGTCGGCCCGTGACCTGGAGACGGTTCCTGCCAGCGCCAGCCGGACGTGCGTAGCGCGGCGCACGGTCGTCGGCTGTTATCGCCTCAGGACATCGATGGGTATCTGAGTTGGCAGAGCGGCAGACTCTCAAGACGGGGGGCGCTATGCTGGCCGCCCCCGTCCTGTGCTCCTGCATTGGCGATCCCAATGGCTTGGGGACGCGATTCCGACCCTTCTCCAACGACTCTTCAAATCAGGCGAGGCTCAGGCCGGCTTCGACATCTGACCCCGAATCAGGCCCACGATCGCCATCAACACACCTCCGCCGACACCCCCGCCCAGCACGCTGGACACGATCCCGCCGATGTCGAGGCCACTGGCGGCCCCGGCGGCCGCACCGGCGCCGCCCAGCCCGAGCACCCCGAGAAGTTGGCCTCCAAGTCCGCCGCCGAGGATACCCACGATCGAATTGCCGAGCGTGCCGAGACTGAACTTCTTGAGCAGTCCTCCGGCGATGTTGCCGCCGGCCGCGCCACAGACCAACTGAATGATCAGGGCAACGATGTTCATCACACCTCCGTGAGCGGGATTGCAGGCAGGTGAGTCACATGAACAGCGGGGTGCCCGAGGAGCACCCGCAGGTCACTTCTCTGCCTTGCTCTTGCGCTTCAGGTCGGCGCGATGGGCCCGCTCGTAGGTCTGGATGTCCTTGAACCGGCCCTTCGCGTCGCGGACGGCGTAGAGCTTCTTGCCGGTGGAGCTCCGATGGGTAGTGCGGCGACCCTTGGCCATTTCGATACCTCCAGAGGAGAGAGAGCACGCGGGCAGCGCGAGAAGCCAGATTCAGAACGTACTCGCCAGCCGCGAAGGCGCCAGACTTGATGCGCCGATTCTCTCAAGACTCGTCGCGCGAAAGCCGATTAGTTCGTTCGTCTAATCTCCGACGCGAGACGCATGATGCCCGCGTGTGCTGGCCGCATGAGATGGCCAGTGGCACGTCAGCTCATTGGATGGGAGCTCGAGTGATGTCCGACCGCTCTCACCTCATCGACGAGGCCGACCTCGCCGCGGCAGTCCCGAAGCGGTTCAATGGCAAGCCGTCGGCAGACGCGGACAATCCGCCCGCCGCGCGACCTTCGGGGCGATCTGCGCATCTTCGACGGCATGCCGGGGTCCGCCGTTCCGTCCGCTGCCGGAGGCCGGCATGCGCCATCACACCGTCATGCTCCTCGCTATCACTGCCGCCATCTGCTGCACCGCAGGGGCGGTTGCCGCTCAATCCGCCGGACAGGCATCCCAGCCCGCGGCCTCCTCCGCTGAGTTGCAGGGGCACGCCGACTCGCTGGCTCCGGGTCCGCGACGGAGCACGAGGTGCGCGGCATCGCCGGGCCGTTTCCGCCGACGCTCGAATGGGCGCACCAGTTCCACATCGCCGGCATCATCTCGCACGCCTTCTTCGGGCAGTATGCTGTGACGCTCGACTTCGACGCCATGCGCCTGTACCTCACGCCGTCGCGATGAGCGGCGATCGGAGTGGGCTCTTCGGCCTTGCAGTTTCCCACCCCGGGCGGGACTTTCCACTCCACCGGTCGTGGGTTGGACCCCCACCCGGGTGACTCCACAGCAAGCCGCCGACGAGATCGGAAGGAGCCTGCCCATGCGCCTCGCGCCCGCTTCCCTTCTCGCACTCGTACTCGCGACGGGTGTGGGGCTGGTCGTTGCGGCTGCGGCGGCGGGCCAGACGCCGGCCGCCCGCCAGCGCTACCCCACCGCGCACTGCTCCGACGGGACATACTACTACGGTAAGAGCCGCTCCAAGGCTTGCGCCCACCACCGTGGGATCGCCGAGTGGCTCGCGCCGCCGCCGGCAACGTCGCCGCCCCGGCATTCAAGAGCCACCTCGCGGCGCCCCGCCGCGCGGGTGCCGGCCGGCGCAACGGCCAGGTGCAAGGACGGCACGTACGCATTCATCCGGCGCCGCGCCGTCGCATGTGCTCACCACGGCGGGATCGCGAGGTGGCTCCAGCCGCGTTGAGCGCAGCGCCGGCCCCGGCTTCGCTGGTACCTGAGGGAACGCGAGGAGCTGGCGGCGAGCGCGGCTCGCCCGTCACGCGCCGCGGCCCTACGCCGGAAGGAGGATCAGCGCCCAGACGGGCTTGTGGTCGCTCGCGCCGCCGACCTGGTTGACCAGCCCGACAGCCGGGCTTCCCGCCAGCGCCAGTCCCTTCACCAGCACGTGATCCGTGTCCCAGATCCCCCGGGTGCGGCCCAGACGGCTGGTGGGCCACGTGAAGCCCTGCATCAGCGCGATCTCGGGAACCGTGCCGCTGTTGAAGTCGCCACCCAGCACCACCACCGGGTATTGCTGCGCGTCGGCGAGCACCGCGGCGAGCTGCTCCCGCCTCGCGCCGGGGCCGTTCTCGGCCATCGTCGCCAGATGCACGCTGTAGACCCGGATGCGGCGCTCTCCTACCCGGATCGTCGCTCCGACCGCCGTCCGCAGGGTGTGGTTGATCCGCGCGAGGTGCGGGAGGATGATCTTGCGGTCGTCCTCCATCGGATAGCGCGACAGGATGGCGTTGCCGAAGTCGCGACGCGTCCCCGCGTGGAGCCTCGAGGGATAGTACACGTAGTCCAAACCGAGCGAGTCCGCGATCTCCCGAGCTCCGAGCTCGTCCATCTCCTGCAGCAGCAGGACGTCCGGATCGCTGAGCGCCTCGGTCCGGCGAATCAGCGCGATGGCGCGATCCACGTGCTCGGCGTACTGGATGTTGAACGAGACGACCTTGAGGGTGTCGCCGTGGCGCCTCGCGGACGGGGCCCCGCCCGCGTAGCGCGGGCCCAGCGGATCGGTGTAGTTGAGTCTCGCGGCGGAGCAGGCGGTCAGCAGCCCCACGGCGGCGAGACCGACGGCGCGGTGGACCACACCGCAAGATGGGGTGCCCGGCATCGAGCCTCAAGACCGCCAGGCGCGGTCGCCTTTCCCGAGGCCCGCGCCGGCTCGGTGGCTGGCCGGCGAACGCTTGCGGGAGACGGCCGGCTGCGGTATGTAGACGGCAACGCGGACAGGCACGCTGCCGATGCGCCGACCGCTCCTTCCGTTTGCCTGGTTGCTCGCCCTCGCCCTTCCTCTTCCCGGCGTCGCGCAGGATACCCTTCCGCCCTGGCAGGGCGGCCTCACGGCCTCCCTCGGCCAGCCGCCGCGCCGCCATTGGTATGCCGGCGGCGCCCTGGCGGCCGACTGGCGCGGCAGGGTCACGGATCTGTCGCTGTTGGGGACGGTCGGCATCATGGAACCGCTGAGCAACCCGGCCACCGAGCTCGTGGCCGCCGCGGTCGAGCTGTACGCGGGTGTGCGAGTGTCGGAGCCCACGGCCGGCGCGCGGGCATTGCTCGAGGTGCCCATCCTGGGTCTCGCCGGGGGCGTGGACTACTCGGCGGGGCGGGGGCGCGTATCGCCGCTGGTGGCGTGGTCGCTGCCGCTGCGCCGCGGCGGAATCGTCGGCAAGGGGAGCCTGCTGCGCGTCGACTGGCTCACGGCGGCCGACGCTGTCGGCGTGTCCGTCATCGTGCCGCTGCATCAGCCGTGGGCGGGCGGGACTCGTCCCCGGCATTCAACGGTGTCGCTCCCCGCCCACGCGGCGCGGCCGGCGGAGAGACCCGCCGATGCCCCGGCGGCGCTGGAAGCGGTGCTGGCGAACGTGCGAGCCGCGGCGCTGCGCATCGAGGAATTGGTGGTCCCCTCCCTCGACGCGCCCGGCGACGACCCCGTGCGCGCACTCGCCCCGCTGATCGAACGGCTTCGCGCGCCAGCCTCGCTGCCGGGCGTAGCGGCGGGACCCGACCTTCAGGTCGAGGAGGTGGTGCGCGCCTTTCACGCGGAGCTGGCGCGGGCCTTCGGCCTCGCCGCGACCGGACGTCCGCTGTCGCCGGGCGAGGCGACCCCGGTCGGCGACTCGCTGGAGGCCCGCGCCCGCCAGGTCCTGCTCGACCACGTGCTGTTGCCCTTCGACCGGCTGCTCGGCCGGCGCAAGTCCGGCGACGTGGTGGCCAGCTTGGGCGCGTACGCGAGCGGCAACTTCACCCGCGCGATCCTGGCTGCGCGGCTCGTCCCGGAGGACCGCCGCGACGCGGTGTTGTACGTGTTCCAGGAGCTGCTCGGCGCGGTGGTGGCGGTGGAGGGGCAGGTACGGGAGCGATGGAGGGACAGTCGCGAGCGGTGGCTGCCGCTGCAGCTCGGCCTGCTGCCGGAGGAGCACGATACGCAGGCCGAGCTGGACGACCTCATCGAGCGTGCCGTCGGCCACGCGTTCACCGACGGGAACCGCGTGTCGTACGTCATCAACCAGCATCTCCAGTCGGAGGTGCAGCAGTCGATCCGCGACGCCCGGGACTATCACGTGCTCTGGATCCACGATTTTCGCGGCGTCACGGAATCGGGCGAGCCCGACCGGATGTCGCTGCGGTACGTGGTGCAGGCGTATATCGAGGCGCTGACCACGGCCGTGCGCGCGTACGACGACGAACCCCGGCACCGGGTGCCGATCTTCGTGATCTTCCTCGACGAGCACTACTACGAGCTGACCGGGGGGCGGTTGTGGCTCAGCGTGCTCGAGCACCCGCTCTACAAGGGGCTGGTGCTGCCGGCAGGCTTCGACTCGCTGGAGGCTGCGGTGGACTCCGCGCAGCGGTCGCTCCGCGCGGCGGTGGCGGCATCGCACCTGCTGCAGGCGGAGCAGCGCCAGTACGGCGAGGCGTGGCTCGAGAACCTGGTCAGCGTGCACGTGAACGTGACCAACCCGGCGGATCCATCCTTCCGCGCCCGCGGCATCCTGCCACTGCTCGGGATCCCCGACGATCTGATCCGGGACCACCGCAAGATCGTGTTCTACGATGTCACGGAGGCGGATCCGTACCGCGGTCTGGCGCTGTACACCGGCGTCGGCGTCGGCGAGCACTACAGCGGCCCGGAGTGGGAGGATCGTGCCATCGTCGTCCAGGGGCCCGCGCTGCTCTCTCTCCGGGAGCAGGCCCGTCAGCTGCTGCTGTCGCAGGGGATGCGGCCCGGGCAGATCCCCTTCCCGTTGCGCCCACGTGAGAAGGCGGGCGACTACGAGCAGCGGGTCGCGGACGAGGTCGCCCGGCAACGCGCCGAGGGCATACTCGGCCAGCGCGCCATGGAGTTGCACAACCTCACCGGCTATGGCGACAAGCCGATCGATGTGGCAAAGGCGATCCTGTACAGCCTGATGCCGCGCGGCTCCGTCGCGAAGGTTCCGGACTCGCTGTGGGGCTGCAAGCTGTACGCGGCGTTGCTCGCGGGCAGCGCGCTGCGCGGAGTGCGCGTGCTGATCATCGCCCCCTCGCTCGCGGCCGCGCCGAGTGCGGGCTGGCCGCAAATGGCGTTGTTGCATGACCTGCTGGCGAGGCTGATCGTGCTGCAGCGGGCCCTCGGCCCGGAGCTCGAAGCGGGGGGCGGGATGCTGAAGACCGGGATCTACAATCCGGGCATCGGTGTCCAGGACGTGGAGGGGCGGTTCATGGCGGCGTACCGCAACGCGCGGCGCACCCCGTTCCTGCGTCGCCTCCTGCCGCTCGATTCGACGGTGGACTCGATGATCGTGCGTCTTCCGGAATGGCTCGCTGCGGCGGGGCTGTCGAGCGGCGCGGAAACGGCCAGCGCTGCGGCGGACACCGTCATGCCGAAGCTCCATCTCAAGGCCAATTTCTTCGCCTCCCGCGACGGGTGGGACTCCCTCGTGACGCGGCCCGAAGTGGGCAACGCCATCCGCAGCTACATCGGCCAGCTGGTCGGCGGTGGCAATGCACGCGCGGCGAGCGAGCGGCTGTCCCTGGCGAGCCAGCAGCTCGTGGAAGGCTTCCTCGCCGGGCGCTCGGGCAGCGAGCGCGAGCGCACGGTCTACTACCTGCTGGTGGGTTCCGCGAACCAGGACTACCGCTCGATGTTCCTGGACGGCGAGGCGTCGGTGCTGCTCTCCGGCCGTGCGGCGGTCGTGGCGCTCGTCGACTTCGCGCTGCTCGCGACTCTCAGCGTGTGGGTGGATGATCTCGGCGTGCTCGACGATCTCCTGCCGCCACCCTCGATGCTGCAGCTTCGCCTGGCCCGCTGGGTCGCGCCGCTGCTGTGACTGTCAGAATGCCGGGGTGAACGAGAAGGACCAGCGGAAGCCGAACCGGCGCCGGCCCGGCCGGGTGTCCTGCGCCAGCAGCGGCAGGCTCACCCACAAGGGGAAGTCGAACCGCGTCTGGAAGGACGTTGCGCCGATCCGGTGGTCCATCCGCACTCCGATTCCGGCGTCGGCGGCCCCGGCCAGGCGGCCGGCGGGATCGAGGTCGCCGTCCGCCATGGCGCCGTCTCCGAACGCGGCAAGGGCGAGGCGGCTGGCCAGCCCGGCGTTCCGCCTCATAAGGTCGCGCTCCAGCTCGAGACTCAGTCCGTAGGCCTGCCGCGCGCTCAGCCCAGGGCTGAACCCCCGCAATCCAGCGCCGCCGGGCGCGTGGTAGTGGAAGCCATCTCGGACCAGCAGGGCCCCGCGCGAGCGCAGGTAGGGATTGGACAGCAGCTCGTAGGGATCGGCACCGGCAAGAGAGATCCGCCGCTGCCGCAGCAGGTGGCCGTGCGCAAGGGCCGCGCCGGCCCACGCCCGCGCGCGCAGATGAAGCGGGCCGAACGCGCGCTCGGCCGACGCGTGCGCAGTGGCGCGTGCGTACGTCTCGCCGGAGCCGGTCATCGCAGCTCTATCGCGCCACGACGCGTAGCCGCCCGCGAGAGTGGCCGCGGCCTGCACACGCGCGGCCTGACTGGTCCACTCAGCCCGGCCACCGCCGGTGAGCTCCAGCGTGCCGGCCCGCTCCCAGCGGGAGGAGTCCAGGTAGCTGGAGGTGGTCGCGCCGACCCAGGCCAGCGAGAGGTCCATCACGCCACGCGCCCAGGCCTTCTCGACGCCCAGTGCGGCGACGACGCGGCCTTCCGTTCTGGCCAGCTCGAGCCGTTCGCGCAGGCCAGGAGAACGCAGCCAGGTGGGGTTCCTGAGCACGACGCGCGCGTCGAGATCGCGCGCCGGCTCCCTGGCTCCCGCGCCGGTCGGGACGGTCACCCATAGCTCGTTGAGCTCGAAGCGGCCGAGGTAGTCGTCGCGGCGGCGCGCGCCGAGCGTCCATCCGCCGGCGTCGTCGTACCACGCCACGGGCGCCCAGCTGCGGGCGAGCCGGTCCCGGCGCGACGGCCGCGTGAAGTAGGGATCGAGGAAGTCGGAGGCAGGAGCGTCCCTTCCCACCCGGACTCCGAAGGTCCGCTGGTTGTTGAGGACGTTCCAGTCGTGTGTGGTTCCCGCCGGATCCAGGACGACCCGGTAGGGGCGCGTGGCGGTCTCGACGGTAACGGTCTCCCGCTGGGCCAACCCGCTGGCACGCGCCACGGCTGCGTCACCATCGCCGAGCACGCGCACCTCGAACGGAAACTGCCCGGCTCCAAGGCGGCGTACCTCGACCGTGGAGCGCCAGCGACCGTTGGGGAGCGCCTCCCGGCGCGCCGCGCCGACGGCGTAGTCCACGGGCGCGGCCTCGCGCAGCGACGCCGCAAAGCGCGCGCCCAGGCCTGAGCCGGCCGAGTCGGCGTCGGCGACGAAGAGGGACTCGTCGGCCGACCACAGCCGGGCATGGGCCCAGTACGAGTGCAGGATGGTGTCCATCACCTCGTCGCCAGCTGTGGCACGAAGCTGGTAGAGAAGGAACTCGCTGCGGCGCACCGCGGCGCTGTCGGACTCGGAGCCCGAATCGCGCCGCGGAAGGACCGGCTGGGCTTGCCCGTCCAGCTCCGCGTCCAGCGTCGCGCGCTCGAGCCGCCGGTAGGTGCCGCGCCGGCCCTGGGTCTCGAAGTAGAGATCGGCCTGGAACCGCGCCAGGCCGCAGTCCAGCCACGTCTCGTCGGCGGGCGCGACGGCAATCACCCCGCCGATGTAGAGCTGGCCGATCTCCCTGAGGATCGTCTCCTGATCGGGCGAGGCGACGGTGACCAGCATGGGATCGGAGCTGCCGCGGCGCGCCGAGCCGTGCACCAAGGTTGTCTGCGGCCATGGGTAGCCGCCCGGCTCCGGCGCGTCGAACATCTCGTGCAGCCACGCCAGGGCTGTCTCGGCTCTCCGCACCGCGACGCCCGCGCCCCACGTACGCTCGTCGCCAGGCAGGTAGAGCACCCGGACCGGCCGCTCCAGAAGATCGCCCTCCTCGTAGCGGAAATCGGGATCCATCGTGAGTGCCACATCCCGCACGTCGTTCGCGTACCAGACTATCCGTTTGCGCCCGCGCTCCCGGGGAAGACATGCATCGGACGCGAGCATGCCCACGCCGCCCGCCGGCGGAGCGAAGTGCGCACCTCGGGGGCGCATGATGGGGCGACCGGGCGGCCGCCGAGCGGCGGCCCAGCCCGGGTCGCCGCACAGCGGCATGCCCGTCGCGCCGACGACTTGGTCGTCGGGCAGGTCGAGCGTGACGAGAAAGGTCCCCGGCGCCGCATGTGGCCAGCCGTGTGGCTCCATGACCGTCGGCAGCCACGCGCGGAAGTGGAAATGGCGATCGGTGGCCGGCCACTCGCCAGATGCGGGATCGGCGGCCGCGACGAACTCCATCTCGAGGAGCAGCGAGTCACCGGCGGCCAGCGGAGTCCGCAGCGGAAGTCGCAAGCCTCGGTTATCTGTCTCGCTGGGGCTCGCTGCGACACCATTCGCCGTCATCGCGCCGACGTGAGCGGTTCCGGTGTCGAGCAGGATGGCGGCGAGCGTGTCGGCCGCGGAGGGGGAGACGCGAAGCTCCAGGGTACCGCGCAGGACTCGCGCGGGCTCATCGAGCACCGCGACCGCACGGTACGAGACGCGTAACCGCGCGGCGGGCGCTGGATCCTGTCCACCGGTGACCGCGAATCCAAGCACCACGAGGAGCGGGTGAGCCGTCACCGAGCCGCCTCCCCTGGATACGTGGCAAACATGAGGCGTCGGTGCGGGGCCGGCAAGCGGACACGCCCGGGCCCCAGACCCGCGCCGCCGCGGCACGTACGGCAGACACCGGGAGCTGAAGGGCGTGAGCGAAGCCGGCCGCCGGTGTATCATCAGTCAATGGAAAGGGTGTCGCTCGTCGCTTCAGGCCCGACCGGAGAGGCTCGGCGTGTCCAATCTGCTTGATGCTCTGCAGCTTCGCGGACTGACGTTCCGCAACCGCATCTTCGTATCCCCGATGTGCCAGTACTCGAGCGAGGACGGCTTCGCGAACGACTGGCACCTGGTGCATCTGGGCGACCGCGCGGTCGGCGGGGCGGCCCTGGTGTTCACCGAGGCCACGGCGGTGCTGCCGGAGGGCCGCATCTCGCCGGAGGACCTGGGCATCTGGTGCGACGAACACGTCGAGCCGCTGGCGCGCATCGTGCGATTCGTACACCAGCAGGGGAGCCACGCCGGGATGCAGCTGGCCCACGCAGGTCGCAAGGGGAGCACGTACCGTCCCTGGGCCGGCAGGGCGGGGACCGTGGCGCCGGCCGACGGCGGCTGGACGGCGGTCGCGCCCGGCACCCTGGCCTTCGAGGGGTACGCCGCCCCGGAAGCCCTCGACGAGCAGGGCATCCGGAAGGTGGTGCGTGGCTTCGGCTCGGCCGCGCGGCGGGCGCTCGAGGCGGACTTCCGGGTGCTCGAGATCCACGCCGCCCATGGGTACCTGCTCCACGAGTTCCTGTCGCCCCTGAGCAACCGGCGCGCCGACCGCTACGGCGGGTCCTTCGACGACCGCACGCGCCTGGTGCGCGAGGTCGTGGAGGCGGTGCGCCGCGAGTGGCCGGAGCGGCTCCCGCTCTTCATCCGCATCTCGGCGACCGACTGGGTCGAGGGCGGATGGGACATCGAGCAGTCGGTGGAGCTGGCGCGCCAGCTCAGGCCGCTGGGCGTGGACCTGGTGGACTGCTCGTCCGGCGGCCTGGTCGCCGGCGCGAAGATCCCGGCCGCTCCCGGGTACCACGTGCCGTTCGCCGACCGGATACGTCGCGACGCCGGCATCGCGACCGGCGTCGTGGGCCTGATCACGGGCGCGAGGCAGGCGGACGAGATCATTCGCGGCGCCCGGGCGGACGCCGTGCTGCTGGCGCGCCAGTTTCTGCGCGATCCCTACTGGCCGCTGCACGCCGCCGCCGAGCTCGCCCACGCCGCGTCGTGGCCGGCGCAGTACCTGCGGGCGGCGCCCCCCGGCACCGCCGCGCGCGAGGCCGCCC
>Ga0153915_10004951_pt1 | contig 12343 bp, 21 predicted proteins | sample Opewatmetagenome_2_FD_107003 | JGI IMG/M metagenome (GOLD analysis project Ga0153915, IMG submission 107003) | Freshwater wetland microbial communities from Ohio, USA - Open water 3 Core 3 Depth 3 metaG | ecosystem: Environmental > Aquatic > Freshwater > Wetlands | place: USA: Ohio, Lake Erie... | reverse complement strand
TAGACGCCTGACTGACCGCTCACTGATGCCCAGCCGCCTGCCGATCTCGCGTCCTGAGAGCCCTTGGCTGCGCAGACGGGCGGCCTCGGCAGTATGCTCGCCGTTGAGCCGGGCCGGACGCCCCAGGCGTCTGCCAGACGCCTTTACACGCTGCAACCCTGCCCGCGTCCGTTCGCTGCGCCGGATGTTCTCCTGCCGGGCAATGACGGCCATGATGGAAATGACCGCATCAGCGAACACCCCACAGGAGTCAATGTACTGCTCCGTGAAGCTGCGCCACTTCACCCCGTAGCTGCTCAGGCGATTCAGATATTGCAGCGTAGGCAGGACACCCTCACGGCTGAGTCGGTCCAGGCTCCAGAACAAGAGCACGTCGAACTGTCGCTTGGAGGCTGCCTCGAACATCTGCCGGAAAGCGGGACGGTCCTTCTCACCCTTGGAGCCGCTAACCGCCTCGTCGCAGAACTCAGCGGCAACCTGCCATTCCTGACTCGCTGCGAATTGTCGTAACTGTGCGAGTTGATTCTCAACCGTCTGGTCTGCCGTTGAAACCCGGCTGTAGATGGCTGTACGCATCGGAGTCTCCTTTCACTGCTGACCATCATCAGGCGCCGCATCACGGCGCGACGGGGAGACTCTCTCCCCGTTTCGGTCTAGGCCGCACGGTGCTAGTTGACGGTGACGTTCATGGGTTCGTACTTCACGCGCAGACCGTTGTCGCTCCACCATGCAAGGCTTTCGTAGAACTTTTCCTGCTCCGGTGTCCGTGTCGTCTCGTCTCCGCCCTGCTCAAGCAACATGAGCGCGTGCTTCAGGATGGCGACTTCCTCCTTGTACCGCTCCTCGCCACGCGTTGCATGTTCCTTGATGGCACGCCGAAACAGCGCGGGGATCTGGTCATACGACACACTTGGCTCTGCGTCTGGAATGCTGGCCCGCAGTTCAGGAGTAAAGACTGCTATCTCAACCAAGGCAATCATGGCTTTCTGGTGGCTCGTGACACTGGTTGCGTTTTTCATCGTTGTCTCCTCTAGAGGGTATGTGCCCCTCCTGCATCCCTCCACGCGAAGGGATGCGAGCGGGGTACTTACCGCCTACGCTGCGTTTGCGACGGCTACCGCGCATCCCTGCCGCGCGAGACGGATGTGCTTACAGTGCCTCCGCTTCGCCGCACACCGGAAGAAGTACTGCGGGCAGGAGCATTGCCAGCGGTCCATCCCCGGCTTGCGGATGTGCTGGACAACGTATTCGACTCCCGTCTGCGAGTCGCTCGCGACGTAGAACGTGTGGATGCCTGGAGTGTGATGTTCTGCGGGACGGACGGCGGGGGGACCTGCCACAACTTCGCAACTGTTATGACTTATACTGATCGTACCCATGTCAGCCTCCACCTAGGTTGATTTGGTTAGGGGCGCGTTCGGTGCTGATACACCAGCGCGTCCCGCCTTACTTCTTACCCTTCCTCAACTCCCTGCGGGCAGCCTCGACTTCCGCTTTCGTCCACAGCCGAATCCTCAGCCTGCCAACCTTCACGACTGGCGGGGCGGGAATGCGCTCCTGCCGGATGGCCCGTTGCAGGTTCGGCTGGTGGATGCCGAGCATCTTGGCTACTTCGTTTGTCGAGTACTTCCGCATGGTGATATATGCTTATATCAACTCAGGGAAACGTGTCAAGGACAAAGTGAAGTCACACCCAAATTAAATTCTCGTATGTGGCAAGTCGATTGCTAACAGATACGCGGATAATCCAGACTGCTCAATGTGCCAGTCGAAGCGCAGCCGTCCGCCACCTGCACGGCACGCCCCGCGCTGCTCGCCCGCTCGCCACAGCCCCCGGCGATGGTAGGGGTGGGGAAAGGTCCACCCCCTCCCTTCACGACATCGAGTATCCATGCATGAATTTTTGCGGAATTTGACTTTTCCCGGTGATGATTGCGGGAGCACTCTTATTTTGGAATCCAGACGAATGATTTCCATCCTATTTTGCTGGGCTTACACTTCCTGGCATCAAATGCGTTGAAACCTTGCGAGCGTCCTTCGATTCGTGTGTCAGACAGTTTGTCGATCTCGAATTGCAGTTCCACAGTGCACCACTTCACACTCTGCACTGCCCACGTTTTGTATTCGTATGGTAGAAACGACCGGAATTGGCCAATCCACTTATCTCCATCCTTTTTCAATTCGGAGCGCATGAAAGCTACCGTCGTCTGTAATGCGGGAGGGAGATTGATCCATTCGGTGTAGATGTAATCCCCGTCGATGCGGACTTTGAAGTCGCGCCCGGTGGTCATGGAGGTCCAGACTCTCTCCTTTTTCGAGGCTGAAATCGAAGTGCCTGCGGTCTTTGATACGCTTCCAAGCGGCTGCACAGCCGAATTCGCAAGCAGCGAGGCAATAGACTTGCTCGGCACGGCGAAATTGAGATTCTCCCCCTCCCCTGCTTTCCACGTCACGACCCCAAGGACTTTCCCATCCATTACGAGCAGCGGTCCCCCGCTGTTCCCGTGGGATGCAGGAGCGGTTGTCTGAATCCAACGCTTGCCAGTCTCATCGTTCCTGAATCCGCTGACGATGCCATCGGAGACCGAGTTTTCAAGACCGAGGGGACTTCCAATTGCCAGCACATGCTGGCCGAGTGAGGCGTTGTCCGAATCAGCAAGGTTAAGATAAGGCAGATTCTTCCCCGCCACCTTCAAAACAGCCAAATCCTGCTCGGGATCGTCCGCGAGGACGCCTTCAACCGGGAAGAATGCTCCGTTGTTTAGCTTGACGGTGGCGGAAGATGCGCCGTCGATCACATGGTGGTTCGTTACGATCTTTCCATCCGGGGACACCAGGAATCCGCTGCCTTCAGCGACGGGTTTCCCGCTTGCGTCACTCACGACAATCAGGACAACGGCGTCGATACTGGATTTAACCACTCCACTCATGTCCCCGGAAGATTGCTGGGCGAACCCGCCGGGCACTAGAAGTATTGAGAGGAAGAATAACAGGAATGAAGTGGAGCGAAAGGTGCGATTCACGTTTACCTCCGCACATCGCCGCGTTTCGCTACTGCTAACGATCCCCGCTGGCGGATGTGGCCTAGCTTGTGACCGTCAATCCTATCTCCGCAAAGTCCGACGTACATAGGAGTTGTTAGCCGAGCAAGTAATTGTGTATGGAGTATAGCGCAATAGCAGCCTTCGGGTTGATTGTTTCTACGCTTGGAGTCCGTGAATGACAGCCGTTCGGGCACCGTGTTGGATGAGTTCTCGCACCATGCGAGATTGGTGTCCCGCTGCTCGCATTTAGTAAAATTATACATAGAGAGAAATTCTCTCTGCCTCGTTCGCGCCTCGCTTTAACGCCTCGATGATGAGATGAGCACCTTTTACTACAAGACAGTTTACGAGTTGAACGCCGAAGGCGGGATGACGCTCATCGAGAGGTCTCACCCATTCGAGTGGAACGGTCCTGTCGCGCAGTGCAAGAAAGGAAGAGAGCAACAACAGCAGATTACTCAAGCCCAGATTAAACAGATGGCGGACCAGGCCGCGCAGCAGAAGTTGGAGCAGGCCGCCGCCGACCGCACCATCGGGACGTTCGAGACACAGGGACAACCGGGTCAGTTGTCTCCCGCAGCAGCCGCGCAGCTCGCCAGCGATACGGACAACATCAACAGGACTTATAACGGAATGCGGCAAACAGCGTTCGCGAATCTTGGCGCGAGAGGATTTGGAAGTGCGCCATCGGGCTTCTCGCTCGGGACGCAGAACGCAATCAATCTGGAGCAGGCGAAAGCGGGTACCGGCGCATTCCGCAACGCTCAAGTCAACACGCAGAACCTTCTCGACAGGGCACTGCAGGCGAGAATGGGTTTGTCGAAGGACAATTTGCAGGGAACCAACCAAGCTGCGAACACGGCCTCGAACTCCGCTTATCTCCAGAGCAAGCAGGGTTCATTGTTGGGAGACATTGGACAAGGAATCGCCGCGGGAGCAGGTCTCATCAATCCGATAGCCGGAGTTGGCGGGGCGTTCAAGAGTGCCTTCAGGAATCTTGGGACCTACAGCGGGTCGTCCGTTCCCGCTTCCATTAGCGGCAGTGGTTCCTACTGAGGTTGACAGCCGCGGTGAATCGCCGACTCCTGCTGTCGGAGCCGACTGGCCCGCATTGGGAAATCACATTTAGATGTCGGATGATTTAGCCGATCCTAATGCACTCCTTACAGCGTGGCTTGCCTCCGTCGCCCTTTTCCCAATGTTTCGGTTGGATTTTCTTGCCCTCGAAGCAGTCGTCGTGATCGTGATAGACCTCTCTGTGCTTCGGCGGCTCTTCGATAGAGTTCGTGTGGTACGGCGATACCTTTGCCATTTGATTTCCTTTCTTTGAGTTTGAATATGGCTCCTGCAACAGCCAATGGGCGCACCTCCGTGCAAGGGGGAGGCTATAACACAATCAAGTGTCGCGCAAGGTACGAGGCGGCTGCGGATTGAATGATGAAATACGAGCCTCGCAAGAAGATAAAGACGTAGGGGAAGCGCGGTCCTAAGACTCCGATATTTTCTATGAAGTAGTGGGCGTTGAGGAACCCGATGCCGACTTTCCAGATAGTTCGAATTTCACTCCAAACTGTTGGAACAACTTGATAATTTCCTCGACGTGAGCACCCCAACCGACGTGCATGAATTGATGTTCCACAATCTTTCGAGTCCCTTCCATTACCTCTGGGGCGAATCCAAGAGGAAGCGATTGCGTCTTGCTTTGCATTGCCCAGATATGTCCATTGCAATCGAATATCGGGCCACCGCTCTGACCTTTCAATCCTGGACTCGATGTCTCCAAAAACTTTGCTTGCTGCTTACCGTCCGGAGATACGTTTAGTGCGATCCGTGTATGGATTCCTTCATTTGGAAATCTTGGGATGGGAAGCACTCCATCCGCTAGGTGGAATTTTTGCGTTCGTTCGTCAAACGTCGCGTTGATTTGGTGGAAGGGGAACCCGAGTCGGCACAACGACGTGCCGGACAGCATGGGTTCAGCGGGATTCTTGAAAATGGGATAAGACTTAATCCATGAAGGATCGAAAGGCTGAAGACGTCCGACAGCTATATCTGAAAAAGCGTTACCGTGAAACTGAGCTATTTGGGACTGATGTATTCCCCACATCACAGCTTGATGGGTGACCCACAGTTCATTGACCTTCAAGGCTCGCAGTCGTTTGCGCTTGTCGTTCGGATGAAGCTGCGGATTCTCTATGATTGCTTTTTTTTGTTTCTCAAATTCTTCGATTTCTGGCTCATGCTTGGCTAACAATGCGGTTTCTAAGGCTATATGAGACGCTGTCAGTATCCAGCCGTCGGGGTTGAGAACGATACACGTTCCGCACCCGGAGCTAATTTGCCCATTGAAATGCCGCCTTGAAAAAATGACTGGCAGCGTATACTGTTCCACCTGCGCGAGTGCCTTTGAGAACACAGTGGTAACTGCCTTTCTCGCTTGAGACGCGGCTTGGTGAGATATACTATGAGGTACAGGAGAAGTCTATATGGATTACGAGACGCTAGAACTTGGGGCAGCGGGGACAACCTTCTCTGATGAACTGGACTTAGAGGGGGAAGAGGAAACACCACTCGTTCCTGTTTCATCTTCATATGAGTGCATTGAAGGGGCAGAGGACTCTCCTTACATCATTACGTCATCGACCTATTGATTTCGAACTAGAGTCTTGTACGGCAGCGCCTTTTCGTTCGGGATGTTCTTCAGCGTTCCATCGAACATCTGCAATTGCTCGCCGCGTCGATTGAACCCGCACGAAAACTCGTCGCAGCAGCCCACGCCATTCCCGCTCGCTCTCCGTGCTTTCAACATACTCCGCGCGTCCGCGCGCAGTGATTCAGACAGCATCGACGCTACTGTGTTAACTACTTGCTTATTCCATTCGTCTGTTTACTTCCACGGCAACGATCACCTCGCGAGCCCGTGCATCGCGATTCCACCACACCGCCCAAGACGTTTCCTACCGTAAAGGTTATCCAATCCGACACATTTATCTCCCACACGACCGCCCTCGTTTCCTTGACAGAAAAGCGACCGCATTGCACCACACCAGGGCAGTACTGGTACAGGCCCCCCTTTGGGGCCATCCAAAAACGGGGTTAAATCTCGCCCAGTCAGACGGCTACCCACTCTTTCCTTGACGACCAAGACGGCCAAAATGAGACTCAAAGCGGGGTCAAAATGATGTGATTTTTTGGCTCGTTGGGGCAGCAGATCGGCACACGAGAGAGGCGTTTTCCTTGACGTATTTCCTTGACAGCACAGGGGTTAGCCGAAACCTGATTTGCGCTCGGAGTCAGAAAATCAACATAATGGTGTTGGGCCACAAGGCTCAATTGAAATGGAGGGAGATCAAAAAATGGAGGCAGAGAAACGGGAGATGACACCTCGGGAGGCGGCGCTGAAACTCGGCGTTCGTTTGGACACGGTCTATGGACTGATCTGGGCCGCGAGGATCGCTGCGAGCAAGCAGGATGGACGCTGGCTGATTCCGAGCGAAGCGGTCGAGGCACGCGCCAAGCGGAGAGAAACGAAGATTGCAGCATGACCTGCACCACAAACACGAAAGCCGCCGCGTTGTTTGAGCAACGGGACGGCTCTCGAAAATTTTCATTGGGAACCGAGTTAGCCCTCGGAACCCGAAATTTATACCCCGAAGGAAAATCCGCCAGTGAATACCACAACCGCAATTCCCACACTAGCACCACCCCGAGCAGGTTTCAAGAACAATCCCACCGCCGGAAACCGCGAGTGTCCTGAATGTCATTACGCATGCTATCCGAACTCGGGCAAATGTACGAATCGAGAATGCCCTCAATACGAACGTTCGAGCCGCGCTATGACGAGCGACGAAATCTTGCGAGAGTTCGAACCACCGGCGCTTTTTCATGGCCGTCGCTGGGGCTCTTGGACTTTGGATGTGGAACGGCGGTGCCTCGTCTACGACGCATGGTCCGAGGTGAGGGGGAATGGCAGCGGAATAACCCAAGGCGTCCCTCAGTACACGGCTTATCTCGGTTCGCCGGAGATCGATCTCGACTGCATCCGCGACTCCGCTGGCCTGTTGGATTGGATTTTTCAAATCGAAGGGAAAACTTGGGCGACCGCGCGAGTCACGAAAGATTTGCTGAGTGCGTTCGATGCAATTTTTTCTCCGCAGCAGCATTTATGCAGCGGGGGCGGCTCGAAAGTCATCCAGAACCCGAAGGCATTTCTCAAGCGTCGGTTCGCGCCCGTGGGCAAGCCGGACGGTCCCGTGAGAGATGCGGCATGAGCGCCACCACTCGCGTAATCGCCACCCTCAAAGGAGAACGCGGTTTTGGCCAGGAAGGCATGAGCGTCTGGCGTCTCGACGGTGTGTCACCCGGAAAGATGCCGACGTGGTTTCGACGGATCATCGACCGCGACTTCGGCGGCGCGTTCCATCCTGACTGGCTCGATCATCCAGCATCGGACGGGAATGCGTTGATAGTCGAACCTTACGGCCTTGACGGGGAGTCCCTTCGGGATCTGCTCGCCTTCGCAGACAGATTCGGACTGACCGTCTCCATCTCCGCGACGAGCCATCACTTCCCCACTCGCACGTTGGCTGTATTCCTGACTCCACGAGAAGAAGCGAGGGCTGCATGAGCTCCGAATTCGCCACCAAAAGCCTTCAACTCGCAATTTTCCTTCACGCGAGCGAACGCCTCCCGTATCTCCGCACCGAGCCAAGCGGGGATGGGAATGGAAAAGTGAACTTCGTCTTCCGGGACGACAAAGGGCAGGGACAGCAGTTGCAGCTCGAATACAACCGTGGCGCCGCCGTAGCCGCGCGGAACCTGTTCGCCAGCCAGACCTTCCTTCGTCAACAGATGAGTGGAATTGCCGACAATTTGAAAATTGGAGACTCCTCGAATGACCGCACCCACCGCCGTTAATCCTCAGCAAACCGCATCCCCCGCGCCCGAATGGAGAAAGCACTTTCACAAGCTCTCCGAGCTTGATGAAGGCCCAGTGCAAATGCTGATCGAAAATATCCTCATTGCCGAAGGCGCCACGATGCTCGGTTCGCTTTCCGGCGTCGGCAAAACGTGGCTTGGCCTTTCGATGGCGAAGGCGCTCACGACGGGCAAGCCGTTTCTGGGCCATTTCAAGGTGCCTGCCGTCGTTCCGGTCGTTTATCTCGTTCCTGAAATGGGCAGCCGCGCTATTCGCAGACGAGCCGAAAAGATGGGACTGCCCGATAGCGAGAACTTTTTGGTGCGGACGCTGAAGGAAGGCGCCATGCAGCTTAACTCTCCTCACCTCGCGGGAATGATCCGGGAAGCGAAGCCGGTGCTTTTTCTTGATACCGCGATCCGGTTCACCGGCAATGCGGACGAAAACAGCGCCAGTGAAAGTTCTGCGGGGCTGGCCGCCATGACGTTCCAGTTGCTTCGCCTCGGAGCACTCGGGGTAGTCCTTCTGCATCACGCCCCCAAGACCTTTGCGAAAGAGCGATACATGACGCTCGAAAACGCCCTGCGGGGGACCGGAGATTTTGGAGCGATGTGCGAAGTCGTTTGGGGTATCCGACAAGCCCGGCGTTGGGATGGCAAAAAGGAAGACAAGGAGTACGCCAAGGAGAGCATGGCGCTGACTCGGTTGGAAGTCGAGTGTCTCAAGGGCCGTGATATTCCGAATGTCGCCGACCCGTTCATCATCCAAGGCCGTCCCTATCTGGACGACACCGGCGAATTCGCTCTCCTGCGTTGCGGCGACGTGGAGATGGATCCCACCAGGGTGAATGCCGACAAACGACTCCAAGACCTCCTCGGCGCCATTACAGCCGATCCAGCGACCAGCATTCGCACCTTGAGCAAGATTACGGGGTGGAACCATGCCCGTGTTAAGGCCAATGCAGAGGGGCAGGGCTACTGTCAGATGAACGGAAGTGGGTGGGTCAAGACATCCCCTGCGCCCGTCGCCAGTTCATCCATTGTCGGAGGCTCAAAATGACGCTTAAACCGCTCCGTAGCCCCGGACTCCCATATCTTAGAGATATGGAGAGTCGCGGTGCGGGGGATGGGAAGTGCGACAACATGCCATTTTCGAGTCGCACCCTCGTGTCGCGCACAAAACAAAGGATTTACGAAAAAGTGGTCGCACCCTGCGCCCTTTGGTCGCACCCCGTGTCGCACCCCCCCTTGTCGCACCGAGTCGCACTTGTCGCGGGTTGGTCGCACCCCCGAGTCGCACCCCCTACAGCACGCGCGACCGAGAGAAACGAGGCGCAACTCACTGCTATACGAGCGAGGGAGCGTTTTCTGCGACCGAGCGAGACATACGCCCCTTTGGGGCCGAACGAACTTATCGAAGGGGCGCGAACACGACCGGGGGGCCTGCAACCTACCACACTTACCACATTCCCCGGTCGCGCTCTTGCGAGGTCCAGATGAATGCCGTCTTGGATCCGAAAAATCCCGTCGCGGCCTATTTTTACCGGCGCGTGGGGATCCATCCCTCAGTTGCCCCCGAACCGCTCAAACTTGAGCCACACAAGCGCGAATTGATCTGGCGCGAAGACGAGCCGCCCGCCATCGAACCGTGGAACCCCGGCATGGACACCGCGAGGACGAAACGGGCGTCCTGGGCATCTCGCACGACGAGGGGCGCTACCGCCGCCGCAGGTATCGCACGCTTTTGGCTTGCGAATCCGTCGTGGGAGTCTTCTGACGGGGCCGCGGTGAACTGACGTGCATTCAAATCTCAACAAGGAGAAATTAAAGTGAAAACGATCACAGGAAGTTTCAAATTGGAGAATGATGAGCCCGCAGCGGAGGGCATTCTTTCTCTTTGGCTCAGTCAGGACGCCAAAGTGATCTCTACCAGAACCGAAGTCAAGGGCGACCGCAAGATTGAAATTCAACTTGACGAAAACGGCGCGATCCCAGCAGGCACCGAGATCCTTGCGAATGACGAACTCCGGCCCGCCGGGACGTACTACACCATTGACGTGTGGCACGGTAACGGCGGGACTTTCTATCGGGGGTGGATAAAAATAGTAGGCCCGTCGCCAATCGATCTAACCGCGATTGCTTTCGAAGAGAGTGTTACCCCAGGCCCGGAACCCGACGACACTGATGAACCTGAGCCGCGGCGAGCGATGCCTTCTCCCCGGAAGCCAGGAACCAACTACATCGGCTTCGTCGGCGGCGTTGTTCATCCTCCGGCGAGCAGCGGCACCTGTACTCTTCCCGCAATAAAAGAAAGCATCGGGACGTTTACCGGGAACGCCGGAATCTTTGGCGTCTTCGGCTTCACACTGCCATTCAAATCCGTTGTCAGCCGCGTTTCGATCATCGTGGACACCCCTCAATCCGGAAACCGTGTCCTCGTCGGACTGTACGATGCCGGAGGGAACAAGGTCTGTGCCACCAGCATCGATGCCAGCGTGTCCGGTGTGGCGACTGGAGAGTTTGAAAGCGCCGTGAACTTGAGCGCGGGCGACTATTTCTTGGCCTGGACGGCAGTCATAAGCGGAGTCAAGGCGTTCAGCGTCGGTGTGGATTCAAACCAGTTTGGATTGTTGAATGCAGCGGGCGGAGCTGTTGTACTGGGCACTGCCCGTATTCCCGACGGCACCTGGGTGCTTCCTGACAAACTTGGTCCCATTTCTCCCTCCACATCCTACCTGCCAATCCTGGCCTATTTTAAGGCATAGAGGAACACGACTGACGCGACATGGCGACGGCATCACAAATCGAAACAATGCGGCTGGAACCATCCGCCGCGATGCCGCCGTATTTCTCTATCCCCGAGCTGGCCTCACGCTGGCGTTGTTCTCGCGGGACGGTGTACAACATCATCCGGGGTGAAAAACTGCTAGACTTTGCCGCGCCGGGGCACAAGGGCAAGAAACTCGTGCCCAGAGAAGTAGTAAGCCGCATCGAGCAATGCAGAATGCGAATTTGGAGATGAATCTGAAACTCCAGCAACGCGGAAAACGGTATCGCGCCATCGGGACCATCGCCGGACGCTTTTTCCGCCTTTCGCTCGGGACAGGCAACCAGAGCGCCGCCTCTACGACCGTCAGCCGAATCGAACGAGCAATCGCGGAGGGACAAGGTTCGTCACTCTGGCCCGAACTGAAGCGGGCACTCCCGCCCAGGACGTTCAACGTTCTGGCAAGGATCGCGGACTACCAGGAAGAAGTCCCTGCCAAGATTGTGACCTGGAAAGAACTAGAAGCGGCATTCGAGACGGAGATGAAGCAGCGCATTCTGCTTGGTAAACTCGCCGATTCCACCTGGAACCGCTACCAGCAGACAATCCGAGCCTTCAACAGCTTTCTCAACGAATGCGGGACGAGTGCGCTGCCGGAGATGAGCCGCCCATTCATCGAGAGCTTCAAAGTCTGGCGTCTCGCCAAGATTAAGGCGAAGAAATTCTCCCGTGGGGGCCGTGGTCTCGCTTTGGATGTAGCCATACTGCATCGAGTCTTCGCCGTCGCTGTCGAGTGCGAGATGATGCTCAAGAATCCCGTGCGACTCGAAGGCCGTCCCGGAGACAGTCCCGAGCATGGAGCACAGCCGTTCACTGGAGACCAGCTTACGAAACTGCGCGCGTCGGCGAAGGACGACCTGCTCGCCTTCCTACTCCTCCGCTGGACCGGCCTGCGGGGGTCTGACGCGGTGAGCCTGACATGGGGAGAGATCGACTGGGAAACGCAGGAGATCAACCGCCTCACCCAGAAACGCCGAAAGCGCGTCATCTTGCCGATTCCGCAGGAACTCTTCTTCGTTCTCGAAGCCGAGCGGGATCACCGAAAGCCTCAGCCGGGCGAGCGAATCCTCCTGAATCCGTACTTAGCCAAGCCGATGACTCGCCCCCGGCTCTATCAACGCATGTTGGCGATGGGCAAGCGTGCTGGCGTTCCCGATGCTCACCCCCACCGTTTCCGGGATACCTTCGCGGTCGATCTCCTGGCACGAGGCGCTTCACCCTACGATGTGGCGAAGCTGCTCGGCGACACTGTGGCGACGGTCGAGAAACACTACGCCCCATTTGTGAAGGAACTCCGCGACCGGGCACGCCGGTTCATGGAGAATGGCGAAGGTTTGGAGAAGACTGATTGCACAAAAATTGCACAGCCGGAGATAACTGGCAGAAGAATTCAGTGATTCCAAACAAGATAATGGCGGATGGACCTGTAAGCCGGATTCTGTGCGGCGCGCGTCCAAAATGCGGCCTGCGCGCTGCGGCGACCATTCCTCTAGGTCACGGCTCGCGCCGTGACTCCAGCAGCCTACCCGAGGGTTGATAACGGGCCGGGCCAGCC
>Ga0153915_10004950_pt1 | contig 12345 bp, 11 predicted proteins | sample Opewatmetagenome_2_FD_107003 | JGI IMG/M metagenome (GOLD analysis project Ga0153915, IMG submission 107003) | Freshwater wetland microbial communities from Ohio, USA - Open water 3 Core 3 Depth 3 metaG | ecosystem: Environmental > Aquatic > Freshwater > Wetlands | place: USA: Ohio, Lake Erie... | reverse complement strand
TAATTGTCCGGACGAGGCCGGACTTGATCGAGATAATCACCATGATGCGACTCGGCGCGAGCTGAACGAGTTCGAGTTTCTCAAACGTACCGGTGTTGAGGTGCGGAGGCGTGGCAACGCTGAGCTGCTGCGAGATCTTCGCGAGGAGTTTCGTGGTCTCCTTCAATAGATCGTCCACCTCAACAGCGGCTCCCATGTTCTCTCGGATTGCACGCTGTTCGCTCTCGGAAACGTCTTCGAGCTGCACGAGCGTATCGAGATAGATCCGGTACCCCAAGTCGGTCGGCACACGCCCCGCGGAAGTGTGGGGGTGGTTGAGATAGCCACGCTCCTCTAAATCAAACATCACGTTTCGGATCGAAGCCGAGCTCAATCCCAGGACGTTTTCATGCCGTTTCGATATGTAGCGCGACCCGATCGGGCTGGCAGTCTCGATAAAGTCGTGCACGAGGTACCTCAGAACGGTACGCTCTCTATGGGAGAGTTCCTCTGTCATTCCTTCTAAAAACCTTTGAAAAATCCGAGAATTTCTTAAAAAAAGTAATGATTTTTGGGCTCGATGTCAAGGAGCGGATTATTAGCCACCGACGGGGAAGAGTGCCAAAAATCCCCGCGATTGATTCTGGCGCGAAGAATTGGTACATTTTGAGCATCAGTGAGATCTCGCAGAGTCTTTTCAACCGGAACTGTGGAGAATCCGCTGGGGCTGTAGCTCAGCTGGGAGAGCGCCTCGTTCGCAACGAGGAGGTCGTCGGTTCGATCCCGATCAGCTCCACGCATCCAATGTTGCCAGCTCAGTGGTTTGGCACCGATTTCGTAAGGGTGCACTATTTCTCTCTTTGCGGATAAGTGAGGTCAAGTCCTGCGCAACTGGAAGTAGCTCAACCCCGCCAGGTCCGGAAGGAAGCAACGGTCGGTTACGAAAAGTGTGACGCAGGGGAGCTTGACCTCATTGTTTTCGGGCTTTTTGGCTGATGTTTTGCCCAATGCAAGTGCCCTGAGACGGGGGGCGCGATGTTGCAAACTCCCTTACTTTTTTGTACGTTAGATGGGAACGCCTCAGGATTTGAATGAGGGTATCTGTTCTAGCATTTGACCTGCGAGAAGGTGCAGGGATAATTCAATTTCCACACTATGGCACACGAGGAAGGCATCGTCATGATCCAACGAATGTATCTCCCGTACCTGCTTGGGAGCCTGCCTGAATCGTTCCGGACCTGTGGAATGGTGTCTCACAGTCCTGTTGTAGAAAGGTCAGGTTTATCGGTACGGCATGAAAAAAGAGATCATCATCAATGCGGCCGCCAACGAGACTCGCATCGCGATCACGGAGGATGGCCGGCTGGCAGAACTATTCGTCGAGACTGCCAATAAAGAAAAGATGGTCGGCGACATCTATCTTGGCAAGGTTGCCAAGGTGATGCCCGGCATCAAAGCTGCATTCATCGATCTCGGGCTCGGGCAAGACGGTTTTCTCCACTTCTCAGACATCGGCAATCGGTTCGAGGAATACTCGGCCATGCTGGGAGATGATGAAGAAGAAGATGAGGAGGAGGAAAGTGAAGCGAAGCCCGCATCCGAGACCGTCGTAGGAGCATCCGTTGCGGTCGAATCTCGATCCGGCGCGACTGCAAACGACCTCCCCGCTCCATCCGATGGGCCAGCGGTCCTCCAACCCCCTCCGGCACGCAGGTCCTCCAATCCCCCAGAACGCGAACAAGCACGGCAACCCCACAAGGAAATCCAGCTCGAAAAGGGCCAGGAGATCATCGTCCAGATTATTAAGGAGCCCGTCGGGAAAAAGGGCGTGCGGGTGACCTCGGAGGTTTCGCTCGCCGGACGCTATTTGGTCCTTCTGCCATTCGATGGCAAAGTTGGCATCTCGAAGAAAATAAACAGCTTCAAAGAAAAGAGGAGACTGCGCAAGCTTGTGCAGAGCATTCTCCCGTCCGGTTTTGGCACTATCATCCGGACAGTGGCTGAGGGCCGGGACGAGGCATCATTGAGGCAAGATCTCGAGGACCTGATCGCTACCTGGCGCGAGATCGAGAAGACGGTGAAAGCCGAGAAGGCTCCCGCGTTGTTATACAAGGACATGGCAACGACGTCGAGCGTCATTCGAGATCTCTTCTCCAATGAGGTTTCGCGAGTAGTGATCGACTCGAAGAAGCTGCACAAGGAGATCCGTGCTTACGTCAAGTATACGACGCCACAATTTATCGATAAGATTGAGTTGCACCGTGACCGGGCACCGATTTTTGATGTCTATGGAGTCGAGAAGGAGATAGAGACCACGCTCAGCAGAAAGGTGTGGCTCAAGAGTGGCGGGTACATCATTGTCGAGCCGACCGAGGCGATGGTCGTGATCGACGTGAACAGCGGCCGGTATGCGGCGAAGAGGGAGCAGGAGCAGAACTCGCTCCGCACCGACCTGGAAGCCGCGCGCGAAATTTCCCGGCAGCTCCGCTTGCGGGATATCGGTGGCATCATTGTATGCGACTTCATCGATCTTGATGACGAACGCAACAAGCGAAAGGTGTTCGAGGAACTGAAGAAGGAATTCCGGAAGGACCGTGCAAAAATCACCGTCCTGCCGATGACAGAATTCGGTCTCGTGCAGATCACGCGCCAGCGCATCCGGCAGAACATTTTGCACAGTTTCACCGAGCCTTGCCCAACATGTCATGGGACAGGGCTCGTCCAGTCCAAAACCACGACACTCAACCAGATCGAACGATGGATCCGGCGCTTCAAGGCAGAGACGCGTGAGTCCCGTCTCGTCCTGAGGGTCAATCCCGAGCTAGCAACCGTGCTCCGGTCCGGTACGATCAATAGATTGCGACGCATCATGCTGAAGTATCTTGTCTGGCTCAAACTCGAGGCAGATGGCAACGTACCACTGGGTGAGTTCCGCTTCATATCAAAGAAGCAGGGAAAAGATATCACTGACCAATACAAATAAACCATGTCACTAAAGAAGACTGCCTTTTTCGACATTCATGCAAGGAGCGGGGCAAAGATTGTGGAGTTCGCGGGATTCGAGATGCCGGTGCAGTACTCCGGCATCATCGAGGAGCACCGGCGGGTGCGGGAGTCGGTCGGCGTGTTTGATGTCTCCCATATGGGCGAATTTGAGATCCGCGGAAAAGATGCCCTGACGTTCGTGCAGAAGGTCACGATCAACGACGCATCGAAACTGACTGACGGCCGGGTTCAGTACTCGGCGATGTGCTACGATGATGGCGGCATCGTCGACGACTTGCTCGTCTACCACATGGGCGACCACTACATGCTCGTCGTCAACGCTGCAAACATTCCGAAGGACTTCGCCTGGCTCAAACAGCATCTCTCGGGTGACGTCCGTCTCACCGACCGTTCGGACGAGTTCTCGCTCCTTGCCGTCCAGGGTCCGAAGTCGATTGCGACGCTCCAGAAGCTGACGACGGTCGATCTCTCAGGTCTTGCCTACTACCACTTCCTTCGGGGGAAACTCGCGGGAGTGGACATGGTACTATCCCGTACCGGTTATACAGGCGAGCTCGGCATCGAACTCTATTTCCCGGCCGATACACGTACGAGCGAAAACGTCTGGGCTGCCGTTATGGAAGCTGGCAAGGAATTCGCCATTGGACCTGTCGGGTTGGGGGCGCGAGACACTCTACGGCTGGAAATGGGATTCTGTCTTTACGGCCACGATATCGACCAGACGACCAACCCGCTTGAAGCGGGACTCGGATGGATCACCAAGTTGGACAAGGGTGATTTCCTCGGCCGGGGTGCGATACTGAAACTCAAGTCGGATGGCCCCCGGAGAAAGCTCGTCGGGTTTACGCTCACCGACAAGGCCTTCCCGCGACAGGGGTATTCGATCCGGGCACATGGAAATGAGATCGGAACGGTCACCTCAGGAACGTTCTCACCATCGCTCGATCAGGGGATCGGGATGGGTTATGTTACTACCGCTGAGGCAAAACCCGGCACGAACATATCCGTCGTGATCCGCAACCGCGAGGTCCCGGCGACAGTTGTTCAACTTCCTTTTCTCAAGAAACAGTAGACGCACCTCCATGCGTGTTGATCTTTATTTCACACCTCATCAGGCGGACGAGCAAGCATTGCGGGAGAGGACGGTTGTTGTCATTGATGTCCTCCGTGCCAGCACTTCGATTGCGACGGCACTGAGAAACGGTGCAAGGGAAGTTATTCCAGTGCCGACAGTAGAGTCGGCAGTGAAAATTTCCGCAAATCTCTTCGGTGACATCACTCTCCTCGGTGGCGAAAGGAACGGCAGGATGATCGAAGGATTTCATCTCGGCAACTCGCCGCTTGAATACAGCGAAGAAAAGGTGAGGGGAAAATCGATCATCTTCAGTACGACCAACGGTTCTCTGGCGATGGCGAAAGCTCGCTACGCGAAAGAAATGGTAGTGTGCGGATTCGTGAACCTCTCGGTCGTTGTCAATTTCCTCATACAGAATCCGCGCGACTTTGTCGTCGTGTGCGCTGGCAGCAACGGGATGTTCTCTCTCGAAGATGCCGTCTGTGCAGGCATGCTGTTGCAGAAGATGTTCAACGGGAGGCCTGAAGGCTACGAACTTTCCGATGGCGCGCACGCGGCTCTGGCGCTCTACAAGGGGTTTGGCAAATCGATCCAGAAGATGGTCATGAATACCGAACATGGATTGTATCTTCAACAGATCGGCTTCGGTGACGACCTGAAAGTTTGTGCAGGCGTCGACACGGTTCCTGTGCTTCCGCTGCTCGACGGAAATGTGATCAAACTGAGACGCGACGTGGAGAAAAGAGACGCGGACCAAACCCCGGCGTCATCCTGACATGGCAGCTCCATCACATTCTTCAAACGACGTCGGCTCTTCGCGCAGGGGGGGTGGCCGCTCCTCCGCTTCGCGTCGAACGACTGTCATTGCCATCCTGATGATGGTGATCGCAGTGCTGCTCTTCATTGCGATCATCACGTACGACATTGGAGATGAGGCCAACGCGGATATCCGGTTTGCCGATCTCTTCAAAGTTCTCACGGGCGACGCCCAGGCAAAAGCAAAGGCGGATACCGCGCACAACGGCCTTGGCCTCCTCGGAGCTGTTGTGGCTGACCTTCTCGTCAAATCCACCGTCGGGTTTAGTATTCTTTGCTTTCCCGCCCTTATCATGCTTTGGGCGTGGTTTATCCTGCGCCGCCACAACTACAATCAGGCCGCAGTCATCACCAACTATGTTATCGTCACGGCGCTGCTCGTGTCTGCATCCTTTGGCATGGGACGCCTGGTGCTCGGCGGAGTGCCCGGGATGGAATGGAGCGGTGTCGTCGGTGATTACCTTGCGGCGATCCTTGCGCAGCTTCTGGGGCGTGTGGGGGGCTCGCTTGTTCTGTTCGCCGGACTGCTGATCACAGCTGTTCTTGCAATGGATCTGGAGGTTCATGAGATCATTGACAGGATACGCGGGCTCTGGGTTCGGCTTGCCGGGTTGACCGCTGAAGCGCGTGAACGATGGGCACGGCGCCGGTTCCGTCCTGAGGGCGAACGAGAGCGGGGCGGGAAGAACGCCGATGTGAAAATCACCAGACCCGACGACGAAAGAACTGAGGAAACAGTTCCTGTCTCACGGCCGATCGTCCAGCGTGTCGAGGCGCCTCACGCGGGAACGAAAGAGGCACAAAGGCCCCAGCCCCGCTTTGAGGTCAGGCCGAAACCGCTGACGGCGGAGCCAGAAGGGACGAAGCCGTCCGGAGGTGTTCAGCGCGATGAGGAGATCGAATATGTGTTCCCGTCCGTCGAATTGCTCGACCCGCCTCGTCCCGGCAAAGAAGATGTCGATGAGGAAGAACTGAAGGCGAATGCTGAACTCCTGCGGGAAACACTGGCGGAGTTCGATGTCGAGCTGGAGAGCGTAAGCGTGACTCCGGGACCGGTCGTTACGCTCTACGAGCTCGTCCCGGCAAGCGGAGTCAAGATCAGCCGCATCGTGAGCCTCGAAAACGATATTGCCCTGAAACTTGCGGCAAAAGGGATCCGCATCATGGCCCCGATCCCCGGGAAGTCGGCCGTCGGGGTGGAAATCCCGAATTCGCATCGCTCGCTGGTCACTGTCCGGAGTGTCATCAATTCGAGCTCGTTCCGCGACGCGAATGTGTTGCTCCCGCTTGCGATGGGAAAGACGATCTCGGGTGAGGTGTTCACGGATGATCTTTCGCGGATGCCGCATATCTTAATCGCGGGTTCGACCGGATCCGGAAAGAGCGTCGGCATCAACACCATCATCGTGAGCCTGCTGTACAAGCTGCATCCGTCAGATCTGAAGTTCGTTATCATTGATCCGAAAAAGATCGAACTTGCCCAGTATGCGAAGCTGAAGAATCACTTCATCGCGATCGCCCCTGATATTAACGAAGAGATCGTGACCACCCCCAGTAACGCCGTGATGGCGCTCCGGAGCGTCGAGTACGAGATGGAAAAGCGGTACGACAGGCTGGCAGCCGCTGGCGTGCGCAACATTGTTGACTATAACGAGCGGCTGAAGAGTGGGAGGCTCAAGGACACCGAGACAATCACTCACTCCAAGATGCCGTTCCTGGTTGTGGTGATCGATGAACTTGCAGACCTGATGATTACTGCCGCACGTGAAGTGGAGGAACCGATTGCGCGACTTGCTCAGCTCGCAAGGGCGGTCGGGATCCATCTTATCGTGGCAACCCAGCGTCCATCCGTCGATGTCATCACTGGCGTCATCAAGGCGAATTTCCCGGCCCGCATTGCATACCAGGTTGCCTCGAAGACGGACTCCCGGACGATCCTCGACATGAACGGCGCGGAACAGCTGCTCGGCAATGGTGACATGCTCTATCTGGCCAGCGGGAGCCCGAAGCCGCTTCGCCTCCAAAATGCATACATCTCTCCGGACGAAGTCGAAGCAGTGGTCGACCATATCGGGAGACAAGAGGGATACGGGCGGCCTTTCACCCTTCCATCGATCCTGGAAAAGAGGAGAAGCGCAGCGGCAGGCGGGAATGAGGAACGCGACGAGCTGTTCGAAGAAGCTGCCCGGCTGATCGTGCGGCATCAGCAGGGCTCTGTTTCACTCCTGCAGCGGCGTCTGAAGGTGGGGTACTCGCGGGCAGCTCGTCTGGTGGACGAGCTTGAAGCGGCGGGCATCGTTGGTCCCTACGACGGGAGTAAGGCGCGTGATGTGCTTGTTGAATCCGATGAAGAACTTGAGGCGATCCTCCATGGGTAATCGACGATGCTGGCGGTTCCTGGGAATCCTGGTAATTTTCATTTCTGGTGTGTTCGTCTCTTCTGGTGGTTTCGCACAGGACGCCCAGGATGTCCTGGAGCAACTCCGAAAGAAGTATGACACGATCAAAGATGCGGAAGTGCAATTCTCAAGCCGGATGAAGTTTTCCATTGCCAAAGTGGAGCAGCGCACGAGCGGGAGGCTGCAATTCAAGAAAGAACACAAATACCGGGTAGAGCTGGAAGATCAGACCGTTGTGACCGACGGGGAAACGGTGTGGTCGTACTCGGCCTCCGCCAACCAGGTCCTTATCGACCATTTCAAACTAGATGAGCGGATGCTGTCTCCGGAACAGATTCTCACCGCGGCGCCTCGCGATTTCTCCGCGACAACGATCGGCCATGAAAAATCCGGGAAGCGCGATCTGATAATCCTCAAACTTGTCCCAAAGGGTGAACAATCGACGCTCAAATCCATGAAGCTCTGGGTAGACGACGATGAATGGCTGATCCGGAAGGTTGAACTAGTTGATCTCAACGGTACCGAAACCGTGTACGTGGTGAACGACTTCCGCCTGAACACTGGTCTGGAAGACACGCGGTTTAGCTACCAGGTTCCCGAAGGGGCAACCGTCGTCGACCTTCGTTAGGAGTGCACGTTGGCCGCAGATTCTACACGCCCCCGCACGTCGTTCAGCACCGGAGCCCGGCTCGCCTTTCGCTATGTCCTGAGCGCATTTCTGACTGTTTTCTTCCTCTGGCTGGCGTTCCGTGGGACAGATTTCGACAGGCTGGTTGAATCAATGCGGGGTGCGGACTACTGGTGGATACTCCTCTCCTTTGTGATTCTGATGATCAGCCACATCATCCGAGCGTGGCGGTGGAGGTACCTGCTCGAACCGATCAAGCCGGCCATCGGACTCCGCAACCTCTTTTCCGCCGTGATGATCGGGTATCTGTTTAACAATATCCTCCCGCGGGCGGGGGAGCTCGCCCGGCCGTACGTGATCGGCAGGGAAGAGTCCATATCAAAAAGCGCTGCGTTCGGGACCATCGTTGTTGAACGTATCATGGATACCGCGTCCTTCCTGTTTCTTGTCCTTATCATTCCTTTCGTCTACGATGGTCCGTTGCGGGAATCGTTCCCGTGGCTCACGGAGGCAGGCGTCATTATTTCCCTTGGGACGGGGGGCGTCCTTGTGCTTCTCATCGTGATGATGCTTCGGCGCGATTGGACCGACAGACTCCTCCGCATCGTTGGCCGCCTTGTGCCGAAGTCATTCGAGAAAAGGGTGGAGGGCTTTGTCCATTCGTTCCTCGACGGACTGCTGTTCGTGAAGCGGCCGGGAAGGTTCCTCATTATCGGCATTTCCAGCATTATCATCTGGGCGCTGTATGTGCTGATGGTCTACACGGCGTTCTTCGCGTTTCATCTTGAGGATCGACTGGGAATCGGGTCGGCAGTCGTACTGCAGGCAATCTCGAGCATTGGAGTGGCAATCCCCACACCGGGATCCACGGGAAGTTATCACGCGTTCGCCGCACAAACGCTCACCAAGCTGTTTTCGGTCGATGGTGCCGTTGCCCTCAGCTATGCTACGGTGACCCACGCAGCAGGATTTGTCGGGACGACAATTATCGGGCTCGTCTATTTCTTCCGGGACAATATCACCCTCTCCGCTGCTGTCGGGAAATCAGATTCTGAGGAGACATGAGGACTCGCGCGCAAGTTCCAGGCCTGGCGTTCGTTGTGGGGTTGGCTACGCTTGGGCAGACGGTGTGTGCGCAGACAACTCTGCAGTCACCGCCCGGGGCGTTGACGCAGCCGGTGTCATCGCGGATCGGAATCAATGGGGGGATGGGGGTCGGCTATGTCAATCCCCCCGATATTGTCGATGTGGTCAATAGCGTTGTCATGTTTTCGGACAGGCCGCCTCAGTTCACAGCAGGGGTGGAATTCTTCGGGGGAGTTGTTGTTCCTGTGTCATCATCGCTGGCCCTCAAGGTTGAGTATGCATATTTCCTGATGTCGTACGGCGGGGCAACACCGTACGGGCCTGCGGACTTCACTGTGAAAGTACATCTCCCGACGCTCGTCGCACAGTACGTTCTCATGGATGCCGGTTTGTATACTCTGAAGGCCGGCGCTGGTGTCGGTTTCCATTTTGGCTCATTGTCGGAAGAGTACGGCACTGTGATTGACAGGTTTACCGCGAGTGGACCCGGAGTTCTCCTCGAACTCGAGGCGAATACTGCGTTCAGCGAAAACCTGTTTGCCTATCTCGGCGGGAGTATCCGCTGGGACTTCATTGGATAGCTCACGAATGCAACAGGAGCGCCTGCGGGCGTCTCTGCCAGTGGGGGAGTGCCGACACTCCAGTTCTTTAGCGTCGGGGCTCGCCTCGGTTTCTCATATTATTTCTGAACAAGGAGGGATTTCGATCATGTTACACGTGCGTCATATTCGATTGTGCATCGCCATCTGCCTGATGTCAATACTCTTAGCGGGGAATGTATCTCTTGCGCAGGGACCGGTGACGACGGAGTTGGCCACCGTCCAAACATCGATGGGGACATTCGAAATCGGACTGTATCGGAAAGATGCACCGAAGACTGTGGACAATTTTGTTCAGCTCTCGAGGCGGAAGTTTTTCGACGGCATGCGGGTGCACAGGGTATCCCAGGGATTTGTGATTCAGACAGGCGACGACAAGTCGAAACACGCGGCAAAGACCAACGAATGGGGGACCGGTGGACAGAGTATCTATCCCCATAAGGTCATCGACAAGCGGACGAGCAAAATGATCACCGTGTACACATTCAACGACGAACTCAATCCCGATGCTCCATCATACAAGGAAGGATACACGAAAGGTGTTGTAGCGATGGCCAACAGCGGCCCGAACACAAACACGAGCCAGTTCTTCGTCATGCTGAGGGACAATACTGCGCTTCGAAAAGACTTCACGATCTTCGGCAAAGTGGTGAGTGGGATGGACGTTGTGGAAAAGATTGGCGCTGTCGAGGTGATCCCCGGGCCCTTCGGCCCAACCGATGGGAGACCGAAAACGGATATCCTGGTTAAGAAGATTTCTGTGAAGTCTGTTGCGAAAACTGAGAAGTAACAGGTGCGCCCAGTTCATCGTCATGACATATGGCAAAAGGCACGGCGACAATCGATGATCTCTTGAACTCCCTTTCCCGGGAGGAGGTCGCACCCCTGTACCTTTTGTACGGCGAAGAGGATTTCCTGACCGACGAGGGAATCGCCGCGATCACTGATGCCGTCTTCGGCAGTGGCGATCGTGAATTCAATTTCGATGCCGTGTCGGCTGCGGAGCGGGATGTCCGGGAGATCGTCGCCATTGCCACTTCATTCCCGATGATGGCCGATCGGCGCGTGGTGGTCGTCCGGGATGTCGACAAGGTCATAGGCAAAGATGCCGATGTGTTGACGAGCTACTGCGAGAATCCTTCGCGTTCGACCTGCCTGATCTTGGTCGCGGTGAGGCCTGACCTCCGCAAGAAGCCGTATGTGACAATCAAGCGGAACGGCTTGGTCTTCGAATCAAAGCCCTTGTATGACAATCAGCTCCCGGGTTGGATCACGTCCAGAGTTGAAAAGCAAGGAAGGCAAATAACACAGGAGGCATGCAAGCTGCTCACGGCCTACGTCGGTGCCTCTTTGCGAGAAGTACAGAACGAGATCGAGAAGCTCTCGATCTACATCGGTGAACGGAAGGAGATCTCCGCCGACGATGTTGCAGCGGTCGTCGGGTTATCAAAGGAGTACAGTGTCTTTGAGCTGCAGAAAGCCATCGGTGTACGGGATCTGCGTCGCTCGGTAGAGATCGTGCACCACATGCTGGAAGGCGGGGAGAGCGTCCCGTTTATTCTCATCATGCTGACAAGTTATTTTACCGCACTCTGGAAGCTCTACGACATGCGCCGGAAGGGTGTTCCTCCACGTAATCAGGCTGCCGAGGCGAGGATCAATCCGTACTTCTTCCAGGAATATGCAGAAGCACTCAACCGCTTCTCGCTGACCGAGCTGGAGCGGGCATTTGTGCTTCTTGCCGCTGCGGACGAGCAATCCAAGACGTCTTCTGTGGACCCGTTGCAGATCATGAGCGGCCTTCTCGTGCAGCTCGTCGGACAGGGGGAATTCTCATTTTCGGCTTAGTTTGTTGAGGAAAAGCCCGAAAATGGCAGGAACAAAATCAAAGTTCAACAGTTCAATAGATAGTCTTGTAGCATGTCCATACCGCCGAGCCGGTTGTCGGACGAAGAGCTCATCGCTGAAGCACAGAACGACAACGAGGCTGCGTTCAACCATCTGGTGAGAAGGTTCAAGGATCCGCTGACGAACTTTGTCTACCGGTTCGTCGGAGATCTCGACGACTGTGAGGACATCGTTCAAGAAACCTTCATCCGCATCTACCGGAGCCGGAAGACGTACAGACCCATCGCCAAGTTTTCCACATGGGCCTATACCATTGCGACTAATCTCGCAAAATCTCACATGCGGCGGAAGAAGCTCCGGAAGATCATCACTTTCAGCTCCTCAAGACACGAGCCGGAACCGATCTATGACCTCCGTGACGAGACTGCGAGTGCCGATGCAATGCTGGAATCGTCTTTCCGGGAGGAGCGGATCCAAAAGGCCCTCAATGTGCTTCCCGTGAGGTATCGCGAGATTGTCGTGATGCGAGATATCCAGGAATTGACTTATGAAGAGATCGTTGCCATTACCCGTTTGCCGATGGGGACGGTGAAATCACGAATCAATAGGGGACGCGCCCTGCTCCGGGAAATGCTTCGAGATTTGTGGAACGAGTGACTATGTCTCAACAGACGCCGAAACAGCCAGTGGGTAGTGGAGAAGATAGGGTGAAGCAAGAATTGCGGGGTCTTCGAAAAATCCAGGCCCCGTGGTACTTCGAGTCACGATTGCAGCAGGCCCTGCGCGCGGGCACCACACAACGCTTAGGGCTGAAGCGTCCGGTCCCAGCGTTCGCATTGTCATTGCTCGGGATAGCACTGGTCGGAGCTGCTGGATACTATTTTTATATTCATGCTGATGTTGGCTCGC
>Ga0153915_10004949_pt1 | contig 12345 bp, 15 predicted proteins | sample Opewatmetagenome_2_FD_107003 | JGI IMG/M metagenome (GOLD analysis project Ga0153915, IMG submission 107003) | Freshwater wetland microbial communities from Ohio, USA - Open water 3 Core 3 Depth 3 metaG | ecosystem: Environmental > Aquatic > Freshwater > Wetlands | place: USA: Ohio, Lake Erie... | reverse complement strand
TCCAGCCGAAGGCGAACGGCAACGGGCATCAGAACCTCATCTATGACCACATCGGCCAGCTCAAGGCCCACGAAGTCGAAATCGCCGCCCTCAAGGATTCAACCGCCAAACTCGAGAGAAAAAACGATGATGCCCACGGGAAGATCTTCAAGCGGCTCGACGATATCCGCGAGCTCATCATCGGCAAGTCAGCGGGGGCCGCATGAAACCCATCCTCACCGGCTGGCGGAAGGACCCCCGCGATAGCAGGGATAGGCTCGTCCGTCTGATCCCCGACCTGCCCGAGCTCTTCGACCTGAGCGATCGCGCCCCGTCCGTCTGGAACCAGCTGAACCTCGGTTCCTGCGTCGGGCACGGAAAGGGGGCCGCCTGCACGGGCATCGCCATCGCACAGCGCGTCTTTACGGAGCGCTTCTCCCCGTCCTGGATTTACACGGGCGCGCGGTCCCTCGAAGGTACGCTCGACGAGGATCAGGGCTGCTATCCCAGGGACGCGGCCAAGTGGATCAAGCGTAACGGCCTGCTCTTGGAGCACTTCCGCCCTTACACGGGAAAGCTCGAAACGGCGGACCCTTTGACCTGGCTGCATGACGGCAAACCCGTCGCGGAGGAAGCCCTGAAGTGGCAGATCGAATCCTACTCCAGGGCCGACAACGGCGTCGACGGCATCTGCTCCGCTTTGGCAGCGGGGCACCTCGTGGCCATCGGGACGCCCTGGCCGGACAGATGGATGGAGACAGACAAAATCGGCCGCCTGCCCGGTATCCGCAGGCAGGACTGTCGCCGGGCCGGTGGGCATTGCACGTTCCTGCTGGCCTACAACCGGAAACTTCGAATGTTCCTCCTCCAAAATTCATGGGGCGAGGACTGGGGGATCATGGGCAGGGCCTGGATTCCCTTCGAGGCCTTCGAAGTGTTCAAGGCGGCCGGCCGGGGATACGACGCTTATTATTTCGAGGCGCAGTGGGGGCAGGCGTGAAGCTCACTCCCCTGTCCCGGTCCAGATAGCCACGGAAAACAGGAATCGATGAAGAAATTCGGCTTCGAGGCCCTGATTCAGCAGGTGACGATCAAGTCCCTTCGGACTGGGGATAAAAGTGTCCGAATCACGCTCGAAGTCGACAGCCCGGACAACGACCTGCTCGACAACATCAACCGTCTACACAAGGCGGACAAGCTGGTAGCGGTTGCGCTGGCGGAGAAGAAGGAATGACGGACTGTAAGAAGCGGGTAGCACCGAAAGGGCGTCCTTTCACAAAGGGCGATCCGCGCATCAATCATCATGGCCCGGTCGCAAAGGAGCGCCAGGCCTTCACCGCTGAATTCAACAACGCTTTGGCGAAGCGGGCCGATATCCCGAAGCTCGTCGACAAGCTGGTCTCTCTCGCGGAGCATGGCGTCGAATGGGCCATGAAAGAAGTCCTCGATAGGACGATGGGCAAGGTCACTCAGCCGATGGATGGGGATTTCAAGGTCACGGGTTCCGTCGTCTTCATGATGCCGCGTCCGGGGAAGGCTAATGGATAAGCGCATCATCTACTCCGCCACGCCTCGCCAGGCCGCGTTCCATGCCGCTACGGAGATGTTCAAGCTCTACGGCGGATCGATGGGCGGAGGAAAGACATGGGCTCTCTGCGCCGAAGGCGTCGCCCTGTCCTGCGACTACCCCGGCAATCGTGGATACCTGTGCCGCAATACCAACGTCGATTTCATGCGGACGACCTACACCGTGCTCAACTCCATGCTCATGGAATCCGGGCTGATCGCGGATCATCACAAGTCCTCTCCCGCCTACTACGACTTGACGAATGGCTCGCGCATTTATTATGGCGGCCTGGACGAGGGGCCGGAATCCGAGCAACGCCTCCGGTCATTCGACCTTGGCTGGTTCGGGATCGACGAGGCGTCAGAGACATCGGAGCGGTACTTCCTGACGCTGGCCTCCCGCCTGCGCCTCAAGGTCGAGGGCATTCGCTACTTCGGGCTCCTGGCCACTAACCCCGACCCGGGTTGGATCAAGGCCCGCTTCATCGACCAGAAGTTACCCGATCATGTTTTCATCCCCGCCCTGCCGCGCGATAACCCCCACCTGCCGGCCGATTACGTGGCGCGGCTCAAGAGCATCTTCCCCGAGGACTGGCAGAAGAGATTCTTGGAGGGCGATTGGGGGGCGTTCGAGGGCAAGAACAACGTCTTCCCCTATCAAGACATCCGGGCGGCCTGTGAGCGCAATCTTCCACCCGGGCAACCCATCATCGTGGGAGTGGACGTTGCCCGGTACGGGGACGATATGAGCGAGATAGCCCTCCGGCGCGGTCCCGTGGGGCGCATCATCAAGTCCCTCTCGAAGACCGATACCATGACCACAACGGGCCACGTCGTCGCGGTCCACCGCGAGGCCCAAGCGGAGGTCAGCAACATCGATACCGACGGTCTGGGCGCGGGCGTGACGGACAGGGCGCGCGAGGTCGGGATCAGCGTCGGCGAGATCCACGGCGGGGCTCCCGCGCGCGATACGGAACGCTTCAAGAACCGCAAGGCTGAAATCTATTGGGGATTCCGGGAGCGCATGATCGCGGGCGACTTGGACCTCGACCCGGCGGACCTTGAAACGCAAGCGCAACTCACATCCTGCACCTATCGAGTGACATCCTCTGGGCAGATCGAAATAACGCCCAAGGACGAGATGAAGAAGAAGGGCCTCAAGAGCCCGGACAGGGCGGAGGCGATGATCTACGCATTCGCGGATAACCGTGTCGATATCGGATACGAGGCATGATGAGCATCATCGGCAGATTACTACAGGGTCGTATTGATCGGGCGGTCGAAGCGGTGGTCTCGAAGTCGGCCGGCTTCATGCCGCTCGAGACAGCGGCTTATCCGGATCATAAGCCGGATTCGACCAGGATCGCGGACTACCCCACGTTCATCCAGGCCTTCCGGTCCATGCCCTGGGTCTATGCGGCGGCCACGGCCACGGCGATCGCCGCCACAAAACCTGACCTGAAGACTCTCCGTGAGGTGAAGAAGGACGGGGAAACAGATCAGGAAGAAGTCTCGGGCGAGGACATCAACAAACTCGTCGAACTTCCGAACCCTGATCTGAGCTGGCGAGAGCTCATCCAGATAACGGTCATCAACCTGGATATCCTCGGAAACGCATACTGGTGCTTGGTGGGGACGAAGGAAAACCAGCCCATCTCGAGGACGAATCCCCCGGTCGAAATCTGGTGGGTCAAGCCCGAGCAGATGCAGCCAATCCCGGATGAGTTCGGCGTGATCATCGGTTACGAATTCACCGGGCCGACCGGGCAGAAGAAGATGGTCGATCCATCAGAGATCATCCACTTCCGATTGCCGAATCCGGGATCGTATTTTCTCGGCATGGGCATGATGGAGCCTCTGACCGCGACGACGACGCTCGAAGCCAAGGCCGTGGCGTTCATGAATAATTTCATGGACAACGACGGGACGCCGCCATTTGTCTTCAACCATCCAGGAAGTCCGGAAGCCACGCAACGGAAAGCGTTCTTCGCAGCCTGGGACGAGCGTCACAAGGGGGCGAAGCGCGCCGGCCGCCCGGGCATGATCTGGGGTGGGATGAAGATCGATCCCCTGAGTTCCGGAACGATCAAGGACACTCAATATCCCGAGCTCCGGAAAATGAATCGCGAGGAAACTCTTGCCGGTTGTGGCGTCCCTCCGTCGGTCGTCGGCCTCCTCGAATACGCCAACTACTCGAACATGGAAGTCCAACAGAAGAAGTTCTGGGAGGACGCGGTCATCCCCATCCTGGGCATCGTCGCGGACAAGATGACCCTGAAACTCGCGCCGTACTTCGATGAGCGCTATTGGTTCGAGTTCGACTTCTCCAAGATCAAGGTGCTGCAAGAGGACGAGGAGCGGAAGTCGCGTGTCGCCGCAACCCTGATCCAGAACGGTCTGAAGACTCCCAACCAAATACTCCGAGAGATGTTCAACGCCGAGCCTTACGTCGGCGGAGACCAGCACTACATCACCATGTCCCTCGTTCCCATCGGCGAGAACCTGAGCCCGGCGGACGCAGCCGCCAAACGATTGAAGAGGTTCGAGCGCAAGGAAGGCAAGCCCGAGGATGCGCCCAAGGTCTCGTTCTGGGCCGCCCCAGAGAGGAAGAAGGCGCTCTGGCAGGCATTCGAGAAGCGGATCAATGCCCAGGAGCGGGCCTTCATCCCGGAACTTGAGAAGTTCTTCGGCCGGCAGGCCCGGGAGGTCAGGGAGAAGATCGAGAAGGCCGACTCCGTGAGCGGGTTGACGGTGGGCCACGTCTTCGACAAGGATGCCGAGGCTAAGGCGTACACGGACAAATTCGAGGCCCGCTACAGGAACGCCTTCGAGCATGGCGGGAACGCGGGCAATGAGGCCGCGAAGGGCATGATTTGGCTCATGCCGGAAGAGCGGCACATCAAGGCCGAGGATGAATTCCGCATCTCCGCCGAACACCTACAGAAACTCAAGGCGCAGATGGAACTTGCCGCCTCTCATATCCATTCGACCATCTGGGATGAAATCCGGGATGTGATTCAACAGGCCAACGCGGAGGCTATGACCGTCGGAGAGCTGGCCCAGGCGATCGGGGACAAACTGGACGGCTACAAATACACCCGGGCGCGTCTCGTGGCCAGGACGGAGATGGCCCGGACGGAGAATTTCGGGACGCTAGAGGGCTACAAGGAAAACGAGTTCGTCGACAAGAAGGGCTGGCTTTGCCAGTTCGTTCCCGACAGCCGCGAGGCGCATATGCAGGCGGACGGCGAGGAAGTGGCCATCGACGCGGACTTCGAGGTCGGCGGCGAGCATCTCGAATACCCCGGCGATATGAGGGGCGATCCTGGAAACACATGCAACTGCCTGTGTACCACCTATCCGGTCATAGGAGCAAACGAATGAAACAGCGGATCATCGAGCCCGGAAAGCTCATCCTGAAGCGCCTCGACGTGGGCGACATCGAGATCAAGTCGATCGACGAAAAAACGCGGACGATCTGGCATCCCATCAGCCGCGAGGTCGAGGACCGCATGGGCGATATCGTGCGCCTGGCCGGAGCGGACTTCACGGACTTCAACAAGAAACCGGCCGTCCTCTGCGGCCATGACTATCGCTCCATGAATCCCATCCCGGTCATCGCCAAGAACATCGGCTTCGAGACGAGCGGAGACAAGCTCTATGCCGGGACCGAGTTCTTGTCGGTCGATGCACCGGGCATGAGCCAGGGCATGAAGGACCTCATCAACGACAACTGGCTCCTCCATGCCCAGAAGCTTCTCGGCTGGTCCATCGGCTTCATCCCGAAGAAGTGGGACGCCATGATGGAGGACGGGCAGTTCATCGGCTACGACATCAAGGAATGGTCCCTGCTCGAATACTCGTCCGTCATCATCCCCGCCAATCAGGACGCCGTGACCGAGGCCATGAAAAGCGGCCGGGTATCGGGCGCGGTCATCAAGTATTTCGACCTTGGGGCGGCCCCTGCGTCGCCCGCCGACATCGATCCCCAGCAAGCAGGGCAGGCGAAGGCTACAGAGCCCGACGTCGAGCCCGAGCCGATAGATCACACCACACCACAAAAAGGAGATACGAAAACCATGTGGGAAAAAATTCAGTCGAAGATTGAAAAGGGCGAGGAGCTGACGCCCGAGGAAAAAGAATTCCTGAAGAAGCTCGGCGCGGCCATCCCGCACGAAGCAGTCCCTCCCGCGGGCCCGGCCCCCGCCCCCGTGCGCAGGCTCGAACTGGGCGGGTCGAACGTCCAGACCCGCTCCATCACGGACATCATGAACGAACCCCACGGCCAGCGAACCATGTCCGGCCCGTTGAACGAAGTCGAGCGCGAGCTCCAGGAGTTCAACGAGAACGCCTACATCGTTTCGACGTTGCTCGGCAAGAATCCGCGGCAACTCAAGATGTGGGACAACTTCATGAGCCGGTCCGCCGCCCTCAAAAAGGCGATGGACACCGCGACGGCGGCCGAGGGCGCCGAGTGGGTGCCGACGCTTCTCAGCGCGGACTTCATCACCAGGTTCCGGCTCCAGGCGAAAGTCGCGGCCCTCTTCAACGATTTCGCCATGCCGTCCAACCCCTGGAAAATGCCGTATTTCGGCGGCCTGAGTGCGTCGAATTTCTACTACGTCGGGGAGTCCATCTCCGATGAGGCGACGGCCAGCCCCCCGTCCACTCCCGCCACTGGCGACCAGACCCTGACGGCCAAGAGGCTCAAGGCCAGGATCTATTTCTCCGACGAACTGGTCGAGGATTCGATCGTCCCGGTCATCGATGCCTTAAGGGCGGACTTGACCACGGCCGGCGCCGAAGTTGTCGAAGACCTCATTCTCAACGGCGACACCACGGCCACTCACCAGGACTCGGATGTCGTCGACTCGAAGGACCGCCGTAAGGCCTGGAGCGGAATCCGGAAGCTCTGCCCCTCTGCCACCAAGGGTTCCCTGGCGACCTTCACGGCCGTCTCCCATATCGCCGCCTTCAAGACCCTCATGGGCAAATACGGGATCAACCCGTCCGAACTCGCATTCATCACCGGCGGTGTGGGCTACAACAAGTTCCTGGCCCTCACCGAGACGCTCACAGTCGACAAGTACGGCCCCCAGGCTGTCGTGCTCACGGGCGAACTCGGCAAGCTCCTGGGCGTTCCCATCATCGTTTCCGAGTACATCCGGGAGAACCTCAATGCGACGGGCGTCTATGACGGCAGCACCACGACCAAGACCCAGGTGCTCATCGTCAACCGGCGCGGCTTCATGCTCGGCACCAGGGGCGGCGTCAAGCTGACCTTCAAGGCGGAAGCAGAGGTCGATCAGAACCAGCTCATCATGAGCTTCCGGAAGGCCTTCCAGCCGCGGTGGACCCCGTCGGCCACGGTCCTCACCGTCGCCAACGGCTACAACGTGGCCTGAGCGAAGGAAATCTAAAAGCGAGGACATCATGAAAGAATACGTTCTCAAGACAAAGCATCTTTTCCTCGGCGCGATCGCCATCGACTCGGATGCGCTCCTCTATGCGCTCTGGAAGGTCGAGCACGCCATCAAGATCAGCGCCATCCGCCTCGGCGTCGACGCCACCTGCACGAAAGCGGACACCAACTACAACACGCTCACCGTCCGAAACGGATCGGTCGATGTCGCGGCGGTCGCTAATGGCCCGGTCACCGGAGGCACGACCTTCACGCTCGGCACCTTCGGCGACATGGTCGTCGCCACGGCCGCCGGGGCCAACATCCTCGCGGCCGGGGATACGCTGTCCCTCAAGGTCACGAAGACGGGCAACGGTCTGGCGATGGCCGGCGTGGTCATGCAGATCGAGTACTACGACTACGACTCCTGAGTGGAGCAGTCGTAGCGTGAATTGAACAAGGTCCGGGAGGAGGCCCTGGAAGCGGGGCTTCCTCCCCGGGCCGATTTAAGGAGGTTCGGATGAAACTGACGTTCAAGGGCACGCCGCATCTGCCGGAGTACCGAGGGCTCCACGACGGCCAAATGGTACATGTCTCTGCCGGTGGAACGGTCGACGTGAGCGACGGGGAAGGATCGAAGTTGCTCGCGGACTTCCCGGGCGTCTTCGTCGCGGCCGAGGAGAAGAAGAACCCGCAACGGGACAGGCAAATAAAGGCCCCGGCCAAGGACCGGCAACTCAAGGGCGCGGACAAGGCGAAATAGCATGGCATCCGTCCTGGACTCGACCGCCCTCGTCACCCTGGCCCAACTCAAGGCCTACCTCGGCCCAGAATTCACTGGAACGACCTGGGACGCGGCCCTCGAGGGGATCATCAACTCCGTATCCGTCATGTTCGATGGATATGTCAAGCGAACGTTGGCGAAGACGACATACACGAACCTCTACCTCGATGGGAACGGCCAGGAAACCCTCTGGTTGCCGAATTGGCCCATCGTGTCCATCACCTCCATCTACGAGGACGATACGCTGCTCGTCGAAGGGGAGGATTACGACTATTACCCGGACTCCGGCGAATTGATACGCCTGGACGGGGTCTGGTTCAAGGGAAAGAAAACGGTCCTCATCACATACGCCGCCGGCTACATCGTGCAGGGCGGCACGGCCGGCACGGGCGAGACGGCGCTTCCGAAGGATATCGTTCACGCCTGTTTCATGCAGTCGGCCCGCGAGTGGAAAAAAACGCAGGGGAGCGCGTGGGGCGTCAATTCGCAATCGTTCCCGGACGGCTCAATCACCCGCTTCGAGGGCGGCCTGCTTAAAGAGGTCAAGGAAATCCTCGACCATTACACGAGGTACGGCATATGAGCGAGCTCAAGTTCGACGCGAGCGGCGCGATCAAGAAGACCGCGACGCTCCTCAAACTCCCCCGGGCGCATAAGTTCGTCGCCACGGAGTGGGCGTCGGATACAGTGCGGATTTTGGAGAGGAGCGCCCGGGCTAAGTTGCGTTCCTCGGCCAATACCCCAGGCAAAAAAAGTTCCCAACTGTGGCGCAACATCGGCTTTCTCGTCGGCGTCGGCGAGGACAAGTGGACTATCGCCATCGGCACCGGCGTCAACAACACCGTGAGCGTCACGTACGCCCGTATCCAGGACCGGGGCGGCACGACTCACCCGCGCGTCACGGACCGGATGAGGAAATGGGCCTGGTTCATGTACCGCAAGGAGCAGGGCGTCCAGGCGCGGGAGATTCGGAAAGAGTTGCCGGGATTGTCCAGGGCGAAGGTGAGAGAGACAGCGCGGATGGGGGCCAGCATGTACCTCGGCATCGCCTTGACCAAGAAGGACCGCCTCACCGTCCACGTCCCCGCCTCCAACTGGTTCACGGGTGTCATCGAGGACCGCAAACGCGACCTGAGCGAAATGATGAGCCCCGAGCACGTCATGAGAGTGGACGAGGGTATGGCCGCCGCCGGAGGCATCAAGTGACGACCCCCTCGACGAAACCCCTCCGCCTACAAGTGATCGATCGCATCATCACGGTTCTGACCGCCATCGCTCAGGGGTCCGATTACTGGAAATCGACGGGCCAGGTGACGCGGCGATGGATATCCCCGAATGAGGCCGTCGCCTTCCCGGTCTACGCCGTTTTCCCAGGAGAGGGCCAGGCTCCCGAGGAAATCAACGGCGAGTACGAGGAGGAGTTCGAGGCCGTCGTCAGAGGCGTCGTCCGGTCGGATACCGACACCGTGACGGAAATGGAGCACGCCCTGCAGGATGTTCGCCGGGCCGTCGACAAGGACGCGCGAGACGGGGCGACGGCCGGCGCGCTCGGGACGCTCACGATCTACGTCCGCATCGGCCGGAGCGTGACGGACGAGGGCGAGAACCTGGCGACGGGATTCGGATTCTTCGAGCAACGGTTCAACGTGCGGGTCGTCGGCGATCCGTTCGGAGCATAGGAGGAAACATGGTCATCAATTGGAAGGGCGCGGCGCAACACACGGACTGGGGGCTCATCAGTCCCCAAGACGTGATCAACACGGCGGAGCGCGGCATCCCGGACGAGGTCGTCAAGGTCTGGGTGCGGGACGGCGACGCCGAGGAAGTCAAGCAAAAAAAGACCGCCAAGAAGAGCGGCGAGGAGGTCTAACGTGAGCGACATCGAAGCGAGGCTGAATAAATCAGCTATCAAAAAAGGGGCCACGTGGGACACGGAGGCCGATGTCAACGCGGCCGGGAACGGCATCTATCTCTCGAACCCGGGCGCGCCGAAGCCCGTGGCGGCGATGCTGGAGGACGATCAGGCGACGGCCTTCGAGAAGGACCTCGCCGTCGGGAACCTGGGACCGTGCGATTACAGTATGGAAGGCCCCTACCGATGGGACGGCCTCGGCAACGTCTTGCTGGCCGGCCTGTTCGGCACGTCGCCCGCCCCGACTCAGCAGGGAGCGACGGCGGCCTATCTGCACGCGCTCTCCCTGATCAATTCCGTGTACGGGATTTTCTTCACCTACGCGACGGAGAAGAACGACAAGATCCACGTCGTGCCTTCCTTCAAGGTCATGAAGGGGACGTTCTCGTACGACAACGGGCTCATCAAGGAGAGCTACAGCGTGCGGGGATCGCGGCTCATCGACAGCTCGTCGATCATCACCTCGATGTCGAGCGTGACGGTCCCGGCGAACGCCCACCACAGGGCGAAGGCTCACCAGGCCGTCTTCCGAATGAACGCGCAGAGCGGGGCGGATTTCGCGTCGGGCGACATCATCAAGCCCAAGAATTTCACGCTCGAGCTCGAGCGGAAGATGGACTCCGAACACGTCCTGGGGAGCCAGGTCATCGTCGAGTCGCGCGAGAACGACAAGCCCGTCGTCAAACTCACGATGGAGTTCCCGCGCATGGACTCGACGAACGAGGCGTGGTTGGCCGATTGGCTGGCCTCGACCGAGAAGAAGGCCGACATCACGATCACCGGACCGCTCATCGCCTCGACCTACTACTATTACCTCAAGTTCCAGTTCCCGCGCCTCATCATCGAGGACGTGGAGTTCGCCGACTCCAAGGTCATCCCCGCCAAGGCCGTTCTGCGGGCGGTCGAAGCGGACGCGGCCCCCACGGGCATGACGGGCCTCACGCTCCCCGTGTATGCCAGCATCATGAACACCAGGACGACCTCGCTTCTGGCGTGAGAGGAGAACAGATGAAATTCGCGCTGAAAGAAACGAAGCCGACGGCGGAGGTGGAGTTCGAGGTCGAGGGCGGCACGCTCAAGTTCACGATCGCCCTCATCGCCCTGGATCATTTGAGGCTCGACTACCAGGGCAAGGACCGGACGAGCGAGAGGATCAGGGCGGCCCTGGCCGACGCGATTGTCGGCTGGAACCTGGACCGGGAGGACGGCACGCCCTGGGAATGTACTCCGGAGAACAAGGCCAAGTTGATTCCCGATTTGGTCAATCGCGTGACCAAGGAGAAACGGACGGCCGAGGATGGGACGGTCACCGTTTCCGACGGGCCGCTCCTGGGCCTCATGCTCCTCAACTTCGCCGCCGACCCGGAGAATTTCCTAAAAAACTGACGGCCTACCTCGAGCTCCATGAGGATATCTGGCCCTCGATCCTGAAGGCGGAGGATCACGAGCACGAGGTAGGGGAGGATACGAGCGAATGCGCCAACTGCAAGTTGGGCTGGGCGGCGGACCGGATGAGCGCGTTCGAGGCCGCCTGTTGGAATTGGTACATGGAAAACATGAGGAATCAAGCCATGATGGACAGCGGCGCGGCGGGGCATGAAATGACGTTCGCTTTGCGCCGTCTGCCGGAGACAACGGTCCCCATGTTCAAACGGGCCATGAACGCCATCTACCAGTCCTTCGCGCGCGTGGACGCGGAGCGCGCCCGTAAAGCACAGCAGGAGAGAAGTTAGTGGGCCAATCCGGGGATGTCCGCTATGTGATAGTCGTTGACTCGACCGGGGCCACGAAGTCTATCCAGGACTTCGACAAGGCGATCGAGGGACTGAAGCAAACTACGGTCAAGGGTCAGGCCGCGCACGAATCATTCGGCGGCCAACTGACGAAGAACCTCATTCCCGCCTTCACCGCCGCGAGTCTCGCCGCCGACGGGATCAGAAAGGTCCTGAGTGCCAGCAGGCAATTCGTCTCCGACGCGATCCGGGGGGCCATTGAGGAAGAGCAGTCGGAACGTCGCCTAGCCACCGCGCTGGATATGACGGGACGCTTCCGCCGGGCAGCATTGGCCAGCTTCCTGTCGTTTGCCAAGGGCCAATCGCAAGCCACGCTCTATACACATGAGGAGATCGCGGCGTCCATGACCCTCCTCGCCACGCTGACCGATTTGGATGAGCAGGGCATTCAAGAGGTTACGAAGGGCATTATGGGCCTGGCCGCGACGATCGGCCCGGAGGGCGGCGGACTTGAGAACGTGACCAAAATGGTCACGAAGGCCGTGAAGGGCCACATGGAGGGATTGGCCAGGTATGGCCTTATCGTCCAGGACACAGGCTCAAAAGAGGGGAACCTGCTTGCTATCCGGCAAAGGCTCCTTGAACTCTACCCGCGCGCCACGGCGGAGATCGCGACGATGGGAGGGGAACTCAAGCAGACGGCAAAGGCCTGGGCGGAATTCAAAGAAGGATTTGGCCAGGCATTGCTGGACGCCCTCCAAGCCCGAGACCTCATGCCCATTGCCGCCAAGGCCATCAAAAGCATAACGGATGAAACGAAAAACGGCGCCAGCGAACTCGGCCGCTACAACATGCAGATGGCCGCCGTGCGCGGTTGGCTTTCCCCCTACACCATTCAGGCGAACGAAGCGGCGCGGAAGACTTCCGACCTGGATTCCAAGATCAAAGAGATGGCCGATGACTTCTTTTC
>Ga0153915_10004947_pt1 | contig 12347 bp, 22 predicted proteins | sample Opewatmetagenome_2_FD_107003 | JGI IMG/M metagenome (GOLD analysis project Ga0153915, IMG submission 107003) | Freshwater wetland microbial communities from Ohio, USA - Open water 3 Core 3 Depth 3 metaG | ecosystem: Environmental > Aquatic > Freshwater > Wetlands | place: USA: Ohio, Lake Erie... | reverse complement strand
TACTGGTGGACATCTTTGTCTGGCAGTGTGAGCGGCCCAGCTGGATGCAATGGGGGATGAACTCCGTTGACATCGTGGTGGGCTGGCTGGTGATTTATGAAAAATATCGGCAACCGTGTAAAAAGATGCTGCTGGCGCTCCTGGCTGTACTTAGCGATCTGCTTAAGTAGCCTGCTCAGTCTCGCCGGGTGTTTGGTGCTCCACTGAGCGCCGCTCCGCGATGCGCGCTTCTAATTCCAACCAGAAGCGGCGTTCGGCGGCCACGTTCTCCGCCACCCCGGCGTCAAAGGCGGCGCTGAGGAGGTGCGGCGTGGAGAGCAGGAGTTTGAGTTTGGCTTTCAGGGTGGTCCAGGCCGTGGAGGTTTCGCCCTCATGGTTCACGGCCTGGATGAGGGCTAACATTTCCTCCTGGTCGGCCTGCGTCATCAGCAGGTCGAGAATACGGTTTTTTTTTCCCCAAGCATATCCTCCAGGGAAATACCTAAAAACTTACAGTATTTAATAACATTCAAAAATCCTGGTTGTTGATTGCCCTTTTCCCATTCATATACTGGTTGTCCAGAGACCCCGATAGCATTTCCAATTGATTCACGCGAAATTTTACGCCCTTTATCATCTTTCTTAGATTCACGGGCTTTTTGCAACAATGAACCCAGGTCTTTTAAATTCAAATCGTCTATCATTTTTAAACCTCCTCATTTAAACTTATACCTGTAAAAGCCTTTTTTAGTCAATTTTTCTTTTCACAAAAAATAAGAAAACACATTTTTAAGTGTTTTCCTGTAAAAATAACTTGACAATTAAATCTATACACCTGAAAATGCCGCTTGTCGTTGGAAGAGTTCGCACCATCACCCCAACCGGAGGAGAGGGATGAAAGTACCATTTGCGTTTCGATTACGCATCAATCCGTATGTCGCCGCCATCGCCGCTATGTTTGCGGCGAAGCCCCGGGAAGATAACGATCGTCTGCCTGAGCGGAAGCACCAAAAAAGTCCCAAACGTTCCCGCAATCCCCAGCGGAAACCGTGGACGTTTGGCAAACAGGAACGGAAACGCCGGGAGCGGATTCGGCGGATGAATCCCACCCGGAAACACTAAGAGGAAGGGTATGCTAACGATCAAATTTAATGGGATTTATTATTTCAGGTTTCATGGCTATTATTGGTTTCTACGGCTATTGTATCAAATCATGTGTCACGCACTCATTACGCCAGAGCCAGGCGTTGAAATTTGCATTCAGCTTAGTAAGGCTGGGGATGTTACGCATAAAAAACAAGTCTTTTGGGACAATGACCTACAGGATTATACCTGTATTATCTCAAAAGATTATGAAAAAGAAACGCCCTTCTAAGGGATCCCGAAGTTATGAAACTGACCTTGAACTATTCTCTGTGGACGGCGGCGGGCATCCTGGTCATGGCGTTGGCCGGGTGTACGCCGCTGTGGTAATTATGTTTCTGCTGAAAGCGTGGTGTCGTAAAAGCGGCTATCCAGCCCTGTTTGTGAAAGATGACCACGGCATTCCCGTCAATTATGTGGATTTTGGGTATGTCGCAGATGATAGCAGCGTGGTCACGAATATCGCGTTCGCCGCACGTTTTCCAGGACGCGCGGCCGCGGAGGCGTTGAAACAGTCTTTTGATGGCGGCGACTGGTTCGCAGAGGTTTGCGAGGACAAACCCTGGCCATGGCCGTCAAGTCAGATCGCTGCGATGGAGCAGCACCACCAACAATTAAAACTTTTGTAAACCGTTGCTCTGCCTGGGGCGAGATCACCGGGCGGCTGATCGGGAGATGCATCGGCGATCATATTGTATAGGCCAGCATCACGCCAGACCAGCGCACACCGCCCAACTGCATCCGGTTCGGGGGTATCGGAGCAACACCCCTTGCCCACAGCTTGCGCCTGAAACACTTTCAGGGCGGGTGGGCAAACTGTAGGAAGGAGTATCAGGATGACGTTAATTTCGTATCATAGCAGCGGCGGCCAAGAAGGGCGTTGCGACGCGAAATGCTACAACGCCAAGCATCCGCAATGCGACTGCATTTGCGGGGGCAAAAATCATGGTGTTGGAGCGCATCAGGCCCTGGAAAACACCCGGGACCTATTTGACGACTGGATGGAACAATGGAAACGCGCCCCTCCGGATCAGCAGGTGGTTGTGCCTGATGAGATTCGGCAATTGGCGTTATTCTAATATTATCAACGCTTTTACAAACATGTATTCACCGGGGGGTTGAGGGAACACCCCAGCGAGAAGGATAACTTTATGGAGGATCACATTCATGGACCGCGACGAACTGAATTGTTTATCGAAGGAGGAAAAACGATGGATTTAATGACAATTATTGATGCGTATGTCGCCGAACGGCAGGCGCATGATACCGCCGAACGCAGCCAGGTTGACAAATTTCGGATGTCCGACGCCGGGAAATGCCGCTTAATGCGGTATTGGAAACGGCAGGGGAAACCCGCCAGTGCCCCGATTTCGCCGGAAGCCTTACGGCAAATGCAGGCTGGGCTGATCCTGCATGATTTTCTGGGGCAGGTGATCGCCGCGCACTTTTTAACCAACGGCGCCACGCGATTAGAAGGGGAACTCCAGGACGAACACCGGATCGGCCATTATGACGTTTGGGTGCAGACCGTCAACGGATCGATCCTCTATGATTTGAAAACGGTCAAGGGCAAAGAGGCCAATTATCTTGAAAAATATGGCAAGGAAGCCAAACGGCAGCATCAATATCAGATCGTGAGCTATGCCTCGCTGCTCGATCCGCGCCCGGATGAATTGCGCGTCGCGTACATTGACCGGGAAACGCTGCGCGTGGTGCAGGAATATCAGGTTTGTTTCAATCTCCTGATTCAGGAGGTGCATGCGGATTGGGACATCCTGATCGGTGCCTGGAACGCGCAGGTCGAACCGGACGCGAACCCGGACGATACCTGGGAATGTAAGTTTTGCGCCTATCGGGATAGTTGCCCGTCCTGCGTCAAGTAAGCGGGGAAGCACCCCCCAGTCACGAAGACCGGAGGGCGTGTAGGTGAGACGTGACAAGCCCACCCTACGCGCCCCTGGTCAGGTTGTCAAGTATTATGCAACTCGCCTATGATATTTGTTGGCTGATCGCGTTTACGCTGAATTTCTGCATCTTTGTCCATAGCGTCAAGCAAATCGCCTTAAAATGGCTGGATAAATCCCTGCAGAACATTCTCGAAGAAAAACGCATCAGCGTGGAATACCGCAAGATCGGCGTGCAGGAAGCCCTGGCGCTGCGCGGGGAACTCAAGGAGGTCGGCGGCGCATGAAATTTCACTTACCGTCCTTTAAATGGTATTTCGAACGTCAATTTGACTATACGTTTGATATTTGGTTCCACGGTTGGACCGCGTATGTCGAAACCCGGAACCCCTTTTTCACGCAGAAAATCTTAACGGAGATTGTGATTACGGCGATCACGGAAGCGCTTGACGCACCCCTGGACGCACCGGATGGGCCACGTCGTCGCTCAGTGCTTGACGCACCGATTGACACGCATATTGACGCCGTGCAGGGCGCGCTCTCTGAACGCTACGAATACCTCCAAAAACAGACGATTTCCACCGAGCACGGGGAACGGTACGAGTGGCAGATCGATCTGCGCAGCGTGCAACGCATCCTGATCGAGACCAGGCAGACGCAGGACGTGGAAATCTCCAAAAAAATCATTGCGGAACACGGGAAATTCTTCGTGAGCGACCGGCTGCTGGAGAAACAGATCTTACACCGGATCGGGGTCTGTTTTTCGAATCGGCGGGTCCGCGAAATCACGAAGGCCCTGGTGGACGAAGGGGTCTTGAAAAATAACGGCCATTTACGCACACATGGCCGGGAGGTCGTCTAATGGAATGGATCATCATTCTGGGGATGTTGGCCGGGATGGCCTATAGTTTCAAGCAGTTGTATTTCAAGCGCGAGGGCACGTTCGAAGTGTTGAATATGAAGGATGTGCCCTTATCCGTGCATGAATGGGAGCGGTTTGCGGCCCTGGCGATTGCCATGAACAAGCAGACGAAGACGCTCCTGGCGGAGGCGGTGAAATATTATCTTCAGGAGAAGACGAAATAACAGACTTTAAGAGGTGTGACAATGAAATCGCGGCGCAAGTCCCATTATTATTCACGAGAGGTTGATCCTGATCGTGAGATCCAGCGGTTGGCGTGTTTGGTTAAACGCCGTGCCTCCAGCGCGGTTTTCTGGGTGTGTATCGGCATGTTAATTATTTTGTTTCCACTTCTCTTTATACGCCTAGCGCAGCTTTTTTAAAACAAGGGATTTTGTCAGAAGACGAAATATATCCGTTGACAAAAATCCAAGAACATAACAGCGTTTACCCGAGCGTGGCGATCAAGGTTAGCTACAAATTCAATCTGTGAAGGTTCGGTCAAGAACAAACCCCGTCACGCTCAGCGCTCAAAGTTTGATAGAGCTATAACCTTTGAAGGTTTCTAATGGAAAGAACTCATGGCGCTGGACGGGGAAACGATGTTTTGACCACGCATGATCGCCATTGGCATTGACATTGCGAATCAGACCTTTACCGCCTCCGCGTGTACGGCCACGTTCGAACCCGTGTTCTTTGGGCAGACGTTTGACCAAACGCCCGCCGGGTATGCGGCGTTATTAACGCTCTGCGCGTCCATTCCGCGGACGCAGCTACAGGCGGTGATGGAGGCGACGGGCGTGTATAGTGAACGCCTGAGTCATTATCTCTATCACCAGGGCGTGGCGGTCTTTGTCGAACCGCCCTTATCCATCAAGAAAGGGATGTATGAACGCGAAAAGAGCGATCCGGTCGATTCCCGGCAGATCGCGGAATATGCGTTTCGCTTTCAGAACCGGTTACATCCCTGGCAGCCGCCGGCGGAAATCCTGGACCAGCTCAAGACGCTCTTGACGGTGCGGGAACAATTTGCCAAAATGCGCACGGCGGGTAAGAACACCCGGCGCGCCTTGCAACGCAAACAGTATGTGCATCAGGAAACCCAACGCTATTATGACCAATTCATTGCCAAGCTGGATGGGTGGATCGCCGACTTGGAACATGATCTTGAAAAGATCCTGCAAACCAACCTGCAGATCCAGCAGACCTTTGCCCATGTGAAAAATATTCCCGGCGTGGGGTTTTTACTGGCGGTGAACGTCGCGCTGGTCACGGAAGGGTTTACCCAGCATCTCAAATACCAATCGCTCTCGAAATACATTGGCACGTGTCCCCTTTCCTATCAAAGCGGCACGTCCGTCTATCGGCGCCCCAGGGCGGATGGGGCGGGGCCGTCGCGCTTGCGCAAACTCCTCTATTTATCCGCGATGCGCCTGAAAAAGGATTCGCCGGAATTTCGGCGCTATTTTGAACGGAAGGTGGCGGAAGGGAAAGCGCCCCGATTAATTTTGAATAATCTCGCGAATAAACTGTTAAAAATTGTTTGCGGGGTGATCAAGTCTGGAAAGCCCTATATTAAGGGATATTACTCGATAAATCCGCAGCTCTATGAGTAATTTTTGCTATAGAGTTCCATTAAGGTTGACACTCCGAAACGGGTTCGGAACGCTGTCGTTTAACGAAGTTGTTGGCGAAGAATCCAAACATGATCCCAAAGACGGCGAAGGTGATTTCGATGATGTTATACAGCAAGTCCAGCACTTCAATCAATTGCTGTTGTTCGTAGGAGACTAACCAACTGATCGAGAGAAACACATAGCCGCCGGAGATTACGGCGATCATCAAGATCAGCCATTTCAGGCTTTGACACGTTTGGCGCAAACACACGGGCGGAACACACATCAATAAGGAGATTCGCACGAAGTGAAACAGATTCATGGAGCAGGCGGCGGCAAATAACACAATTTCGCAGATGACCAGGATTTTATTAATCGTGGCAAGGGGGAGTTGCCGGGATAATGAGGATGCCGTGATCAGCAAGAGAAATGGCAATAGTATCTGGAGGATAATTTTTAACGATTCATGCAGCTTGTCAGACAATATTTTCTGCCAGGTCAGCGCCGGCCGGACGCCTCCCCAGCAAGTTTGGCTTACGGCGTCACGCCGGCCCGAATTTCCGCCACAACGCCGGTCATTGTATCAATATTCGTCAACCGGAACGCTTTATAGGCGTCATAGGCCGCAACGATCTGGGCGTCCGTGGCCGTCGCCGGATCGAGATCGGTGATCTGCTTGCCCAACGATCCCGCTTCCGCCGATCCCAGGGTACTGGTCACGTCTTCTTTCGCCATTTTCAAGGCGGCAATGACGACGCTTTTTTCATTCAGACTACTCATAGATAGGTCCTCCTCCTCAAAAGGATGTTAATGGTTCGACAGGTTAGACGCCTGTCGTGGTCGCTTTCAACTGATTGGGACGGTTAATTTCTAAGTACCCGCCCTGATAGACGAATTTCTTCCCCGTCAGCGATTCCAATGCATCTTTCAGGTCTTCCGCGGAATCCGAGTTGAATTGTTCGTCCTCGGTGATGTCGCCCTTGTCCGGCGCAGGCATGGTAAAGCGCGTTGACCCGAGAACTTCATCGTCATCATTCGACACGTTAAACAGACAGATGGCGCGTTGATTCACTAATCCGAATCCGCCGTCGCTGGCGTCATCATCGTCATATTTAAAGGTCTGCGTGGTGCTCAGCGAATAGTTGATGACTTTGGCGTCGCAATGCTCCGCGACCCAGTTATCCACAAAGTCTTTCGCCTTTGATGCCTCATTCTCGATGTCATTGACTTTGACTGTGGCCTTCCCGCCGTCGATATCGATCACGTTTACAGTTAAAGTTGTTTTTGCTGCCATATTCTCACCTCCCCTCACGTGTGATGCATCGTATTCTCGCGTCTGAGACGTGCGGCGTCAATGAAAATTTACCTTTTATGTAATTTTTATTGACAGAATCTTCGCTTTGTGCTACGGTGTGGATTTAACGCCGACCGGATCATGAGGACATCTCCTGTTTTAGCCCGCCAAGTTGCCTACTGACCGCAGGAACAATCTCTCGCCACCACCGTTCGACAAACCGGTTTCTGATGACAGGATGCTTCGAAAAACGATTAACCGGGCGGGAATCGGTAAAAATCGTCTCCCCCTTCAGCGTAAATGACACTATCAACTTACCATCTTTCACTTGACTATGCCCCCATACGCGGGTTGTTTTTTGCGTGAGGACATTTTGGAGTGGAAACGCGTATTTGAAGCGAAATATTCTGTCAGGATGATTAATCGCCATCGTGATGGATTTCTTAAATTTTTTTCCGGCTCGCATTATTTCGCCCGCCCCCACAGCCAGCCCTCTTCAAAATCAAATTCTTCGCCGCTCAAATCATTATAAAATTCCGTAATCGCCTGCCCGACGCTATATTTGACCTGCCAATTCTGATCCCCGGGGTTTTCGAACACCTCATAGACCGGCGCCGGGATGTCTATTTCATACAGCTTGCCATTCGCCCGGCTGCGGACCTGGAATTTCGCTAAAAGGCCCACGTGTAGTAGACCCGGTGACGCTTGTTCCTGGCCGTCAAACAGTTTATTTTTCGTCAGCGCGATCTTGGTGATCGCGGCGTTCGAATATGGGGCGATCTGCTGCGCAAAGCGTTCGACCGCGGCAAAATCAAGCCCATGCGAACAGCGGACAATTTTCCGCCGGCCGCGTTGAAAACAAATCGTGGTAATAGATGACATCTTGACTTCCTACCAATCCTCGATAGTGTACGTATTGTAGTGTTTTTCGTATAGGAATTCACCAAAATCGAACACTTCCCCATTGAACCGTAAATCTTTGACGGCTCGAATGAGTTCAGTCAAATCTATAGGCGCGTGGGCTTGCATGGCTGCGCTGATCGTTAATAGCGAGTTGTCAATTGATGTGAGTTTTTCGGCGATGGTCGCGATATTTTGGGAAAAACTTGGCATAGCTTATTCGAACGCCTCCGCTAAGGCCGTCAACTGCTGATTGATCGTCGTGAGATCAGCCGGATTGACCGTCAAACTCAAGTTTTGAATCGCCGTCTTAATCGCCGGCAGGCGTTGGTCATCCAAGATCATGCCGCTCGTCTTGCCTATAACCAGCATTTGCAGTAAAACATAACACACATTTTCAAGCTGCTTTGTGGGCTCATTTTTTTGATACGGCTCCGGCGTGGGAATCGTGAGTTGACTCAATAAGATCGTTGCCATGTCATAACTCCCGGTACAGGGTGAAGTTGACCGGGTTAGCCAGCTTCACGTGATAGGCTTGGGGACCAACGGAGACGACCGCGAAATCGCTCTCTTGCAGACTCCAATTCCCCAATGGTAATCCCGCCGTATAGCCATACGCAACGTCACATTCACCAGCCACAAACGCCGCTAAAAACGAGTCAAACGCCAGGCCGTCTTCATGCCGGAGCTTGATAAACCACTCATGGTCAACCTGTAAGCTCGGACTTTCCGGGTCGGCGGTCGGTTTAAACGCCGCATGGACCTGGATGGTCTCAGCGGGATCGCGGGTCACGCAGATCGCCGTTTGGGAGAGGGTGATGTGCATGTAGGCCGTCGGTAACGTCTGCTGATAGACGCTCATGTTGTTGATGTAAGGGAGGCAGTCCAGCGGATCGGGATTGACCAGGGCATCCCCATCAACATAGCTGTAGTCTGGCGTCCAATACCGCAGGGTCTTGCCTGTTGGCAGGCCGGGATAATCCGGTTCCAGTTCGGCAAATGCGGTGGGGGCGCAGGAAAATTCCTGCGATCCGTTGATGATTCTGATTTTCTCCGGCGTGTGCAAAAAGAGTTTCATACAATCGCCTCGGTCGTTATTTTGCGGCGCGTGCCGTCCGGGAACAAAATGCGCAGTTCGTAGGTTGTCACGGGCGGATCGCCGGCCGTTATGGCCCAACAATAGACGATAGCATCATTCCCTGCCATGGCCGGCTCATTGGCTAACGTGGTGACCGGGATTCCTACGACCGCCTGAGACGCTAATAGTTTATCAACATGCGCTCCGCTCACCTGTAGCCGACTCCATAACTCCGTCACCCCGTTGTTATCTCGCACAAATAACCCCGAAGTATTGAGATCGGCGGCAATGTTATCGGCGCCATCCATCGGCAGCCGCGCGAGGACGCGCCCCTTGAGGTGGTCAGCGACCTCTAACGAGGAAATTTCCTCGCCGGTATCCATCACCCGCAACTTCTCCGCTTTGAGCACGGTCGTCGTCGGGTGATTATAGACCAGTTCGCCACCAACCATTTCGTCCCGACGGACGACATAATCATCGGTTTTCATGGCGATCGTCGGCAAATACCGAGCATTCAGAAAATCTTTGAGCGCGACGGCATCATAGTCCAGGGTACACACCTGCTTCTCTTGCCCGTTGATCGCCACAAAAAACACGGGATTCTGCGGGATGGGCCGCCCGCCTCTGCCTTTTTTGGGCAACGCTCGTTGGCCATCCGGAAATAACCGGGCAAAGAGCATTAACCCACTATTGGCAGGCGTCGGCGTCGGATCATCACTCAGGATCGGCGTGATCTCTAAATTCGGAACCACCCCCGTAAACGCTTCCCCGCCGCCCCCGGACTGCAAGGCGGTAATATCCGCTTCAAGCTCCGCATGGGTGCGCGTGCCGATATTTTGTAGATTCACATGATCGATGGCATTCTGCGCAAAATGAATGGCCGTGTCCTCCAGGTGCTGCTCGGCCTCTGCCGCCGTGACTGTATGTAAGCCATCCGTAAGCTCATCTGCAGCCGATACCCGGCCATCTTCATTCGGATCATACGTGCTTTTATTCATATCGCCGCCGCCGCCTGGCCCGCCGCCGCTCCCCACCGCAAACCAATTCGTATGATTATTGCTGTATTCCAACACGCCATTATGGTTTCTCAAATAGACGGACTGCGGCCCCGTCCCCTTGATTTCAGCCTCTTGCTCTAAGGTGTTCACGGTGATCGTGCAATTGCCATATTCATCCATGGCCAGGTTCTGATCCAGAAAGGAGGCAATCGGAATGTCGCCAAAATCCACAAACTGCAAGACTTGTAAGGTCTTTTCCAGGTAGGCGAGCGCGGGCTTGATGCCCGTCCCCAGACGGTCGGTGAGTTTGAAATTCTGTAATTCTTTCATAGGTCCTCCAGAGTTAATATTCGATGATTTTCGAGCGATGATAGGTGCGGTATGCGCCGAAATCGTCCTCTTCATCGTTGTATTTTAAGTCTTTCAGGGCGCGCACGACATCACCCTGACGCAGCAAACTTTTTTGCTCCATCGAGCGTTTCAAGTACGTCAAAAAGGCCCGGCCTCCGAGCTTGACCAGTTGCCCCAGGATGATCGCCGGGAGATCGTTCCGCCGGCTGGGGAGTTTCGGAAAGGGCAGCGTGGGGAATTTCGGAATGATGGGGACCGGCAGATCGTTCTCTTGATCCGCATCCAGCAGTGTGATCTCCGCGTCCACCCCCTCATTGATCCACCCCTCGATATCGCCGGTCGTCTCCCCCATGGCGTCCATCCACTCTTGCCACTCCTCATCGCTGCCGAAGGTCTCCTGCGCGATTTGGGTTTCCAGTTGCGCGGCCTGGGCCAGCAGATTGGCAATGGTGCGATCATGCTGCGAAATGACCAGCGACCGCAATTCATAATTTTTCCGGGATGGCGTTAACTCCAGCAACGCGGTATTTTCGGCCTGCATGCTCGCGCACAATTGCACGCCTTTGTCAAACAGCTTGCTCAAGGCGTCAATGGCATAGGCTACGCCGTAGGCCGCCACTTCCCCGGCGACCTCCGCAAACGGCCCCAAATACTGCGTGGTCAACCGCGTGACGGCGAATTCCGCAAAATATTGGGCAATGCTCCGCAGCATCCCGGCTAACCACCCGGATTGCTGCGGCATTTTGGCGCGTTTTTGGCTGAAGAAGTCGCCAATATCATCAAGATAGGCGTTTTGTTCGGCGAGCACGTCGGTCTGTGTTGCCCAAATCGCGTTCAACTCGGTTTGGCTGAGTTGCCCGTCATCCAACACCATGCCAGCCGCCGCCATCTGCCCGATAATTTTAGCGACGATGATCGACAGCATTTCGGTGTTCTTGGTCTTAAAATTACTGTCTAAGGCCAGGCCAGAGACATCCACGCCATTTAAGGAAATCTCAATCTTCATGCGTCATGCGTCTCCGGAAGAATGCGCAGACCTAAGAAAGCATCATCGCCCAGCATCGCAAACAGCCCGCTCAGCAACAACGCCGGGGGCAGCAACGGCGGAAGATTCGAACCGCCCTCCGCCGGGGTGATAATATGCGAGATAATCGCCCCGGCGGGCTGCGTTGCCCGACACCAAAGATGTTCCGTGCTGACATTCCCCTGACTGCCGGACACGCCGTACCAATCATCAAAGAGCGGGTTACACCCGTAAATGCCACAGCCGCCATTCTGGGCGTTCGAGGTATAGGCGATCATGGCGGTGTTTGCCGCGCCCTTGAGCAGGATCGATTCATTGCTGACGGTCATCCCTTCCCAGAGCCACAAAAACGGCGTTTCCAGTTGCGCCAGGAAGCTATAATAAAATTGGCCGGAACCGGGCGGCCATTCGACGGCGGATTGTTCCGAAAAGGCGACCGACTGCGGGGACTGGTTGATGTTACGTGGAATGACATTGATGATCCAATCCCCGGACGCGCCGCCGCCGCCGCTTTGCCCGCCCTGCCCGCCCGGAAAATCGGTCGGCGCGGAAACGATATAGAGGTCCGGATCATAGTCTGGGAGATCTGTATCACGCTCGGTTTTATACTCGAAGGTTCGGGTGGTATATTGCGCCTGCGCCTGGTCAAAGGTGTCATGTTCGCCGGGAACATAACCAGCGGTAATGACTTTGCTCAGCAATAAATCTTCCGGCGCGGTCCAATTCTCGTTAGGGCTGTCAGCCCGCGGAATTGCCAGGCCATTGTCGATCACCGCGTAGGCTTGGTCAACCGGGATCGCCGGATGGCGCACGGCCGGCGCGATGGCCGGGAACGTGGGCGCGCCTTGCGGAAATAGGCCCGGAATATCGGCCGGGCGAATCACCCGCTCGACACACGTCACCAGCCCGTTCTGTTCGGACTGGAATAAGACCACCCGCTGCGTGGTGACATCAGTTGGCATGGTGATATTCCCCAAAAACAAAATGATGAGATAGGCCATTATTGACATAATTCTCCTATCTTGCGAATCGCTAGCGATTACGTATCATGGACCGCCAAAACTGTCAATAAAAATCAAGATATAGTATGTCGAATTTTAGACACAAGGAAAAATCACCAGCACACGCGATTTTTCTTGATCTCGGAGATCGCCTTTGG
>Ga0153915_10004946_pt1 | contig 12347 bp, 11 predicted proteins | sample Opewatmetagenome_2_FD_107003 | JGI IMG/M metagenome (GOLD analysis project Ga0153915, IMG submission 107003) | Freshwater wetland microbial communities from Ohio, USA - Open water 3 Core 3 Depth 3 metaG | ecosystem: Environmental > Aquatic > Freshwater > Wetlands | place: USA: Ohio, Lake Erie... | reverse complement strand
TTGAGTATCAGGTGCCCCGATAATCAGGCGCACCACTTTTTCGTCGAACGTCCCCACCCATACACTACCCAACCCCAGGCTCGTGGCTGCCAGCATAGCGAAAGTGCAGGCAATAGTGGCATCCTGTACGGTGTACAGGCGGGTGCCGCGCTCGGTGTAGCGCCCCTCGGTGAGCTCGGGGTGGGTACAAAAGACCAGCGCCACTGGGGCAACAGCAACGTATTCCTGCGCCAGCGCTGCGCAAGATAGCCCATCTCGCTTCTTGGCATCGGTGACCACATAGATTTCGTAAGCCTGTAAGTTGCCGGCTGATGGAGCCAGGTTAGCTGTCTCCAGGATTTGCTGCAGCTTTTCCGCTTCCACCGGCTGATCGGTAAAGGTACGGATCGAATGCCGGTTCCGGATTACCTCGGTAAATTCCATCGCTGATTGCTCCTCACCTCAAGGGGTTCCGCCTTTGGATGGTATATTGTAACCCAAGAGGGGGAGATGGACAAATAAGGAGATTGACCCTAAATTTTTTTATTTTCCCATCTGGATGAGGGATGGGGTAGAAGTATTTGGGAAAGCATAAGCAGGAAGACGGAATTGTTCCAAAAAAACAATACCATTCAATTATAGTTATTTGATGTATAGAAGTACTGCTGGGAAAGGTGGTGCATAATATAACCCACCTAAGAGGATAGATGAGTTAAGGTTACAGGAAATAACAATCGACCCTCAAAAAAACAAATCGAAACGAATGGCTTTCCCGGGGAGGTGAGTAGGAAAATATAAGATTGGTAAGGTACGGGCATAAAAGACATGTTTTCCGATCATCTGCATTCAAATTTATGCAGGTGAGGTGAAAATTATGGTCGGTGAGTAAGTCCGATACTATGTAACTACTCACTGACCTGCAATGTTCACCCGTCCTGCGATGATTTGTATGCATTATTCTCGGAAGATAGGAGTTCGCAGGTGGTTTTCCATGCGAACTCCTATCTTCCGGCCTCTTCTCCCCTTCCCAAAAATTGGGAAGGGGAGATAAAGAGGGGATGGGTGAATAGTTACGATACTATTATAGCACAATTGTTCTATTCCACAAGAGGTTTAGGGGAAACCCGGAAAACTTTAAGGTTTCTCATAAAATCCTTCCTGGTAAAGAATTGCACAATATCGATTGGAAAATCGCTTATCGATAAAGTGCGATCGATATGGAAGGGCACCAATCGATACAGAAGACCACTGTTGTTCTATTCCACAAGGGGTTTAGGTAAAACTGGCAAAACTTTAAGATTTCTCATCAAGGGCATGATAACCAGTAATTTATCGAGGCTATCTGTTACAATCAGGTGCTATTTACAATAATTTTCCAGGACAACTCATGCTTTCTTCTCCTTCCGCTTTACCTGAGCCCGAACTGCTCACCCTCAAGGATGGCACACAGGTAGTTATCCGTCCGATCCGTCCGGATGATGCCGAAGACTTGCAAACTACCTTCCAGCGCCTTTCCATGGAAAGCATCTATCTACGCTTCCTATTTTATAAAAAGGAAATGCCGGACGAAGAAGCCCGCTATCTTGCCAGCGTAGATTACTCCTCACGCATGGCATTCGTAGCGATTTGTGAAGAAAATGAACGGGGTATCGTGGTAGGTGTAGCGCGCTATGCCGTGCTCGAAAATGTTCATCCGGAAATTGCCGAGTCGGCGGTGTTTGTGGAGGATAAATACCAGGGGCGCGGCCTTGGCAAGCTACTGTTATGGCGACTGGTCAACTACGCCCGCGCCAGGGGAATTCATTCTTTGCGTGGCAACTTGCAGATTGGCAACGACCGCATGCTTGACCTGGTGCGGCGGAGTGGGTTGCCTTACCAAACCCGTTTTTTGGATGGGTATTGGGAAGTGACCATCGATCTCGAGCAGCCTGAAGACGAACCATCCGAACGGGAAGTCCCCTCCCCCGTTGAGCTGGCGTCTGCCTTCGATGCAGAGCTTGAGGCGCTCCCGATCCATAATGCTGGCGCCGAACGTGCCATCTGCCGCAAATATTCAAACCTGGTTCGCAAAACTCCAGCTGAATATGTGCTGGCATTTACCCGCCAGCTGCTGTTCAGGCATGGTCACCGTTGGCAGGCGTACGAGCTCATTGCCGGGCACAAAGCAGCGTTTCACAGCCTGGGTGCGGATGAATTGGAAGAGCTCGGTGAGGGCATTGACAGCTGGTGGTCGACAGACTCATTTGCGCGCACCCTGTCTGGTCCCGCCTGGCGGGTTGGTTTAGTTACCGACGGGCTGATGATTAAGTGGGCAAAGTCGACCGATGTATGGTGGCGGCGGGCCGCACTGGTGAGCACGGTGGCGTTCAACATCCGTTCACAGGGCGGCAAGGGGGACGTGGTGCGCACCCTGACCATCTGCAGGATACTGGCCGCGGACCATGAGGATATGGTGGTCAAGGCTTTATCGTGGGCGCTGCGTGAGCTGACGTACTTCGATCCCGAGGCAGTAAAGGGGTTCATGCAGGAGCATGAAGGTGTCCTGGCTGGCAGGGTCAAGCGTGAGGTGGGCAGCAAGCTCCGCACGGGGTTGAAGAATCCGCGGAGAAACGAAGCAAGTAGCCGTTAGCTTTTAGCAGTTAGCCAATGCAAGATCTTCCAAATACATTATTATTCTTGGTAGGAGAAACTCCTCGAGTTCTGTAATTCTATAATGAGGATTGAACCGAGATGATAGTAGGGGCAGGTCTACCTGGAGTGTTGGGTCTAAACACTATAAAGCGATGGATTCTGAAGAAATCAGCGATGATGTAAACAAGACACGCCCCTTCAAGCATCCACAAGTTCCATTGTGGCAAGTCGCGACCTCCCTACGAACGCATTCTTACATCCCGCGGGTGGATTCCATCTCTTCTTTCACCGCTTTATAAAGCGTTTCGGCTTTCAGCTCACTCAGAGTGTAGCAGGGGGCTTCCAAATGGTCGGCGAGGGATTGCGCCAAGCCCTGGTCGAAGGCGGCGTGCTCCATATTAACCACCACACAGTGGATATCATCGGCGGCAATCTGGTCCGCCAGCCTATGGGCTTCATCCTGGGGCGGCATGGATGACATGGATACATTGCCTGCCCCGTCGGTCAGCAGGATGACCAATGGCTGAACATCTGGATGCAGTATGTGCTCACGCAGCAAGGTCTGGTGAGCCATGTATAGCCCGGCGGAGAGAGGCGTCTTTCCACCTACGGGGATATCCGCTAAGGCACGTTGTGCCAGCATGACCGAGTTGGTGGGGGGCAGGACCATGGTCGCCCGGTCTTTTTGGAACACAATCAAGCTTACCCGGTCACGGCGCTGGTAGGCATCGGTGAGCAACGAGAGGATCGCCCCCTTGGTAGCTGACATGCGCTCAGCGACCGCCATGGACCAGGAGGCATCCACCACGAACAAGACGAAATTGGCGGTCTTTTTCACGCGCACCTTGCGCTGGAAGTCACTCGGGCGGATGGCAAAAGCCACCCGCTTGCGTAATTCCAGGCGTTCCTTTTGGAATGGGGCTGCGGCGCGGATGGTAGCATCGAAGGCCAGATCATCGGCTTTGCCGTTCGCCGGGCGAGCCTGGATGTAGCGCCCGCGTTTGCGGTCTGTGTGGGTGCGCGAACGTCGACCTGCCCGCTTGCGATAAAGCTGGTCTAAATTGGTATTCAGATTACGCGGCCGGAATGATTCGCCAACCTTGACTTTCTCTCCCCCATCCCACCAATATGCATTGCCTACATCAAAGACACTCTGCCGGGTAGGCTCACTCTGGTTCGGACTCGTTTGGTCTTGCTCCGAGGTGAGGTTTAGGTCTTTTTTTTTTATCGAAGTGTGGAGTATGATCTTCGTCCTCCGCCACTGGTTCTGGCTCTCCTGCACTGACCGATGAGCCTTGCAGCTGCTCGATACGCTCTTGAAGCTCGTCTTCCGAGACGACCGATTGCTGGAATGGTCCCTGCCTGATGCGGTGAGGCAGAGCCAGCTCGGCTGCCAGGGCAATATCGCGCTCGGTGATAGATTTTCGGCCTTCAAAAGCAGCCTGGGCACGTGCTGTTTTGAGGATTACCAGGTCTGCCCGGTGACCTTCTACGTTGAGGGAGGCAGTGAGAGCCGCAATCGAGAGCAAGTCTCGGCTGCTGTAAGTGACTTTATCCACCAAGCCGCGTGCCATCTCGATCTGGTGGGAAAGCTCTTTTTCCTTATCGAGCCACTGTTTACGGAACTTCTCGGGGTCTTCCTCGAAAGCCAGGTTGCGCTCCATGATCAACACGCGCTCGCGCGCTTCGCGGATGCCATAGATCTCGGCAGAGTGGGCAAAGCGGTCCAACAACTGTGGACGCAGGTCGCCTTCCTCGGGGTTCATCGTCCCCACCAAGATGAAGCGTGCCGGGTGGGCGAACGAGATACCCTCGCGTTCGACCACATTCACTCCCATGGCGGCTGAGTCTAGCAGCAGGTCGACCACATGGTCGTCCAGCAGGTTGACCTCATCGATATATAACAAACCGCGGTTGGCAGCTGCCAACACACCCGGCTCGAAGATGCGTTCCCCTTTCTGGATAGCAACCTCGATATCCAGGGTACCCACCACGCGATCTTCAGTGGCGCTGATTGGCAGATCGATGAAAGCAATACGGCGCTTGACCACTTTCAGGTCAATGCCTTGGGATTTACGCTCCTTCACCCAATCCGACCAGGTGAGGGGTGCCTCGGGGTCGTCATTGAAGGGTGAATCGACGTAGACTTTAATTTCAGGTAATAGGGCTGCCATGGCGCGGGCGGCAGTAGATTTGCCAGTGCCACGCTCGCCACGGATAAGCACTCCACCAATGCGCTGGTCCACTGCATTCAAGACCAGGGAGCGCTTCATGCGTTCTTGACCGACGATAGCTGTGAAGGGATAAACGGGTCGCATTAAATTGTTGGGGTGAGCCTCCTACCCAGCAAGCGTATATTATACTCTCATGTGAATGGAATACAGTGAGAATATTTATACCGGATAGCCACGAAATACTCTAAGTATGATCCAGGAGCTTCAACTCCCTAAGCTCCATCCAGGCAGGCTCTGGAGTAGGCAAAGTTCCGTACTTCAGCCTGCCCGCAGGGGACAAGGCGGCATACTGGTTATCGACCCAGATCACCAGGCTTAGGGGTGCACGCGGAACGATCTGGGTCTCCGAGATATATGCCCCATCCAGATTGAACCTGACCATACCAGGATCCCATTCCAGCATGTACGTATGCCAATCGGTTACATGGGTATGGATCTGGGCAGCATCCTGGTGGATCACACGCTGCAGAAGCCGGCGGACAAGCTGAGCGGCTCCCGGGAAAAGGGTCAACGCCAGGATTGGAGCAGCTAATGCCAACAAAACAGCGGGAATATGCTGGGAGCAGAAGGTAGCTGCCAGGAAACCATTAGCCGGCAAGTCATCTCGAAAGGAAAGATAATTCTGTGGTGAGGCGTGGAAGAACCAGGCGGCATCTGGCAGAGCGGGGAAGCGCAGCGTAACACCTTCATTCCCAAGCAAAAAGCTAAAAGGGTCATTCCACAAGCCAAATCCCCATGTGCCGGGCAACTCTTCAGCAGACAGGCGTGCTTGCAAGCTGAGGGTGAGGGGAGGCTTCCAGATAAAATTGCTTCGCCTGAGTGTCCCGTGGTCATCCAATTGTGCCAGGCGATAACCTGCGCGCTGCCTGGCAGGGATTTCGAGGTGCCAGCTGCCCTCCCCCAATTTCTCCACCCTGGCAGCTGACGACTTACTGATGTGCAGGTCAAAAAGACTGTGTTTCAGCATAGAGCTATGATACCATGCGCGGCATCCCAAGATCTCAGTCAAGTGGAAAAACCCACAGGTGTGCCAATGATATAATTTAGCCATCATTGGAGGTTGCATGGAAATTACCTGGTATGGTTTATCCTGTTTTCGCCTGACTGAACGCAATCTGGCAACAATCGTAACAGATCCCTACGATAGTCAAGTGGCAGGATATGAGCCACTCAAGCTGAGGGCAGATATCGTCACCGTCAGCCATGAGGCGCCAGGGCATAGTTATACCTCCGGAGTTAAGGGATATTCTCATCTCATCAACACGCCGGGCGAATTTGAAATCGGGGATGTTTTTATCACTGGCATCCAGACCAATGGGCATGGAAAGAACGAAGGGGAGGAGCCGCGCAACACCCTGTATGTTTTCGATTTCGAAGGGGTGACGGTGGCGCACCTGGGCGACCTTAGGCGTGTACCCACTCAAACGGAGATCGAGGCGTTGGGCACAGTCCACATCGTCTTAGTGCCCGTGGGGGGTGGTGGAGGGCTGAATGCCGCCAAGGCGGCTGAAGTCGTCAGCTTGTTGGAGCCTGGTTTCGTCATTCCCATGCATTACGGCACTGCGGTTTGTAATTTCAAACTGGCGCCGCTCAGTAAGTTCCTTAAAGAAATGGGACTGGGTACAATCAAACCCCAACCTTCCCTCAAAGTCACCAAGAGCATGATCCCTGAAGAGACGCATGTGGTTGTGCTGGAATATCAGCATTGATCGAATTGGAGTAGCACCGTGACTGTTAAATTAATCATGACCTGGGACATAACCCCTGGCCGCGAGCAAGAATATTTTGAATTTGTGGTGCGTGAATTCATCCCCCAGGTACAGCAGCTCGGGATGGAGCTAAAGGATGCCTGGCTCACCATGTATGGCGAACAACCCCAGATTATGGCTTCTGCTCAGATGCCGGATCTGACCGCAATGCAGAGCATCCTGGACACAAAAGAGTGGCAGGGGCTAATCAATCGGCTGTTGGACTTCGTCGAAAACTACCAGTATAAAATCGTTCCCGCCAAGACAGGCTTTCAGATGTAAGATTTGGTATCCGCAGGGATAGTATCCTTCGGTCTTATCCGGGGTTGACCCATGATTTTCTTATATAGAGGAATATGACCAATATGATTTTGCTATGGCAAATTTTCATTCTCTTCACGCGGGTGGCGATGTTCTCGTGGGGCGGAGGGCCAGCTTCTCTTGCCTTAATGCAACGCGAAACCACCAATGCCACCTGGATACCCCCAGGCGCGACTGACCCTGTCCCGTGGATCACACCGGATGAATTTGCAGATGCGGTTGCGCTCGGTAACGCCATCCCAGGACCGATCGCACCACAGGTATCTGCCTACGTAGGATACAAGCTGGCGGGTGTGCCGGGGGCAATTTCTGCCGCAGTTGGGACGGTTATTCCGACCACCTTGCTGATGCTGATCCTGATTGTGTTCTTTTTTAGGATTAAGAATAGTGTGGCAGTGAAATCCATGCTCCAGGCTGTCAGACCGGTGGTGGTTGGTTTATTGCTCTGGACGGCTTATGATATGGCGAATACCGTATTTGGCGCCAAGAAGCTGGGTTGGGGTCAGGCATTAACCCAAGGGTGGGATAAGCTGCTGTTTATGGGGGTCGCATTTGTATTATTGACTTTCACAAAAATTAATCCCGCCATTATCATCCTATGCACGGCTGTGCTGGGATTCATCTTCTATCGCTGATCTCGCCTTAGCTTTCCCCCCATAGCAGGAGGGTTAACCCTGATAAAAGATTCGTTCTCCACGCGTTTGCTCGCCTGGTATGCCACGCATGCACGTACGCTCCCCTGGCGAGGCCACCCTGACCCGTACGCCATCTGGGTATCTGAGGTCATGCTTCAACAAACGCGGGTCGAGACGGTGATCCCCTACTTCGAACGGTGGATGCAGCGTTTCCCAAGCATCGAGACATTGGCATCCGTCACGCTGCAGGAGGTGCTATCAGTATGGGAGGGTTTGGGTTATTACGGGCGTGCCCGCAACCTGCACCGTGCTGCGCAGATGGTGGTACAAAATCATCAGGGCAAGCTGCCTGAAGATTTGCACCTGCTACGAAAGCTGCCTGGCGTGGGGCGATATAGCGCAGCAGCCATCGCTTCAATTGCTTTTGGTCACGATGAGCCCACGTTGGATGGCAATATTCGCCGGGTGCTGGCACGTTACTTCAACGCAAGTGTTGATGCCCGTTCAACCGCCGGAGAACGAGAATTGTGGAAGCTAGCAGCTCAGCATCTGCCGGCTGGTCGGGCTGGGGAATATAACCAGGCGTTAATGGATCTGGGGGCTTGCCTGTGTACCCCCAAATCCCCGGATTGCGCTGATTGCCCTCTGGAAGATACTTGTCAGGCGAAGGCACTTGGAATACAAGAACAGCGGCCAGTGTTGCTTCCCAGGCCAGCCATCCCACACCATGTTGTTACCGCGGCAGTGATCAGGCGGGACGGCCGGGTGCTGATCACATGCCGCCCTCCCCATGGATTGCTTGGAGGCCTATGGGAATTCCCCGGAGGCAAGCAGCAGGAGGGTGAAGACCTGCCCACCTGCCTGCGGCGTGAAATCTGCGAGGAGCTTGGGGTAGAGATCGAAGTCGGTGCGCAGCTGGGGAAATACCAGCATGCGTACACCCATTTTCGGGTTACACTGTACGCCTTCCATTGCACCCTGCTGCGGGGGGAACCGCGGTCGATTCAGGCTACGGACTTGCGCTGGGTCTCACCAGGTGAGTTATCACAGTACCCAATGGGGAAAATTGATCGCCAAATATCACAAACCCTGGTATCATCAGGGTCTCTATGAGCGACCCACTCTTAATCGATGCCCATCAAGACCTGGCCTGGAATATGCTTACCTTCGGGCGGAATTACAGCCTGTCGGTGGCTGAGACTCGTCGGCGAGAACTAGGAACGCTCGCTCCCCAGGTCAATGGGGATACTTTACTCGGCTGGCCGGAGTACCAACGCGGAAAAGTTGCAATCATATTTTCCACTTTGTTTGCCGCCCCAACTCGCCACAAGCTGGGTGAGTGGGACCAACAATGCTACGCCTCCGATGAGGAAGCGCATATGCGGTACAGCATCCAATTGGATGCTTATGACCGGCTGGTTGACGAGCACCCGTCGATGTTCCAAAAGATCGAAAAGCGCGCTGACATGCAAGCCGTCCTGACCCATTGGCGGCGCGAGGACATCGAGGAGCATCCGGTAGGTCTGCTAGTCTTAATGGAAGGGGCGGAAGGCGTGCGAGACCCGGCAGAACTGGAGGATTGGTACCAGCGAGGTGTGCGGATCATCGGACCAGCCTGGGCCGGGACGCGATTCTGTGGCGGAACGCTTGAGCCAGGAGGGCTTACCAAGGAAGGATACGCGCTCTTGGAGAGTATGGCTGAATACCATCTCACACTCGACCTCAGCCACATGGACGAAAAAGCTGCCTTGCAGGCATTGGATACCTATCCCGGTGCGATCATTGCTTCACATGCCAATGCGCTGACTTTACTGAAAGAAACAGGCATCAACCGGCACCTGACAGACCGGGTTATCCAAGGTTTACTGGAAAGAGGTGGGATGATTGGCATCGTCCCCGCCAATGGCTTCTTGCGACCTGATTGGAAGGAAGCGGGCGGGAGGGCCAGCGTTAGCCTGGATTACGTTGTCGCCCAAATGGATTACGTCTGCCAGATGGCAGGGAATGCCTTGCACGTTGGAATTGGCAGCGACTTCGATGGCGGGTTCGGATTACCCTCCGTCCCCATGGAGGTCGACAGCATAGCTGATCTACGCAAAATTAATCCAATTCTGATTCAAAAGGGGTATACTGAGGCGGAGATTAGTGCTATTTTTGGCGGGAATTGGCTGGCTCACCTTGAGAATACCTTACCGGAGGTCTGATGACAGATGCTGCGCCTGTTCGTAAGACGAATGGGAGATTCCGCATCCGTTTAGGGCTGGGGGTAACCATACTTGGTTTCATCATTTACTTGCTGGGCGCTGAGCCTGGATTGTTTGGATTGGATCGCAGCCCGGTGGTCGGTTTTGTGCAAATTGCCACGTTCCTGGTGGGGCTTGGCATCATTTGCCTGGGGGGATATATCAGTCTGGCGGCACTATGGAACGGCGGTCAAAAGTCTATCGCTTCGGATATCGGGTTGCGCCTGGTCAGTACCGGGTACGTGATCGCATTTGCATGCGGCATGGCAGATATATTCGGCTTTGGCAGCAACAATTACCCCAACATACCTATATTTGGTATCTACCAACAGATCGGTGTTATGCTGGGTGAGCTGGTCATTGCCATTGGGCTGCTCCTGTTGATCCCATATAAAAAACCTCAGCCTCGTGTAGGCGACCTTCAATCGTAAGTCTTGTCTGAAGAAGGATCACCTAACCAGTAACCGAATTTTTAAGCCCCATCGCTACCAGCATCTCATCGTTGGTTGGGAATTTATAGGCTGGCAGGCCTAATTTTTCGGCTTCCATTACTTCAGCTGCAATGAGCTTTTGCAAGTCGGATTTATGGATGATGGGCTTATTCAGCTTATCCAATTTTGCTGTAAATTCATCCAGGATGCTGCCTGGATTCACCAATCCTGGTGCGGACTGGAGATAATCCAGCACAGCCTTAGCGCCGTTCTCACCATCCTTACGCGCCACACCCACCAACCCGCTGCTGGCCTCGCGCGACCAGCCGGCTACAAACACCCGGTCAATCGGACGGTTTAGATCTGGATCATAGGCTTCGAACGACAGGCCATCCACAGGGTGGAGGGGATTGGGATGCTTGACAAATGCATTATGGCGAACCGGTAGGCCGAACGATTCATCCACCCTGTCACCGATGCAGAAGATGACTGTGTCCACATTCAGGATACGCTTTGTACCCAACCTTTGGGCTTGTACTTCCCCTTCTGAACATATCAGAGTGGTATCCTCTACTTCCAAGCCGTTGACATACCCTTGCTCATTGCCCAATATGCGACTGGGTGAAGCCAAGAAGTCAAAATAGAAGCGGGTCTTTGAGACCGAAGGCAGGCCTTTAGGTAATGCGGACAGGATATAGTCTCTCGCCTCATCCACGTTCTGACCTACTGTATCGGCGATGGGTCGAGCACGTTCGATCTCAGAGAACAGTTTTGCCAGGTCAAGATTGTGTACCACGATTTTCAGCTCTTCTTTCGAGAACTTAACTTCATTCGGACCTCGTCGTACGACGGCGACGACCTCATCCACCTTCAGCTCACCGATCAACCAATGGGCGATATCCAACATAACATTCCCCGCACCAATCAGTGCCACACGCTTGCCGATCCGAAAATCCTTGGTGCTGAAGGGAGGCAGCGAATTGTAATGAAATACCAGGTCCTTGGCATGATAAACCCCCACAAGGTTTTCACCAGGCAGACCTAACCACTTGGTGCCTTGAGCGCCTACGGTCACCAACATTGCCTGAAAGCCCAGGGCGCGTAAATCTGGCAAGCGAAAATCTCCATTTTCACCCACAATGACATTCCCAAAATAATCGATGGCAGGCAGGTCCAGGATTTGCTGGAACTGTTTGCGCAGACCTTCTTTCATTTTATATTTGTCAAAATATATACCGTACTCTGCCAACCCACCTGGAAGAATATCCCGGTTCAGGAGCACAACATGTACATCATTCAATGCAAGGAGCCTGGAAGCAAAGAGGCCAGCTGGACCGGCTCCAATGACTGTCACGAGGTATTTCCCGATAGTTTCCTGTGCCAAATTCTATTCTCCTCAAAAAGACGGCTTTCGCCGTCTGAGTATTTTGATCCAGCTCGCCTGCGATTTGGTTTAGCATGGCAAGTGATCATTCCCACCAGTGCAGGCGCGTTTCAATATTTTAGCTTGAGGGGGTTAATTTCACAAGAGAAAAATACGAATTCGTCTCACTGATTTATGCCTCGTCCACCTTGATAATAAGCTTTCCTAATCAGCCTGTTTGTGCTATATTCAGCTTATGCACTTTCAGGAGGTCACTCATGGATAATTCCAAGCCGGACCGGCCGGAAACAGAATTCGAACCTCAGCCACAAGTCCAGACTGAAACAAATCCCGAGTCGCAACCCGTGCCTGAGACGGCGACAGAGAGTTATGTCGATGAACGGATCAGGCAAGCGTTCGAGCGAGTGAAATTGTGGTTCAAAAACGCCCAAGAGCATTACCTCCATTCTCCACGCCTGCAGAAGCTCACCTATCAAGGTAAATATTTACCGGCCTTCTGGACGGTGGCGTGCATTTTTTCGTTGATGGTAAATATAGTATTAGTTGCAATCCTGATCTCATTCGGGCACAATTTCTTTGCACTCAAAGCTCTCATCGCAAAAGGTCTGGTGAATGGAACATCCGATACTCTGGCACTAATGGATCAAGCACACATCGTCACTACGGTCCCGGTTAATACGAAAGTGCAGTTACAGGATAACTTGCCGGTAATCTTTGACCTGTCGATTAACCAAAGCACGC
>Ga0153915_10004945_pt1 | contig 12347 bp, 11 predicted proteins | sample Opewatmetagenome_2_FD_107003 | JGI IMG/M metagenome (GOLD analysis project Ga0153915, IMG submission 107003) | Freshwater wetland microbial communities from Ohio, USA - Open water 3 Core 3 Depth 3 metaG | ecosystem: Environmental > Aquatic > Freshwater > Wetlands | place: USA: Ohio, Lake Erie... | reverse complement strand
CGGATTACCTGAGCTCCCTGGAGACCGGTCCCACATATGGCGGCCAATACTTTTTCCTTCTCCCGCATTAACAAAATGTCACCCTCTCTGCGGAGACATCCTCTTACCCTTTCTTCCACTTGCTCTAATAGGGCATCTTTCAGCTCAGCTCTTTGTTCCCATACCTCAATCAGAAAGAGGGTGAGAGGGGAAGAGTTCTCCTGGGCACGCCGGAACTCTCGGTCCAAGAGGATTCGAAATTGGGGTTCTCTCCTTTCCCCTTCCGATATGGGCAAAGTGAAAGTAAGAGTGCTCCCCCTGCCCACTTCGCTTTCCGCCCAGATCTTTCCTTGGTGGGCTTCCACCAATCCTTTGGTGATGGCCAGTCCCAACCCTGTTCCGCTGACGGATCGATTGAGCGAATCCTCCACTTGGTAAAATTTTTCAAAGACCTTTTCCAGTTGGTCCTTGGGGATTCCAATCCCTGAATCTTGCACCGATATCGCCACCATGCTTCCTTCTCCATTCCAGGGCCTGGCCAAGACGGAGACCTGGCCACCTTCGGGGGTGAATTTGACGGCATTTCCTATGAGGTTCATCAGGATCTGTTCGATCTGGCCCCGATCCGCATAAACAGAAGGGAGTTCTTGGGGGACTTCCATTTTGAGTTGGATGGACTTTCCCTCGGCTTGAGGTTTGAGCGAGGACAGGATAAATTCGATGGGTCCCTTTAGGTCCAATTCCTCAATTTTCATCTGGATTTTTCCGGACTCGATCCTGGAAAGGTCTAAAAGGTCGTTAAGAATATGTGTGAGGCGATTAATATTTCTCTCGGCCATCGATAGAAATTTAGCCTGCGTGTCATTAATTTCTCCCGTCTTTCTATTCAGGATCAAATGGACGGCATTTTTAATGGCCGCGAGAGGAGTCCTTAATTCATGCGAGGCGACCGAGATGAATTCGGATTTCATTTCATCAATCTTTCTCAACTCCTGGTTGGCCTTCTCCAATTGAATGGCAAAGTCCCGGAGCTTTACGAAGCGTTGTCTCTGCTGCAGCACTTTCTGAATACGGACGGCCATCTCTTCCAGATTGAAAGGCTTCGTGAGATAATCACTGGCTCCTCGTTTCATTGCTTCCAGAACCGAGTCGATGGTTCCGTAACCGGTCATCAGAACCGTGAGGACTTCCGGTTTTGACTTAGTGATTTCCTCAACTAATTTCAGACCATCGGTATTCGGCATTTTCAAGTCTGTCAAAACCAGGTCGAAATTCCCCTGCTCGATTTTTTTCAGAGCTTCTTCTGCGCTACTGGCCAGTTCCACATAAAACTGACCCATTCGGGGAAGAGCCTTAGAGAGAAAATCCCTGATCCCTTCTTAGTCATCGACGACTAAAATCCTGGCCTCCATTTATTCGCCATTTTTCCCAAAAGATGGATTTTCTCTGCACGAAAGCCATTCATCCAGAGCGCCCTTTTTTAATCTCCAACTTCCGCCAACCTTCCGGGCGGGGATCTCCCCATTTTTAGCCAGGCGATAGATGGTTCGAACGTGGATGCTCAAATACTTTGCTGCTTCATGGGGGGTCATAATCTCTCTCATGGAAACTCCTCCATTTTTTTAATTATTTATTATTTGAAATTCCGTGGAATCCTATTCTCATTAGACTGTTGAGAGTCCTCTTCTATCCAACACCTCACGAACCTTTTGCAACAGCCCTGTCGGTGAGAAGGGCTTCCCCAGGAAAGCAAGGTGGCTATCGGATAGGTCCTTTTGGGCAAGGGCGCTGTCCGCGTAACCTGAAGTAAAGAGCACTTTGATGTTCGGGCATATGCTTCTGAGCCGGTCGGCCAACTCCTTACCCCCCATCTGGGGCATCACTACATCGGTTAAAATTAGATGAACAGAATCCTTCTGCCGCTCAAAAATCCTCAAAGCCTCGACTCCATTGGATGCCTCCAGGACTCTGTATCCCTGCTCTTTTAGAATTTGCACATTCAATTTCCGAAGTTCTCTTTCGTCCTCCGCCACCAGAATCGTCTCACTTCCCTGAATAGAGCCCTTCCCAGCGACCACCTCCCGCACCTTCTCGAGAGGCTCATCCACCCGGGGAAGGTAGATTTTGAAGGTGGTCCAATGCCCTGGCTCACTGTACACACAAATGGTCCCTCCACTTTGGTTCACAATCCCATAAACCGTCGATAAACCAAGTCCTGTACCTTTACCTTGCTCCTTCGTTGTAAAGAAAGGCTCAAAAATCCGCTCTTTAACTTCCGGCGTCATTCCCACACCCGTATCATGTATCGAAACCATCACATAACGACCCGGAAGCACATGGATATGGGACTGAGGAAAACCCTCATCCAGTTCCACATTGGTGGTCTCAATGATGAGCTTCCCCCCGGAAGGCATCGCATCCCGAGCATTGATCGCCAAATTCATAATGACCTGCTCCATCTGCCCCCGGTCAATCTTTACCCTCCCCAGATCATCAGCCATGGCATAGACCAGTTTAATATCCTCCCCGATGACTCGGGTAAGCATTTTATCCAGGTCTCTCAGCAAAATGTTGAGGTCGAGAACTTTCATCTCCATCACCTGGCGGCGGCTGAAGGCCAGAAGCTGACGGACGAGATTCGATGCCCGGGTACTGGCTTTTTCGATTCCTTCGATATTTTCCTTCAGGGGGTCGTCTTCCTTGATTTGGAGGAGGGAGAGCTGGCTATACCCCTTAATGAGAGTGAGAAGGTTATTGAAGTCGTGAGCAACTCCCCCCGCCAACCTTCCGACGGCTTCTATCTTCTGAGACTGATAGAGCTGTTCTTCCAGTAGTTTCTTCTCCTCCTCGCTTTCTCGTAACGCCGCTTCCGCCCGCTTGCGTTCGGTGATGTCGTGGAAAATGGCCCCTGCATAATTGCCGATCCCATCAACGTTGGCATTTTGTTTAAGCGGGATGGGTTCGACCTGAATATAAAAGTGGCGTTTCATGACCTTGTCCTCTACTTCGTATTCGAAGGGTCGGCCATGGGTCAGTTCCTCCCAGGCCCGCAGCCATAAGTTCTGCAGGTAACAATCTGGAACGGTACAATCGGGATGAAAAAGTTCATGGATCTTCCGTCTCTTGACATTTCCGACCTGCCCGAGGTTCCATCGCTCCACCGTCTGATTTGCCCGGAGGATGTATCCCTGATCGTCAATCAAGCAAATGAGCTGGGGGAGCGAATCAACTGTAGACTCCCACTCCTGCTTTGCCTGGCTGATGAGCATCAGGCTCTCTTCGAGAGACTTCTTTAGCGAGTCGCGCGCTTCTATTTCCCGCCTTAGCTGTTCGTTTACGACCAACAGTTTAATCGTGCGTTGTTCTACTTCTTTTTCCAGTTCATCGTGAGCTTTTGGCAATGCTCCCCATCCTGGTTAACATTTCAAAATAATAAACTGTAAGGTTTAGTCAGACCTTCTCCAATCAAGGATTTGGATCCCATTTTGATTAGAAATTTACGCCGGTAACAAAAAGAGCAAGATTTATTCCAAAATGTTCCAAATCCTTATGAAAAAGCAGATTTTGTTCTCATTTGGCAGTTTTTGAGATGTTTTTAGATTCTAACAGGATGCTGAAAAACTCCTTCGTCGTCATTGCGAGGAGCGCTTTTGCGACGAAGCAATCTGATAACTTGTTGAAATCTTTAAAAGCGAGATTGCTTCGCTACGCTCGCAATGACCTGTCTGCGGGTTTTTCAGCAAACTGCTAATGGGTGGGGTGAATGGGTTGAAGGGTAGGATTTAAGGCCTATAAAGCGGACAATTTATGAAAAAATCGTATAAAAGATGACAGTACTGTCAAAAAATTAACATGAGATTTTCGGGTCTGACTGTTCGGTGCCTAAACTGGCGACTGAACTGACAGTGAATTGTCCTAAGGAAATTCCTAAGGAGGTCCCTGGTTCAGCCATCAAGCGCCCTGACTGAGCTGGGACAAAAATTTCAGATACTCCTCCTTGCTGTATTTAGGCTGGTAGTTTTTCTTGATGGACAGACCCTCGCGGGCTCCATCCCAGAGGAGGTCGACAGCCGTCAGGGCCAGGCCCTTGGCTGATTCCAGGTAGGCCAGGCGGTGGTCGCTGATGACGAAATCTTCCGTATGCAAATTTCCTTTTCCGGCCTTGATATAGGCATGTAGAGCGGGCATGAGGTGGGAGATGTCCCCGATGTCCGACGATCCGGTCTGATGGCCGGCCTGGCCGACCGCTTCCGGACCCAGCAAGGCGGCCATGTTGGCGGCGAAGAGTTGATCGAGGCGAGGATCAAAAAGGCTGGGCAAATACCCGGGAAGATCCAGAATTTCCACCTTGGCGCCGATGGCCATGGCCCCGGCCTCGAGGGCGCGATTGACTTTCTTGTTGGCATCTTGCATTGCTTCGACGTTTCGACCACGGACGAAGGTTTCGATACGGACATCGGCCGGGACAACGTTGACTAAGTCGCCTCCCTTGGTAATGATCGGATGAACCCGAATGCAGTCCTCGTCCCGGAAAGTTTCCCGCTGGGCATGGATTCCCAGGAGACCGATCATGGCCGCGTTCAGAGCGTTGATTCCAAAATGAGGGGCTCCCCCGGCATGGGATTCTTTGCCCTTGTACCGAATAAACTTGGCGATGACGCCGTTATGGGTGGCCCCGATAAGAACTTTCTTGATGGGGTCCATTTCTTTGAGGTGAAACATCAAAACCATGTCCACACCATCCAGGACGCCCAGGCGGATGAACTCCTGCTTTCCGGCCAGGAAAACCAATTTGCCTTCCTGGCGCAGTTTATTGCGGTACTCGAGCTCCACCAACTCTTCAGCCGGGACAGCCATCAGGGATACATCCCCGTCGAGCTCTTTCATCACTCCGGAATCTAAAAGGCCCATCCCCGCTGCGATCATTCCGGCGATCGAGGCGTTATGGCCGCAGGCGTGAGCAGCTCCGGTCGCCGGGTCGGCATTGGGATTGGAGGGGACGAGGATAGAATCCAGCTCCCCCATGAGGGCCAGGCGCATTTTCCTGGACCGGCCGGGAAGCTCGGCCACCACCCCGGTCAAGGCCAGACCCTTCCGGTAGGATAAGCCCAGGGAACGGAATTTTTCTTCCACCAGGGCAGCGGTTTCTACTTCCTTGAACCCCATCTCCGGATGATGCAGGATGGTCTCTCCAATTTCCCTCACTTCGGCAGACCGCTTTTCGATAGCTTCTATTACTCTCTTTTTCCACTCTTCTTTGGTGGCCATGCTCATTTCTCCTTTTCCAGGCTTGCTCCGATCCTGGGTCCCTTTTAAGGCCTCCAGCGGAGCAATGGTTTACGGTTGGCCAAGACTTCATCCAGCCGGGAGATCTTTGTCTTATGAGGGGCATCTCGGAGCAACCCCGGTTCAGTCTCCGCTTCCCTGGCGATGCGCGTCATGGCTTCGATGAACTGGTCGAGGGTCTCTTTGGCCTCGCTCTCGGTGGGCTCGATCATCAATGCGCCGTGGACAACCAGAGGGAAATAGATGGTCGGTGGATGGAACCCATAGTCCATCAGGCGTTTGGCGATGTCTAAGGCCGAAACTCCATATTTACTCTGCAGACGGTCACTACACACACACTCATGCATGCAGGGGAAGTCGTAAGGCAGGTGATAATGGTCCTTCAGCTTGGCCCGGATGTAATTGGCGTTGAGCAGGGAGACCAGGCTGGCTCTTCTCAGGCCTTCCGCACCCATCGAAAGGATGTAGGCATAAGCCCGGACCAGCACGCCAAAGTTTCCGAAAAAAGATCGGACCTTGCCGATGGTCTTGGGCCGGTCGTAATCGAACTGGAAGCGCTCTCCTTTGGGGGTGATGATCGGTACGGGAAGATAATCGGCCAAGTGCGTCTTCACACCTATCGGCCCCGCGCCCGGACCGCCTCCTCCGTGGGGAGTGGAAAAAGTTTTATGAAGGTTGAAGTGTAAGACGTCCACTCCCATATCGCCCACCCGCGCGAGTCCCATAAGGGCATTCAAGTTTGCCCCGTCGCAGTAAACCTGCCCCCCTTTCTGGTGCACGATTTCAACTACCCGGCAGATATTTTCTTCAAAAAGGCCGAGGGTGTTCGGATTGGTGATCATGAGGGCGGCCACATCTTCGTCCATTTTTTCTTTTATGGCCTGTGGTGACAGCACGCCCCTTTCATTGGATTTCACCTGAATCACCTGATAGCCGCAAAGACTTGAACTGGCCGGGTTCGTTCCGTGAGCCGTATCCGGGACCAATACCTTTTGGCGGGGATTTCCACGGTCGCTCAGGTAGGCCCGGATCATTAGCATACCGGTAAGCTCTCCCTGAGCCCCGGCGGAGGGCTGGAGAGCTACCCGGTCCATGCCGCTAACCTCGCAAAGGAATCTCTCCAGATCGTGCATCAGCCGAAGGAGTCCTTGAGAAATCTCCTCCGGCTGATAGGGATGGGCCGCGGCAAAGCCGGGGAGGCGGGCAAGATCCTCGTTGACCTTGGGGTTGTACTTCATCGTACATGATCCCAGGGGATAAAAGCCGGAGTCTACCCCGTAGTTCCACTGAGAAAGACGGGTGAAATGACGGACAATTTCCACCTCGCTCATTTCCGGGAATCCATCCAGGTCCTTACGGATCAACTTGCGGGGCCAAAATTTCTCCGGGCTCGCCCTTTCGACGTCCAGCCTGGGCAGAGAATACCCTTTCCTTCCTTTGGCCCCCCGCTCGAATATCAATGCTTCTTTCAGAACCAACCCACATTCACCCGGCCACTCTTCTTTCATCCTGCACCCCTCATTCCTGAGTCGAGAAAGAACCCTTTTGGGCCATTGCCTATTTGTGCCCCAAACTGCCTCGCAGTACTTCCGCCAAACGATCGATATCTTCCCGGGAGTGTTTCTCCGTGATGCAGACCAGAACTTCTCTTTCCAATTCGGGATAGAATCGTTTCAGGGGAAGCCCCCCGACGATTCCCCGTTTCAGCAGGGCCTGCAGGACGGATGGCGGGTCCGCGTCCAGGGTGAACACGAACTCGTTAAAGGTTGGGGCAGAAAACCGCAAGCGGCCAGATTCTCTCAATCTTTTTTTGGCATACTCACACTTGCTCAAGTTTATCTCCCCCAGCTCCCTCAGTCCCTCTTTTCCCATTGTGGTCAGGTAGACGAGGACGGCCAGGGCGCATAAGGCCTGGTTGGTACAAATATTCGAGGTGGCCTTTTCCCTGCGGATGTGCTGTTCGCGGGTGGCCACGGCCAGTACAAAGCCCCGCCGACCCTGGCGGTCGACGGTCTGGCCCACGAGCCTCCCGGGCATGGCTCGCAGAAAGCTCTCCTTACTGGCGAAAAAGCCCACGTAAGGGCCCCCGAAGTTCAAGGCGTTCCCGAACCCCTGGCCTTCTCCTACGACGATGTCCGCCCCCAAAAGACCCGGGGGCTGAAGGAGGGCCAAAGACAGGGGTTCGGCTACGGTCACGACCAAAAGGGCTCCTCTGGCGTGGACCATTTTTTCAGTTTGCTGCAGGTCTTCCAGGCAGCCGAAGAAGTTGGGCTGCTGAATCACCACCGCGCTGGTTTCTTCATCCACCAGCCGCTGCAGAGCCTCCAGGCTGGTGACCCCTTCGTCGGTGTACGGAGCTTCTACGAGTTCCAAGTCCAGAGGATGGGTGTAGGTGCGGGTGACCATCCGGGATTCAGGGTGGACGGCCCGGGCTAGGAGGCACTTTTTCCTGCCCTTGATGCGCTGGGCCATCAACACCGCCTCGGCCACCGCCGAAGCCCCATCATAAACCGAGGCGTTGGCCACGTCCATCCCGGTGAGCTGACAGATGAGAGTCTGGAACTCGAAGACGGCCTGGAGCGTCCCCTGGCTGATCTCCGGCTGGTAAGGGGTGTAAGCCGTGTAGAACTCTGACCGCCTGAGGACATGATCCACGACTGCTGGAATGAAATGATCGTATGCTCCGGCCCCCAAGAAAGAGATGATCTTTTCTCCCGGCGTTCCTCTCTCGCTGAGAGAGTGAAGGTGCTGAACCAGCTCCATCTCCGAGAGCGGCAGAGGAAGGTCCAAGGGTTTTTCCATCCGCAAAGATTCAGGAAGGATCGTGGTCAAGTCTTCCAGTCGCTCGAACCCAACCGTCTGGAGCATGGCCGCAAAATCGCCTTCCGCATTGGAGATGTATCGCATTCTTCTACCCCTTCGCTTCCTCTTCGGCCACAAAGGCCTCGTAGGCTTCTGAGCTGAGAAGGCCGCTCAATTCCGCAGAATCAGCGATCTTCAATTTCACCATCCAACCTTGCCCGTAAGCCTCACGGTTGATCTCTTCCGGATTTTCCCGCAGCGATTCATTGACCGACTCCACGCGGCCACCCACGGGTGCATAGACTTCGGCCACCGCCTTCACGGAATCCACGGTAACCATGGTTTCCCCCTTCCGGAAGGATTTTCCCGGAGAGGGTAATTCAACGAAGACTATGGACCCTAACTTATCCTGAGCATAATCCGAAATGCCGACGACAACCCATTCACCTTCTACCCTGGCCCACTCATGATCCTTCGTGTACTTCAGGTCCTTGGGAAAATTCATCGCTCTCCTCCGTCTTGATGGTCAATAGATTTATAAGGGGTCTGCGGATTGCCCGGTCCGCTGAAATGCTGAGCCTGATTTTAATTCGTTCTTAAAAAAAATCAAAGGTAATTATGGAATGATGAAGTTGTAAAAGGTCGTCATTCCCGCGTAAGCGGGAATCCATCCCGCCGAAGGCGGGACTCGAAATCCATCGAAAACGCTGGATTCCCGTTCCCCGCTTTCGCTGGGACAAGCTTCGCGAGGACAAGCTTCACGGGAATGACCGAAAAACGAATTTACAGACTTCTTACGATTTCATCAAGCACGATCGGCTTCGAAAAAATTCTAGGAACCTCAACGTGAGTGGGACATTGGCCAAAGATCAGTCCGCCCGCCGGTATTTTTTCCCTTTCCGGGAAATTTTCCCCCGGGCCAGCAATCGATCCAGATGTTTCTCCACCATGTTTCGTTCGAAGAGATACCAAACCTGGTCCTGGGAAGCTTGAAGCCGGAGATCAGACCCAGAGAGGTCAATTGGTCGAGAGTTTGGGGAGACTCCAGCGCCCGGAGGATCTTCTCCTCTCTCGAGTAAATATTTTCCAGGTAGCGGTCCAAGCGCGGTCCAATGTTTCCCGTGAAAACTTCTTGACCGTGGGAGGGGATATAATAATGCGCGGGAATTTTTCGGATCTTCTCCACTGAATGGATGATTCTTTCGATGTCCGCCCGCTTGTTGTGATACCAGGGCCCCGCGGAAGAAAGCTCTATGTCGGCCAGGAACCAGATCTTCAACTCCGGAATAAAAAAACCGGTATGACCGGGGGTGTGCCCGGGGAGATGCATGAATTGAATGGTTATCTTCCCCAGGTTGAGCTTCATCCCATCCTCCACTTCCCCAACGGACACCCTTTCCCGGTATCCGAAGGACTCCGTCATGGAGGATTTCCACTCCCCTTCATATTCTGTGCCTTTTACCCCTACCCATTCCGCCATGGAGTCTAAAGAGCGAAAGCAGGGGGCATCTTCCCGGTGAGCCAGGAATTGGACGCCATCGAAAAGCCTGTTGTAGCGGAAGTGGTCCGGATGATAATGGGTGTTAAAGAGAAGATCGATCCTCCCTTCGGCGGCCAACGGCCGGAGGGCCTTCTCTTCGCAGGCCGGGTCCACTAACAGAGTTCGCCCATCTTTGATCAAAAGGGTGTTGCAGTAAGGAAAGACGGGGAATTTGCCAAAAAGAATTCTGACCGGGCCGATGTCCCGAACCTTAATCATCTTGCTATAGGCCTGACTCGATTCCCCTGACGAGTTCATCCAGGGTCTATCTTCTCGGGTGTCCTCAGGTGGTCAGCGTTCCTCCATCCACGTAGATGGAATGGCCGGTGATGAAATTCGCTGCCTCCGACGCCAGGAAAAGGACGGATCCAACGATCTCTTCGGGCTCGGCCAGACGGCCTTTGGGGATGGCGGAGGTCACGTGCTTGGCTACCTCGGGATTGGACCAGATGGGTTTACTGAAGTCGGTTCGGGTCAACCCGGGGCCCACGGCATTGACATTGATCCCGTATGGAGCCCATTCCCGGGCCATACAGCGGGTGAGCATCTTCAGCGCCGCCTTGCTGCAGCCGTAGGCGGCCATGCCCAGCTCGGCTTTCTCCGCCCCCACGGTGGTGATGTTGATGATCCGTCCGGACTTCTGCTCCATCATCTTGCGGGCAACGGCACGACTCAAAAGCCAGACTGCCTTGAGGTTGGTGTTGAAGACTTTGTCCCACCCATCCTCCCGCAGGTCGAGGAGGCTACGGAGAAAGCTGCGGGCGGCATTATTGACCAGGATGTCGATCCGCCCGAATTCCTTTACCGTAGCTTGGACCAGATTTTCGAGCTGTTCATTGATGGTCAAGTCGGTGACCACGGCCATGACTTTCCCGCCCAGCTTGCGGATCTCTTCCGCGACCCCATCGATCTCTTTTTGGGTTCTGCTACACACGACGACGGAAGCTCCAGCCCCAGCCAGTCCCAAAGCGATGGCCCGGCCAATTCCTCGGCCGCCCCCCGTAACGATGGCCACCTTCCCCCTTAAATCAAACTTTGCCTCCATCCTGACTTCCTCCTTGTTAAACGATCTAGAAATTTAGTCCAAAAGGGTTCAAGGGCTCAAGTTATAATTTTTTGAAAAGCATTTCCCTTGGCCCCTTGAATCCTGGCTCCCTAAAATCCTTTCATTTTGGCATTTCAATCGACCCTTTTCTTTTCCCTGAACCGCAGGACCATCTTCCAAACAAAAGCCACGAGCAGGGTCCCACTGATCAGGATAATGAAGCTGGAAGAAAAGAAAGAGGCCAAGAATACACTCGGGTGTTTGAGTTTATAAGCGCGGGCCATCTCCTCAATTCCAAACTCCAGGAAGAAAATGGCCACCGCCGAAAAGAAAATGAACCGGGCCCACCAGAACACTTAGGCTCCTTTTTTCCCCTTTTCCATCTCCGCGAATAAAGACCGCACGTAGGGACCGTCTTTCCGCCAGACGTGGCAACTGTCGAGCACCCGGGAGACGGCCGGGTTTTCCAACGACCGGGCTCCGGGCCTTCTCCCGTAGGCGGCCCAGTAGCCTTGCACGGCCACCGGCCCGAGAGTGAGGAAAAGGCTGGTCAGGTGGGAGCACCCTTTTACGTCCCCGATCAGGTCCTTCACCCTCTGGGTGAATCCGGTAATAATCTTAACCCCCACCAATTTCTGCATGCCGGGCAGAATTTCCGGACAAATTTCCCGGGGAATTTTGGGCATCTCCGCCTCCACCGCGGAGATGGTCAAGTCTGGCCCCTGAACCCAGATCCGGGCGATGAGGTCATGGATCAGAACCGGTCCGCTTTCAGACTCTCCGACGGAAGATTGAGGAATTCTTGTATCCGCCAATTTCCCTTCCACCAGCACCCGGTGATCACCGAGATCATACGTATGAATTTCGATCTTCCGGGTATGCACCAACTTTCCGTTTTCTCTTTTGCAGGTTTCCAACTTTCCTCCGGCACTATTTCAAGAGCCTTTTCTTTCCCTTCTCCTCCTGGCCATCTTTTGGAAAAAGACCTCGGAAGGGTTCTCGATTGAGGGCAGGCTGATCATCTGCCCGCTGGTCACGGTAAAGCGTTCATCGACCTTCAGGGCTTCCAGGAGGTCACGGTAGGTGTAATTGGGGTTGACCATCAAATCTTCAACGATGCGGTGGGCCAGCTCGGCCAGGGGCAAGACTTGCTCCTCCTGCAAGATCCGCCAGGCGATGGACAAACTCTCCTTTAACAACTTTCCCTTCGATTCTTCAGATCTTAAAGTCTCCAGATCATACCGGGGGTAGCTGTCCACGGGCAGCGTCCCGGATTCCTGGTGGATGGCTCCCTCGCGATCCTGGAAAATCTTCCTGGTTTTTCCGAAGAATTCCGATCCCCGGCGAATTCTATGAGCCATTCATGAACCCCCCAGAACCAGCTTTAACGGCGGAAACCCACCTTTTTCAGCACAGTGGAAAGGCAGCCTCTGAGGAGTAAGTTTCCAAAGGCTGCCCCAAAAATAATGCTTGTTTTAAGATGGCCTCGTTTCCCTACCTCCCCTTCCGGAATCATCCTCCCTTCGACTTGGCAAATGGATGATGAGCACCCATCTTTGTGATTTTAGCGAAATTGCGCGCTCTAACCAAGCGAAAAATTTAGCCCGCCAGCAAAAGAGAGACTTAGAATTACGCTTTTTGGAATGGCCCTGCGCAGGGTTGGCCCAGGCGAAACCAGGTTTCCGGGGGTTTGCT
>Ga0153915_10004944_pt1 | contig 12348 bp, 4 predicted proteins | sample Opewatmetagenome_2_FD_107003 | JGI IMG/M metagenome (GOLD analysis project Ga0153915, IMG submission 107003) | Freshwater wetland microbial communities from Ohio, USA - Open water 3 Core 3 Depth 3 metaG | ecosystem: Environmental > Aquatic > Freshwater > Wetlands | place: USA: Ohio, Lake Erie... | reverse complement strand
CGCCGAGTTGGCCCGCGAGCACCTCGCGAAGGGCATTGGTGCCCACCCTGAGGAGATCATCTTCACCTCCGGAGCCACCGAGTCCAACAACCTGGCCATCAAGGGCACGGGTTGGGCGCTCGGGCGGACGGGGAGCCGTTTCGTCACGTGCGCCACCGAGCACAAGGCCGTGCTCGATCCTTTTCAGGCGCTGGCCCGCATGGGTTTCGCCGTCACCGTCCTGTCCGTGGACGAGGTTGGTCGCCTCGATCCCAGTCGGTTGGCTTCAGCGCTCGTGGACGGGTCGGTCCTGGCCTCCGTGATGCTCGCCAACAACGAGACCGGCACGCTTCAGCCCATCCGCGAGATCGCGACGGCCTGCCGCGAGCGCCGCGTGCTGTTGCACTGCGACGCCACCCAGGCGGTGGGCAAGATCGCAGTGGACGTCGACGCCCTGGGTGTGGACCTACTGTCGTTCTCCGCCCACAAGATTTACGGACCGAAGGGGGTCGGGGCTCTGTACGTACGCCGGCGTACGCCGCGGCTTCACCTCGTGCCGCTTCTGGACGGCGGCGGCCACGAGCAGGGGTTGCGCTCCGGGACGCTCAACGTCCCCGGCGTGGTCGGGTTCAGTCGAGCCCTCGAGATCGCACTCCAGGACATGCCCCGTGAAAGCGTGCGACTGACTGAGCTGCGCGACCGCCTGGACGATGCGATCCGTTCGCGCCTGGAGGGCGTGACCCTCAACGGCCACCCCACGGAGCGCCTGCCCAACACGGTGAACCTGGCGTTCTCGGGAGTCGACGGTTCGGCGCTCCTCGTGGGTCTCAAGGAGGTCGCGGTCGCCTCGGGGTCGGCGTGCACCTCGGCTGACCCAAAGCCGTCGCACGTTCTCCTCGCGATGGGGAGGAGCAAGGAGCTCGCCAACGCCAGCATCAGGTTCTCGCTCGGGCGAACCAACACCCTTCAGGACGTAGAGACCGTGGCCGATGCAGTCGTACGGGAGGTCACGCGCTTGCGTCAGGACTCCCCGCTCTGGGGCGGTCGCCGAGCCTGACGTGACACTCCCGGCCCACCGGCGAGGGTAGAATCCGCCCTGGCCCGGTCGCGGGCCGGCGGAGGTGGTTTCGGCAGAACGAGCGGATGTCCTTGCCTCTGCCCTCGAGCGTGTGCGCCGCAGGCTTCCCCCCACCCAGGGGCCGCGCGCCGTAGGCGGTGTGTGCCCGGCCGCCCGCGCCGTTGCCCTCGTTGCGTTGGCCTCCGAGGGGACGCCCACCGTTGCGGTCGTCCCGAGCGAGCGCGACGCCGAGGAACTGATCGCCGCCCTCGAGTTGGTCGCTCCCGAGCTCACCGCCGCCGCGCTCCCCGCCGAGGCCGTGGAGGCCTACCTCGGCCGCACCCCGCCGCTGGGCGCCACCGCCGCCGCGGCGACGGCCCTGCTGGGGCTGGCCACCGGTGCCGTGCACGTGCTGGTCGTCCCCGCCCGCCTTCTGCCCTACCCGCTCCCATCCCCGGGCTCTCTGCTGTCTCGCTGCCCCGTTCTGCACGTCGGGCAGACCCTCGACCCCCACGAGGTCGCGCGGTCACTCGCTGACGCGGGCTACCGGCGCGTCGAGGTTGTGGAGGAGGCGGGTGACTTTGCGGTTCGTGGTCAGGTCCTCGACCTCGGTACCCCGGAGCGGTTCGTGCGAGTCCTCCTCGACGTGGACAGGGTGGAGGCCCTGCGGGAGTTCGATCCGGCGACGCAGCGCTCGGGCGAACCCGTGCGCGAGATCACGGTGCCGCCGCTCCGGCTCTTTGCCACCGATGAGCGGGCGCGCGAGGCGGTTGCTCGAAAGCTCGAGGAGCAGGGGTGCGGCGCCGCGGCCGCAGCCGCGGCCGCGCTCGCGGGTGGGGACGCCACGCTGTGGGAGGGGTTTCTGGGTTGGGCCCTGGAGCATCGACATGCCTGGGAGCTTGCGCCGCACCTGGTTGTCTGCGAGCGCGCGGCGGTACGCGCGGAGGTGGAGCGTGTGTTTGCCGCGCTGCACGTCGCCCGCGAGACTCTCGCGAAGGACCAGGTCGTGCTCCCGCCGCCCGAAGCCTGGCTCGCCGGACCCGACCGCTGTTCGAGGGCGCTTGAGAGCGCGGACCGCGTCGAGGAGCTGGTCGTCGAGGACGGCACGGCCTGGGCGCGGCTCGGCAGCGCTCCGACCCCGAACCTGGCGACCCGGCCGCAGGCGCTCGTGGCGGAACTGCGGCTCGGCCTGGCCGAGGGTCGTCAGCAGGTCCTGGTGGCGGCCTCGGCGGGTGAGGCGCAACGCCTCGTCCATCTGGTCAGCGAGGCCAAGCTGCCCGTGCGCCAGGGGTGGCCACTGGAGGGGATCATCGGCGTGGTCCTGGGACGGCTGGAGCGCGGCTTCGCCTTCCGAGAGGCCCGCCTCGTGGTGTTCGGGCGCGCCGACCTCACGACCCTTCCCGCGCCCGCCCGGCAGCGCCGCTCCCTCGCCCGCGTGCTCGCGGAGATGCGCGACCTTCAAGTCGGCGACTTCGTCGTGCACGCGGACCATGGCATCGGCCGCTTTGCCGGCTTCCGTACGCTCGCTCTCGACGGTGAGGAGCACGAGTGCGTGGAACTGGAGTACGCCGGCGGCGGGAGGCTGCTGGTGCCGCTCGAGCGTGCCGACGTGCTGGAGAAGTACGCATCCTCCGAGGGCGCCCCGCCCCGCCTCGACCGCCTGGGCGGGAGCACGTGGTTGCGCACCAAGGCCAGGGTCAAGCGCGCCCTCAAGGACCTGGCCGAGGACCTCCTGAAGGTCCAGGCGCAGCGCGAACTGGCCACCGGGTTCACGTTCTCCAAGGACTCACCGTGGCAGCGCGAGTTCGAGGAGGCGTTCGAATACGAGCCGACCTCCGACCAGGCGCAGGCCATCACCGAAACGAAGCGCGACATGGAATCCGCGCGGGCGATGGATCGCCTCCTGGTGGGCGATGTCGGCTACGGCAAGACGGAGGTCGCGATGCGGGCCACCTTCAAGGCGGTCATGGACGGCAAGCAGGTGGCTCTGCTGGCGCCCACGACAATCCTGGCCGAGCAGCACTTCCGGACCTTCACCCGGCGCTTCGCAGGGTTCCCAGTCGAAATCCGCTGGCTCTCGCGCTTTGTCCCCACCGCGGAGCAGACGAAGATCGTCGCGGGCCTCACCGAGGGTACCGTGGACGTGGTCATCGGCACCCACCGGCTGCTCGCCAAGGACGTTCTCTTCCGAGACCTCGGCCTGCTGATCGTGGACGAGGAGCAGCGGTTCGGGGTGACACAGAAGGAGAGGCTCAAGGCGCTCAAGGCCAGCGTGGACGTGCTCGCAACCTCTGCCACGCCAATCCCCCGCACCCTGAACCTCGGCCTCCTGGGCCTGCGCGACGTCTCGATCATCGAGACCCCGCCGCGCGACCGCCTGGCCGTGCAGACCCACGTTCTGCCTTTCCGGAGGGAGGTTCTGCGAGAAGCCATCCTCACCGAACTGGCCCGGTCCGGCCAGGTCTTCTTCGTGCACAACCGGGTTTCGTCCATCGCGGCCATCGCCGCCCTGGTGGGCGAGATGGTGCCGGAGGCGCGCGTTGTGGTGGCTCACGGCCAGATGGACGAGCGGGCGCTCGAGCGTGCGATGGACACGTTCCTCGAAGGGCGCGCCGACGTGCTGGTTGCTACCGCCATCATCGAGAACGGCCTTGACATCCCGAACGCAAACACGCTTATCGTCAACCGCGCCGACCGGTTCGGCCTCGCGCAGCTCTACCAACTGCGCGGCCGCGTCGGACGTTCGGACCGACTCGCGTTCGCCTACCTCCTGGTTCCCCCCGAGCGGTCACTCTCCCAGGAGGCGCGAGCGCGCCTGGCGGCGATCCTGGAGTTCGCAGACCTGGGCGCGGGGTTCCGTATCGCCGCCCGGGACCTCGAAATCCGCGGCGCCGGCAACCTGCTCGGAGCTGAGCAGCACGGTCACCTGCGAGCGGTGGGGTACGAGACCTACTGCCGCCTGCTCGAGGAGGCGGTGCGCGAGCTGCGGGGTGAGGCCGCGCCGCCGCCCTCCGTCGCGGTGGAGCTCCGCCTTGGCCTCGACCTGCGGCTTCCCGAGCGCTACATCAGCGAGGAGACGTTGCGCCTCGCCGTGTACCGCCGAATCGCGGCCGCCCAAGGCGAGGACGAGCTCACCGCCCTCCGGCAGGAACTCGTGGACCGCTTCGGCCCCGCCCCCAACCAGCTCGACCATCTTCTGCTTCACCAGCGCGTGCGCCGGCGGGCCGAGGGGCTCGGTCTCGTCCGCATCCGGCGCGCCCCAGCCGCCTACGAGCTCGCCTTCGATGCGGCTCACCGTCGGGCGCACCCCACAGCGATGGCCCTTCTTGGGGAGGTTGCAGGGGCCGCCCTCACACCGGCACAGGTCCTACGCCTCCCCCTGGGCGGACGCGACCCCGCCGCCGACGCCGCCGAGCTCCTCGAACTCCTGCCCGCTGGAGACGAGGCCTCGGCGTGAGGCGGCCGGGATGTGTCGTAGCTCACAGAACGCCGTCACAAGGGAAGGCATCGTGACGGGGGACGATACGATGAGAACGACCGCAATCATCACGCTCGTGGCTGCTCTCGGGGCGATGCCGGCAGTAGCACAGGTAGGCCGGGGAACCCCTTTCTCTTTCGGCGGGGATCTCGGGCTGTTTGCGCCGTTCGAGAGCGGGTCGAGCAGTAGCTTCACCGCACGGGCGACGGCCGATCTCTACTGGTGGTCTCCAACGGGGATGCGCTTCGCTCTCGGGTGGGCCAACCCCACCCTCGGGGACAAGCCGTTCGACGCCGGCGCCGACATCACATACCTGAGCGCGAGCGTAATCCGCCCGTTCAGCGCGGGGGGCCTACACCCCTACGGGCAGGCTGGCGTCGGCCTCTACCACCTCTCGGGCGACGGTTCGGGGACCGAACTCGGGCTCACGTTCGGAGCGGGCCTCGAGCTCCCCCTGGGGTGGGAGCACCTCCTGCTGACGCCCGAGCTGAGCGCCCATGTCGTTTCAGGGGACGGGCCCCGTTTCTCGCTCGCGCTCACCGTGGGCCTGCACACCCGGCCCAGGTAGGCAGGCCGAGCGCTAGGGCGCCGCCACTCCCTCGGCGACGGCGGCCCGGATCTCCCGAGCAAGCGTCCTCATGTCGAAGGGCTTCTGCAGGAAACGGAGGGTGCCCGCTCCGACGCCCCGCCGCACCGCCTCGTCCTCGGTGTAGCCCGACATCAGGATCACCTTCAGGCGGGGCCAGCGCTCCAGGAAGCCGCGCGCCAACTCGGCGCCCGAGACATCCGGGAGCAGGAGGTCGGAGAGCAGGACGTCGAACGCGGGCTCCAGCGGCAGACGACGCGCTTCCTCCGCGCTCCCCACTGCCGCGACCTCGTAGCCCAGCATCGTCAGCAGATCCACGAGGCCCTCGCGGGCCCCCGCCTCGTCCTCGACCACGAGTACTCGCTCGCTTCTGCCCCGCGGCAGATCGTCTGCTTCGGCGCGCGAGGACGGCTCGGCGGCGGCCTCACCCGCTCTCGCCCTGGGCAGCTCGACCCGGAACGCCGTGCCTCCACCCTCTCTGTCCGACACCCGGATCGTCCCGCCGTGCTGCGTGACGATTCCGTGCACCACCGCCAGCCCCAGACCCGAGCCCTTCTCCGCGCCCTTGGTGGTGAAGAACGGCTCGAAGATCCGGTCACGGATCCCCGCTGGAACTCCGTGGCCCGTGTCCTCGACGGACAGCCAGACGACCTCGCCCTCGGCCACCCCGGTGCGGACCGCCAGGCGCCCCCCTTCGGGCATCGCGTCGGCTGCGTTGACCGCCAGGTTCATCAGAACCTGATCGAGCTGGCCGCGGTCGGCGACCACGGGTAGTGGTTCGTCGGCAAGCTCGACGGCGAAGGCGATGTTCTCGCGCACGAGCCGTCGCAGAAGCTGCGTCGCCCCGCCCACGACGTCGTTGAGGTCCAGCCGCTCCGGCTTGGCGGTCTCCCGCCTCGAGAACAACAGGAGCTGGCGGGAGAGCGCTGCGCCGCGCCGGATTTGCTGCTCCAGCTCGTCGACGGTGCCGGCGACGCGCTGCGCGTCGCCGGGCGAGCTGCGAATGACCTGCGTCTGAGAAAGCATCGCCTGCAAAAGGTTGTTGAAGTCGTGCGCCACGCCCCCGGCAAGCCTGCCGATCGCCTCCAGGCGCTGAACCTGTCGGAGCTGCTGCTCGAGCACCACCTCCTGGGTGACGTCACGCTTCACCGCCACGAAGTGGGCGATCCTCCCCGTGGGGTCGCGCACCGGCGAGATCGTGGCGTTCTCTTCGGTCAACGAGCCGTCCTTGCGCCGGTTGATGAAACGACCCGACCACACCTCGCCGTGTCGCAGCGTCTCCCACATCTCCCGATAGAAGCCCTCATGGTGCTTGCCGCTCTTGAGGATCCTGGGGTTTGCGCCGAGCACCTCTGCCGCGGGGTAGCCCGAGATGCGCTCGAAGGCGGGATTGACGTACTCGATCGTCCCCTCAACGTCCGTGACCATGATGGCCTCGGCCGCCTGCTCGACTGCAGCCGCTAGGCGTTTGCGCTCCTCGCTTTCTCGCCTGCGCTGCGTCACATCGCGCACGGTGCCGAGCGCGCCTACAACGGTCCCGTTCTCGATCAGCTGGACACCGGAGAACTCGCCGTCGAGCCAGGTGCCGTCGCGGGCCTTGATTCGAAGCTCGAACAGCCCCGGTGACCTCTCGCCCAGAACCCCTGCGAAGGTGTCGAGCGCGCGGGGAATGTCGTCCGGATGCACGAGCTCCGCGAACGGTTTGCCGACCCAGTCGTCGCGCGGCCACCCCGTGATCCTCTCGAAAGCGGCGTTGAGCGAGGTAAGGCTGCCGGTCACCGACACGGTGAACACGACGTCCTGCATAGTGTCAACGAGCCGGCGGTAACGCTCCTCGCTCTCCCGTACGGCCGCCTCGACCCGTTTGCGCTCGGTGATGTCGCGGGCGTTGACAACCATCCCCCCCACCCCCGAGACGTGGAAGAGGCTCCGCTGCACCGCATCGAGCACCCTCCATGAGCCGTTCCGATGCCGAGCCCGCAGCTCGATGCGTCCAGCCGCTCCGGCGTGCGCGCGGAGCTCCCTGAAATGTGTCCGGGCTCGTTCCACATCGTCCGGATGTATGAACACGAACGCGCCCACGCCCACCATCTCCTCGGGCGGGAACCCGAGGACGTCGGTTGCGGACGGACCGGCAAAAGTGATGGTCTCGTTCTGATCAACCACCACAAGGAGGTCAGTCGACTTCTCGATGAGCGTGCGGAAGCGTTCCTCGCTCTCGCGGAGGTCGCTCTCAACGCGGGCCCGCCGTTGGTCGCCCTCCGCCACCTGGAGTGCAAAACCGAGATCCTGGGCGAGCTCGTCGAGCACGCCCACAATCTCCGGCGTGAAGACATCCCGCTCCTCGGAGTACACCGAAAAAGCCCCTCGGGCCTGACCCTCTACGGCGATCGGAAAGGCCGCGCTAGAGCGGAAGAATCGCTTCCGACCCGCATCGCGCCAGGGATCGACGCTCGCGGCAGCGTCCCAGTCGTTGACCACCACAGGCCGCCGTTCCCGGATCGCCGTTCCGGTGGGCCCGCGACCCTCGGGCGTGTCATCGCAGCGGATCCGGACCTCGTCCAGGTACCCCTCCTCGAACCCCGCCGAGGCGACCGATCGAACTTCGCCGGTCTCGAAGTTCGCCATCCCGACCCACGCCATCCGGAACCGTCCGTGCTCCACCGCGATTCGGCACGCCTGGGCCAGCATCCGGTCGGTGTCCCTCTCGCGTACCATCAGCTCGTTGATCTCGGTGACCGCCCGCAGCAGCCTGTTGAGGAACCGGATCCGCTCCTCGGCGGCCTCGCGCTCCGAGAGATCACGCACGATCGAGAGCACCGCCCGGCCCTCGTCGAGCTCGGCAATCCGACTACTCACCTCGACTGGGAAGGTGCTGCCGTCTCGTCGAAGGTGCATGCTCCGGAGGAGGTGCCCACCGGACGAGGCTGTCGTGGCCAACTGGTCTTGGAGCGATCCCCGCGCCTCCTCGGCCCTGAGATCCCGCATCGTGAGCCGCAGGAGCTCCTCGCGCGAATAACCGTAGAGCGTTTCGGCCTTCCGGTTGGCATCGAGGATTTGTCCGTCGGTCCCGGAGAAGAGTATCGCGTCGTTGGCGTGATCGAGGAGCAGCGCGAAGCGCGCCTGGCTTCGCGAAAGCGCAGCCTCGTACCTGGCCCTCCGCGCCCGCCACAGACCGAAGCCGGTGCCCACCAGCGCCAGAGCGAAGCCGGTCACGGTCACCGCGCTGCTGCGAATCTTGTCACGGTAGACGGCGAGCGCCTCGTCCTCGTCGACCTTGGCGACCAAACCCCAGCGTGTGCCGGGGACGCTGCGAGCGGCTGCCAGAACGTGGACACGCCGGTAGTCCACGTACTTGCCGAACGACTCCCACCCCTCGACCGCCGCGCGGGCGGCCAGCGGGGACACCTCGGCGCCCAGCCTGAACGACAGCGGTCTCGCGGCCCGGTGCCGAAGCGGGCTCAAAAACACGATGCTCTCGCCGTCTTTCCTGGCGAGGAGTGCCTCGCCCGACGCGGTCGGCAACGGCTCCCGTGCCAGCAGCGGGTAAAGCCACACAGTGGGGTCAGCCGCCACAATCGCGAAGCCGAGCACCGCCGGGCGCCCGTCGCGCGTGTTCGCACGCTCTCCGATCGGCGCGCCGAACACGACAAGCGGCGAGCCGCCGGGTCCGCCGCAGAAGTCGGTGAAGGGCAGCTCGCCCGCTACGAGACGCCGCACGACCGCGGTACATTCCTCGCCCGTGGCGGCCCCGTCCAGGTCCTCGACCACCACGGCTCCCCCGGGGTCCACGATGACCAACGCGCGCCGCCGGTGCGCGCGCCCGAAGCCGTCGATTACCTCCTTCAGGTGCCCCTGGATGGCAGACACCCCAAATACCGCCGCAGGGCGGCCGGCGTGTGCGGCCATCGCGGCGACCACCGTTGGAAACGCGGCCACCGTTGAGGCATCCGAGACCCCGCTCGCCACCCAGTTACCGATCGCGGCTCTCCGGTCGTCGGCCATTGCGTTGAGACGCGCCTGCCACGCCTCGATCGCCTGCGCCTTTTCTGCGGGCGCATAAACGAGCAGAAAGTAGAGCGCGCCGGCCACCAGGGCGCCGCCGATTCCGAGGAACAGCGTGACGGCGCCGGCGGGCGCCCGGTTCGCGCGTGTCTCTCGCCCGCGGGACTCCGGCCGTGCCCCCCTCACCGCTGCCTCGGAGCACTGCTGACCGTCGCGAAACGGGCCGGAGATGCGCGGCGCCGAATCCGCTCCGGGCTTCCCGCCGTGGCCGCGAGCACGAGCATCGTCGCCATCGGTTTCCTTCGTTCCAATGTAGCAGCGGACCTCTATTCGTGTAAACGAAAACGGCGAACCGGCATGATCCACTCCCGCGCCGGGCGCACGCCACCTGGCGGCCCGGTGGTCGCGAGGCAGACGAGACCGGCCTTGACGTTATAGCGAAGGGGCCGCAGTATTCTCGCGGGTCCAGCTTGCCAGGTCGCTCGAGCACGCTGCACCGGGGGTGATCGATGAACTCGGCGTCGGGTGAGCCCAGGCTGGTCAGGCTCGACGACCTGCCGGAACTTCTCTTGCCCGACGAGACCGTGGGCAGTGCGTCGCACAACCTCAAGCCTCTGCGTTGCCAGGCCGAATCGCGGTTCCCGATTCCCAGCAGCGCGTGGCCCGGTGTGGTGTTCACGGTGCAGGCCGGCAGCGAGGTCTCGGTCTTCGTTTTCAACGCGGCGACCGACCGTGACGCCGATCTCGTCCTCGTGGCCACCAACTCCGGGGGATCCGAAGGAGGGGCCGGCCAACTCGAGTTTACGCCCGGCTCATGCTGGCTCAAGGTCCAGCACCGAGCGAGCGTGGGGGTCGAGGGTGGGAAGAGCCTCACCGACATGCGCCTGCGGCTCGACGAGGCCGCCCCGGTAACTCTCAGCGCGTACCGACTGCACGATCCTAGCGAAAACGCGGCTCGGGCCGTGATTGCGGACGTGCTCCACCCACGGTTCGCTCAGCGCCTGGAGGACGTCCAGGCGTTGCGACCAAACGAGGCGCTCGCCTTGCAGACGTCGGGGACGGTGCGAGTGAAGGTGGACGTGACTTGGTCCGACGTGCTGGCCAGCGGTCTCGGAGCCCTCGCCGGAATCGTTGGCGCAGCCGCGCCGTTGACGGTGGAGCTTCCCGCCACCGCCAGCGTAAGCGGGACGGTCACCTTGGCGGACGAGTTCAACGTCGTGTTCTCCCGCCTGCAGGACGGGCGCACCCGAGCCACCGTCAAGAAGGCAGCTGCCCGCACATTCGCCGGAGCCTGTGACCTCGGCCTCTCGGTCACGCTCGCCGAGCCCCAGCAGTTGGAGCTGGCCGTGCGCGACGCAGTAGCCGGTTTGCTCGGAGAGGACTACGCGACGGTGAGGGCGCTGGTCGAAAAAGCCTCACTCTCGGAACTCTCCGACGTGGAGAGGTGGGCCGCCGAGGGGCTCGCAACGCGCCTGGGGCTCGGCGAGCTCCTGAGCGCCTTCACGACGCTTCGCGAGAAGCTCCGGCAACTCGAGGGTGCGCTTGCCGAGGCGGTCGCCGACCTCGCCACGGAGAAGATTGCCGCGGGCTTCGCCTACGACTACCGCCGCCTCGGCCGTGGCTCGACCCTGCTCGAAGTCGTGCTTGACGCTGGCGCCCTGATCACCCACCACGCCTCGCTGTGCAACGGAGACCTCGAGGCGGTTGTTGCGGCGGTTTTGGAGGGTTCCCCGGGGCTCACCCTCGAGGGCTACCTGCACCGGAAGACGCTGGAGAAGGCGCAAAGTTGGGGCTTCACGCTCGCCGTGGGCCCGTGGGCCGTGAGGGGTAGGCAGCGACGGGCGCTCTCCCGGGTGGTCGAAAAGGACATCACCGGGGGGACGAGGGTGAGCTGCCTCGGGCTCGGGGCTTACGAGGGGCGATGGCTCACCAGCGTGGCCGAGTGGACGGTCGACCTCAGGGCCGACATGCTCCGTTTCACGTCCGGCCAGGCCCCGAGCCTCTCGGAGTTCTCGCTCGGCTTCCACTTGGCCTGGCACTGGAAGCAGGAGGTGCTTTCCGAGGACAGGCTCGACGAGGTTCTGGACGCCGCCGTGCTGTGGGGCGTGCTCGATGTCGAGCACGCCGCCGACGTGAGACGGCGCCTGGCCCCGTCCGTCGGGCGCCTTGCCGACTTGACCGTGCAGCTTCGCTTCGACGATGCCCCTTTTCGGGCCATCCTCCCGGCCCTCGCGGCCGGGCGAGATGCCGACTTCGCCGCTGCGCTGGGCGCCGCGATGCCACGGCGAAGCGGCTCCCACGGCCGCGGCGATCCTTTCCGGCGCCGCGAGCTGTACACTCCCCTCTGGGCGCACGTGCTCGAGCATCCGGATGCGCCGGCGCGCGCCCTCGTGGCGCTGGCGCGTCAGCACCTCGCCAAGGGCGATGAGCCGCAGCTCGGTTTCCTCGAGGAGAACTATCTTAAGCTCGCGCCGACCTGCACCTTCGTCGGCCTCGCCAGAGTGGCAAACCAGAACACTGCCGCGGCCTGGCGGGAGTTCCGCTCCGGTGCCCGTCTTCTCCACGAGGCCGTCGCCGCCGCCGCCGAAGACGACGGCATCCTCGAGAAGACCTTCTCCCTGATGGTCAACCTGTGGGCACAGAGCCACCACGTGCGGGCGCTCGGCGCGTTCCTGCTCGAGGCCGCGTCTGCCGTCGGCGTTTGGGCCTCTGTTGCCCGCACGCTGAGCGTGACGGCACGGGAAGCGGCCGGCGAGACTGCCCTCGTGATCGCCGCGCCCGCGGCGTGACGTTGGCGGGCGCCGCGACCCATTGGCCGACACGCCCGCAACGGGCCCCTGCGCTACAATCCGCCGGTTGGACGAGGAGCAGAGCATGAGCAACGTCAAAACGAGCAAGGGAACCATCGCGATCCTGACGGGCGGCGGCGACGTGCCCGGGCTCAACCCAGCGATCCGCGCGATCACCGTACGAGCGCTGCGCGAGGGTTACCGCGTGTTTGGCATTCGGCATGGGTGGGCGGGCCTAGTCGAGTTGGAGCGGGAAAAGGACAAACCGCAGGACGATCTGGTCACGGAGCTCTCCGAGGAAATCGTCAACAGGGCAGGCCGCACGGGTGGCACCTTCCTTCACACGTCGCGCACAAACCCCAGCAAGGTGCCTCAAGCGCAGCTCCCGCCCCACCTCAAGGACAGGTACCCGGGCGATATCGTTGACGTCACGCCGGATGTGCTGGCCAACCTG
>Ga0153915_10004943_pt1 | contig 12348 bp, 5 predicted proteins | sample Opewatmetagenome_2_FD_107003 | JGI IMG/M metagenome (GOLD analysis project Ga0153915, IMG submission 107003) | Freshwater wetland microbial communities from Ohio, USA - Open water 3 Core 3 Depth 3 metaG | ecosystem: Environmental > Aquatic > Freshwater > Wetlands | place: USA: Ohio, Lake Erie... | reverse complement strand
TGGGTTGGGTCGGATATCCAACCGATCAGTACTCCTCAGGAGGCCCTGGGTTCGCCTCCCAATACCATTAATACGCCATCCAGGGTATTACCTGAATACACATACCCTGATTGTAAGAGCTGGGGTGGCTATTTTGACGCTTCTTGCTCGCCACTCAATCCCAATAACCGGGGTCATGGATTTTATGTTTACGGCACACTGCCCATGTTCCTGACCCGCTATTTGGTGCAGGAAATTTATGGTCATTCTGGTTTTAAAGAAATGACCATTGTTGGGAGAGTGCTTTCAGCTCTGATGGATTTATTGTCGGTGATCCTGGTTTACGCCATTGGATCGCTTATATTCAGCAAGCCGGTGGGTTTGCTGGCTGCAGCCTTTTCGGCTTTCACCGTATTGAATATTCAGCAGTCCCATTTCTTTACCATGGATACATTCTTCAGTTTCTTCACCCTGCTGGCGGTTTATTACGCCGTCAGGGTGGTTCTGCTGGAGCGCGAATCCAAAAGCTTACAGTCGAACGGGACAGATTACTCAAATTCTGTTCCTCCCGCGGGGGAGGATAACGAACCATCTCAAACCTTTTCCTCCCGCCTCATTGCAATCATCAAATCCCCCTATTTCGGTCTCTCCATTGCCTTTGGAATTGCCCTGGGCTGCGCTGTGGCCTCCAAGCTGAGTGCTGCTCCGGTGGCCTTCGTGCTACCCCTCGCGTTTGGAGTGATCATTTTTCGCAAACCTGCCCAGGAGCGTTACCGCTGGCTGATCAATGCCATGGTCTACCTCGGCATTGCTGCTTTTATCAGTATCCTGGTCTTTCGAATATTCCAGCCTTATGCCTTTTCTGGGCCTGGCTTTTTTGGTTTGAAACCTAACCCGCAATGGGTGGCGAACATCAAAGAACAGCGCAATCAGGCCACTGGGGATATAGATTACCCGCCATCTCTCCAATGGGCTCGCCGCCCTCTCTGGTTCTCCGCTCAGAATATGGCCGAGTGGGGCTTGGGGATTCCCTTGGGCATCCTGGCAGCCTTCGGTTTCTTGTGGGCTGGCTGGCGCATGCTGAAAGGGGATTGGCAGCGACATGTCCTATTGTGGTTGTGGGGAGGCTTTTACTTCGTCTGGCAGTCCTTACAGTTCAACCCAACCATGCGCTATCAGATGCCCACCTACCCAATTTTGGCAATCTATGCCGGTTGGGCCGTCGTGGAGCTTTGGCGTTTTAGAAAACGTAAGAGAGAAGATGAAACTACCCAGGAAAATGCGCAAAGGCCATCCAGAATTCGATGGGCGCCCGTGATATCCACCCTTATTGGTGGCATTGTGCTCCTTGCCACCTTTGCCTGGGCGCTTGCCTTTAGCTTGATTTATGCCCGCTCGATCACCCGCGTGGCAGCCTCCGAGTGGATATACCAGAATATCCCTGGACCCATCAACTTGCACATCCAGACCAAGGATGAGTCTTTCAACCAACCGCTTTCAATCCCATATTACAGCACCATCCAGCCCGGTTTTCCGTATCAGACGAGTTTCACCGCCAATGCGAGCGGTATCCTGAATGATATCTATCTAGCGCATGTCACTGATATCCAAGCGTTAGGATCCACTGCCTTAAATGTGTCTCTCTCGACTTCTTCCGACACTGGATTACCACTAATGGCAGAGGTGATAACCGTTTCTCCAACCATGCCTGGCACCTCAACGATAGCGGGATATCTCCTGAAATTTGAGACGCCCTTTACGATGAAGGCCGGTCAGGTGTATATCCTGACACTGGCTCTCGCCGCTGGGGATCGGGTTTTGGATGTTTGTGGACCGTTGGGCATTAACCTGCAGACTTCCGCGGAGCTGATTGTTCAGGCGGTTACTGAGCCGGATCAGTGTTTGATCCGATCTGGAGCTCCATACGTCGTCACCATCACGCCTCAAAATAACGGGCTGATGGAGGCAATCATCATGAATCAGCTGGTTGATCGGACCCCTGCGCCGGCCTCCCAAACATTGGTGCTCACCATCGGACCTACCGGAGATAGCCAGATTGTGGCTGCTGCCTCCCTCACTGCCGACCTGACCCCCGGACCAAATGGGCTTGGAGCAGGCTATTCAATGACCCTCGATCACCCGGTGACTGTGGAACAGGGCAAGACTTACAGTCTGTCCATGGCATTGGAATCGGGTAACGGTGTGGTCAGTATTCAGGGGTCAGCCGTGGCTAACGAAGGTGAATGGGATGATGGTCTTCCTCTCCGGGTGGATGGTTACGATGCCTTTGGTGGCATTTATATGGCTGGCTTGAACTTTAACATGTATACGGATGATAGCCCCACCAAGCTGGAGCACTATATCAACGTATATGACCAAACCGAGTACATCTTGATCAGCTCCAACCGTCAATGGGGTTCATTGCCTCGTCTTCCCGAGCGGTTCCCGATGACATCTCTGCATTACCGTCACCTTTTGGGCTGCCCTGATGAGCGTACCATTCCGTGGTGCTACAGCGTCGCTCAACCGGGGATGTTCCATGGGGACCTGGGCTTTGAGCTGATGGCTGTTTTCCAATCAGACCCATCCATCGGCACATTACGGATTAACGACCAGTTTGCTGAAGAAGCTTTCACCGTTTATGACCACCCAAAGGTGCTTGTCTTTCGTAAAACGGATGCCTATAACTCTGCAGGCGCACGCCAGATCCTGAGCCAGGCAAATTTCTCTGAGATGGAGCGGGTTACCCCCAAGAAAGCTGCCTACCATCCGGCAAATTTAAAGCTGCCTGAGGAGCGTCTGGCTACCCAGACTGTGGGTGGCACCTGGTCAGAGCTATTTAATCCGCAAGCGTGGCAGAATCGCTTCCAGGTCCTGGGAGTCATTGTCTGGTATCTGAGTGTGAGCTTTCTGGGTTTGCTGGTTTATCCACTGCTGCGAGTCACCCTGCCCGGTCTGCCCGATCACGGGTATCCCCTGGCTCGAACCGCGGGGATGTTGGTCTTGGCATACCTGACCTGGGTGGCAGGCTCAGTTAACATCCCCTTTAGTCGTCTCACGATCAGCGTAGTTATTTTTCTACTGGCAGTCGGTGGCGCATACCTGGCATATCGCCAGCGGGATGAGCTGCGCGCAGAGTGGCGTTCCAGGCGCACTTATTTCCTGATCATTGAAGGTTTGGTGCTGCTTTTTTTCCTGCTTTTCCTGTTTATCCGTCTGGGAAACCCAGATCTATGGCATCCGTGGAAGGGTGGAGAAAAGCCGATGGATTTCTCCTACATCAACGCAGTGTTGAAGTCCACCACCTTCCCGCCCTACGACCCGTGGTATGCGGGCGGCTACATGAATTATTACTATTGGGGTTACGTCTTTGTGGGCGTGCTGGTCAAGTGGCTGGGCATTGTTCCGTCATTTGCGTATAACTTAATTATCCCCACCCTCTTCAGCATGGTCACCATGGGGGCTTTCTCTATTGGTTATAACCTCAGTCATACACGCAGTAATCATGGCGAGCTGCTGAAGGATCACGCTCCGCCGGTTGATGAAGAATATCCGCCATCCTCCACACGACGACCATATCTGATTGGTTTAGCTTCTGCTCTGGGGGTGGCCGTTTTGGGCAACCTGGGAACGTTGCGTATGATCCTCAAAGGTTGGGAACAGCTGGGTGTTCCGGGTGGGTTGACCGACAGTACTGGTTTCTTCACCCGACTGGCTGGGCTGCCGGTTGGACTTTGGAATGTCCTGTTTCATGGGGCTCAGATACCCTACGCCTTGGGTGATTGGTATTGGATCCCCAGTCGGGCGATCCCTGCCCCGGGTGATGTGGAACCCATCACTGAATTCCCCATGTTCACCTTCCTCTACGGTGACTTGCATGCCCATATGATCGCCATGGCAGTAGCCATGCTTGCCCTCACTTGGGTTGTGGCTGTGCTAATGGGTAAAGCACACTGGAAAAGCATTGGAGCTGGGGTTGCGAGCATTATCTTGGGTGGGTTGGCGATTGGAGCACTCTACCCCACCAATCTTTCTGATATTTATACCTACCTGCCCATTGGGATGGTAGTTTTAGGGTATGCCCTCTTTCGCTATGCAGATGCAAGCCTTCTTTCCTGGCTGCCCAAAATCGCGACCATGGTTAAACGCTTGATCCTGGCCGGTTCAGGGATGCTTGTATTGGTGGTAGTCTCATATGGGTTGTATCTGCCTTATCGTCTCTGGTATGCCCAACCCTATAGCTCTGTAATTCCCTGGTTTGGCACCCACACACCATTTTGGTCTTATTTTACGCATTGGGGTTTGTTCCTGTTTGTCATCGTCTCGTGGATGGTGTGGGAGACGCGCCAGTGGATGGCGACCACCCCGCTTGCCTCGTTGCGTAAGCTTGAGAAATATAGCAGTCTGATTATCCTGGTTGTGGTGATTCTCTTCTTGACCTGCCTGCTATTCAGCATCAAGATCCCTGGGGTCGAGAATATGAGCCTGTTGAGCAAATTACCCCTGGGTAGAGGGGCCTCCCTTGTCTGGTTCATCCTGCCGATTGCCACTTGGGCAGGTGTCCTGCTCCTGCGCCCAGGGATGACAGATGCCAAGCGCCTGATTCTGTTCTTGGTAGGCACCGGTTTGCTCATCACGCTGGTGGTTGAGGTGGTGGTGGTCCGCGGCGATATTGGACGCATGAACACCGTTTTCAAATTTTACCTGCAGGTGTGGTTGTTGTTTGCCATCTGCGCAGCAGCCGCGCTGGGTTGGCTGCTCGAGCCAGTTAAGCACTGGTTACCGGGCTGGCGTATTTCCTGGAGGGTGGCATTCGGGTTTTTGGTATTTTCTGCGGCCTTGTTCACCCTATACGGCACGATGGCTAAGATCAAAGACCGTTGGGTACCGGCGGCACCCCATACGCTGGACGGGATGGCATATATGCCGTTTGCCACATATACTGAGAATTATCCCACCGGTTATTCGAGTGATTCCAATGCTCCCACCAGCCTCAAAATGGATTTAAGCCAGGATTACCGGGCTATCCGTTGGATGCAAGACAACATCCAGGGCTCACCGGTCATCGTGGAAGCGAACTCGCCGAACTTATATCGCTGGTATACTCGTTTTACCATCTACACGGGTTTGCCGGGTGTAGTTGGCTGGGAATGGCACGAACAGCAGCAGCGCGCCCTAAACTCACCCGATTGGGTATCGAAACGTCTCGATGATATTGACCAGTTCTACACCACGGTGGATACCGACGTCACCAAACAATTCTTGAATTTGTACGGTGTAGGCTATATTGTCCTCGGTCAGTTGGAACAGGTCAGCTATCCCGGACCTGGGCTGGATAAATTCCCGGCCTTCAATGGAATACTTTGGAACGAAGTATACCGAGATAAGAATACGGTCATCTATGAGGTGATCAAATGATTCAAATCCTGGTATGGTGGCTGCTCATGCAAATATTGGGTTGGCTGGCTCTACCCACCGCCATGCGTATTTTTCGCTGGCTGCCAGATCGAGGCTATTCATTTTCCAAAGCCCTTGGCTTGTTGATGGTCAGCTATTTTTTATGGGTTGGTGCCAGCACTGGCTTGCTGAATAACGACATAGGCGGCATCCTGTTCTCCTTCTTGCTCGTGGCAGCCATCTCCGCCTGGTTCTACTTTAGGGGCAAGGCGACCATCATCCCGGATATCCGTTCCTTCTTACGTGAAAAATGGAAGCTGGTTGTAACTGTGGAAGTGCTCTTCACCCTCGCTCTGGTCGGCTGGGCGCTGCTGCGAGCCTTCGCACCCTTTAAGATCGAGCCAAGTGGCGGCGAAAAGTTTATGGAGACTGCTTTCCAGAACGCCATCTTACGCAGCGAACACTTCCCGCCGCTTGACCCCTGGCTTTCTGGTTTTGGGATTTCTTATTATTATTTTGGTTACGTGATGATGGCTCTTCTCACGCGCCTATCAGGTGCGGTATCGGGAGTGGCTTTTGACCTGTATGATTCCCTGCTTTTTGCCCTAACCTTGATCGGCTCTTTTGGCGTGGTGTGTAACCTGGTGGCGTTCACTCTAAAAGCTCGCCAGAAAGAAGGTGAAGCTGCTCCACCCGCTGGGCCTCCGTTGGCAGCCGGGCTCCTGGGTGGGCTGTTGGTGACGGTGATGGGCAACCTGGAGGGTGTGCTGGAATCGCTGCATGCCAGGGGAGTGCTGGCTAATAGCTTTTGGGCATGGATCGATATCCCTGATTTGGCGCAGTCACGTGTGGTCCAATCATGGTATCCGGGGAATGTGTTCTTGTGGTGGTGGCATGCCTCGCGCGTTCTATCTGACAAGAATTTTCTCGGGCAGAATATGGGTGTTCAGCCCATTGATGAGTTCCCATTCTTCAGCTTTCTGCTTGGTGACAACCACCCGCATGTATTGGCGCTTCCCTTTGTGCTCCTGGCGATTGGCTTGACACTCAACTTGCTCCTGCGCCAGGTGCACAAGAAACAGAGCACAGTCGTGGAAGAAACCGCATCCGAGCCTCTATATCGCCGACATTGGTGGAATCCGGTCGCATTCGCACTCGATAACGACTGGCTATTATTCGTCTTCTCCGCGCTGATCCTCGGTGCACTGGGTTTCTTGAACACCTGGGACCTGCCCATCTATCTCGGGCTGGTCGTTCTGACCTATGGGTTGGGTTTGGTATTGGAAAAAGGTCGCCTGGATCGAGAGATTATCTATCGCTCAGTCATTCTCGGTTTGGGTTTGGGCATCCTTTCGGGGTTGTTGTATATCTTTTTCTATCTCAGTTTTAGCTCACAAGCTGCGGGTGTCCTGCCATATGTCTTTCCGCCTACTCGTTTGCCTCAATACCTGGTCATGTTTGGCACATTCATCTTCCTGCTGACGTGCTTCCTGGTTATAAGTCTCAGCAAGCAACGGGAAAATCGGGTAAAGCTGTTTAGATCAGCTTTCACCTGGTGGTGGCGCATCTTATTAATCTGCATTGGGCTTTATTTGCTGATCATGTTGCTCATTGCGTTTGTCCTCTATGTTCAGCAGCTGTTGCCTGGCAGTACATTAGCCGCTACCATCCAATCTGTTTTGGGTGGAATAAGCCTGAGGCAGGCATTTAGTGCCAGTGTGAGCGCTCGCTTGCGCGACCCATGGCTTTTGCTCCTGGTTTCTGCCCTTTTGGCATTGGTAATTGCCAACGTCAGCAGCTTATTGCGGAAAAGGTCAACCCCTGAGGACACACAATCAAAAGAACTTACCGCATTACCCAGCATTAGCAGTGACACATTTGTTTATTTCCTCATCTTCATGGGTCTTACGCTTACTTTGATCGTTGAATTTATCTACCTGCGTGATAGCTTCGGCGTACGCATGAACACCGTTTTTAAGTTTTATTACCAAGCCTGGGTGATGCTGGGTTGTGCCAGTGCGTACGGCATCTGGTGGCTGTTAGATCGGTTCGAGAAATCCCTGAGCCGTGTGCTGTTTGTGTCGGGAGCTGTATTATTCATCGGATTAGGTCTGGTTTACACGGTAATGGCAATCCCCAGCCGTGTCGGGGATTTTAAAGCTGCTGCGAACCTGGACGGGGCGAGTTCCATAGCTATAAATAACCCTGATGATTGGGCTACCATTCAGTGGCTGGACGCAAATGCTGAACAGGGCCTGCCAGCGGGGAATGTACCGGTAATCCTGGAGGCGCCCAGCGTTCCACCCTGGGGGGGATCTTACACCTATGAGGGTCGGATCAGTGCATTTTCTGGATTTCCAACAGTCTTGGGCTGGGCCGTACACGAAAGCCAATGGCGCGGCAGCTATGACGAACAGAGCCGGCGCGAACCTGATATTGCCACGATATACACCACCCCGGATGGCCAAACTGCGCTGGCATTGCTACATAAGTGGAATGTAAGCTATGTCATTATTGGCTCACCCGAGCTGAGCTATATACAGCATGTATGCAGCCAATCTGGATCGAGCTGTACTACTAGTTCTGCGCTCAAAAAATTTGATATGATTCTGCAGCCGGAGTTTCGCCAAGGGCAGGTAACAATATTTAAAGTCCCATGAAGAATATATATGGTACTAGGAGCTATTCATATTGCTTGTCAGGTTCCAATCACGATGAGTAGCTATCTGAACGATAGTATGTATCTTCGTCAATGAAAAAGCTTCCAAGCTAAATGATTTGGTCGAATAAATTCTAATCCGATTAGGGCAAAGCAATGGCTTTGCCCCATTTATTTATACGCCATTGAAGGCGGTATAATACGGTCGGATAATCCATGAAAGCGAATAAAACTACAGCGGAGCAATACCTTTATGGATTAGCTTTCCTGTTAGCGTTGGGAATGCGACTCTATCAGTTAGGCGCCGCTCCATTAACTGACGTTGAAGCAGGATGGGCTCTACAAGCCCTGGGTCTGGCGCATGGTGGGGCTGTGACCTTGGGTGCGCAACCGGCATATATCCTCCTGACCAGCCAGTTATTTTCCATCCTTGGGGATACAAATTTCCTGGCGCGCTTGATTCCCGCCCTTGCAGGTAGCCTGATCATTTGCTTACCGTACTATTTCCAGCGTTGGATGGGAGCTTCAACCTGGTTGCACCGGGCGGGTGTAGTGATGGCGTTTGGGATGGCGATTGACCCGGGGTTGGTGTCACTTTCCAGGCAGGCTGGTAGCTTGATGCCTGCCTTGGCGTTCACACTTCTGGTTCTGGCCTGTCTTTATAACCGGCGCTTGATTGGGGTAGGTATCTTTGCTGCCCTGGCATTGCTTTCTGGGCCGGCTTTCCTGCAAGGAATTCTCATCCTTGGGTTAAGCTGGGGATTATACCGTTTGACAGGCAGAAAATTGGATAACACTCAGCCAATGGAAGGCAATGTTGAGCCACCCATGGAATCGCTCCCTGTGCAATCGATGAGGGTTAGTGTGATCTCCTTTGCCCTGACTTTACTTTTTGCTGGGACTCTCTTCTTACGAGCTCCACAGGGCCTGGGGGCGTTGGCAGAAACCATACCCGCCTATTTGAAGAGTTGGGTAGTCTCAAGCGGAATCCCCATTCTTCGTTTACCCGCCAGCCTGTTGATATACCAACCTTTGGTGCTGGTCTTTGCGATTATCGGGGCTGTTCGTACCTGGTTTGGGGCATGGGGTGATGACCAGCATCCACGTCAGGTGATGATGGGTTTAAGCCTATGGGTTGCAGTAAGCCTCCTGTTGCCTTTGATTTATGCGGGTCGCCAGGTGGGTGACATGGCTTGGGCTCTCATTTCTCTTTGGGCGCTGGCAGCCATAGAGATCAGTCGCTCACTGCTTGCAAACGAAGATCGCACAACACGCTTGGTGGCGGCTGGTTTGGGCCTGCTCCTGTTCGTGCTGGCAGTTGTTGGATGGATGAATATACTTTCCATCACGCGTTACCAGGTAAATGTGGTGGTCTATTGGGCTCTCATCATTGGAGCGTTCCTCTTGGGGTTTATCGCATTGCTGTTGGTAATTACCGGGTGGTCAGCATGGGCAGCTAAATTAGGTGCGGTTTGGGCACTTTGTATTTTGTTGGCATTACAGCTCATTTCAAGTACATGGGGGCTGGCAATCGTACGTCGAAATGGTGCCCAAGAAATGTGGGCTCGTCCGCCCACCACAGGTCAGGCTGATCTGCTTTTGGCAACTTTGTATGATCTCTCCAGCTGGAACACTGGCTTGCGTGACCAGCTGGAAATTGTTGTATTATCTGACTCACCTGCCCTGAAGTGGGCACTGCGCCATTATCCCAATACCCGCTTCGAGACTGCTCTTTCTTCCGCCGAATCACCGCCGGTAGTAATTACCCAAAAAGGGGCTGAGGAACCCAATCTGGCGGAGAAGTACCGCGGGCAGGATTTTATTTGGCGGCTGTATCCCGGGTGGCTAGGTGTTTTTCCTCCTGACTTTACTAATTGGCTGGCATTTCGTCAAGCGCCGCTGGGTCAGGACCAGATTATTTTATGGGCACGGGCAGATATTTTCCCGGGCGGGGGTCCTGATACAACCGGGAGTGCTACTCCATAATGTCTCCTAGATAAACGAGAGTTGGAATGGGGATTGCCAAAATTATCACCATTGATGGACCAGCTGCTTCAGGGAAATCTACACTGGGACATAAGCTTGCTCAGGCCTTGGGATATCTGTATTTCGATACAGGCGTGATGTACCGCGCGGTCACTTGGCTGGCATTGAGACAAGAATTGGATATTGGTGATGAAGCCGTCATCACCGCTTTGGCAGAGCAGACTCCAATTGATGTTCGCCCTCCATCTATTCAGGATGGGCGCGCGTATGATGTCATCGTGGATGGGCAGGATATTACCTGGGAAATCCGTCGTCCAGACGTAGATGCAAATGTCTCACCGGTATCTGCCTATGCAGGTGTGCGTAAAGCTTTGTCTGCCCAGCAACGCCGCATTGGCGAACGTGGGAACGTAGTTATGGTTGGACGTGATATTGGAACGGTTGTATTGCCGGATGCCGAATTGAAAATATACCTGGATGCCTCCGTTCGGGAGCGTGCACGACGGCGGTACGAAGAGCAGCGCCAACGAGGCGAGCCGGCTGATTATGATCATATCCTGCATGCCATGCGTAAGCGGGATAAGATCGATTCGAACAGGGCAGTTGCTCCGCTGCACCCCGCTAAGGATGCGCACATTTTATGCTCAGATGGTCTGGATGCCAATCAGGTTCTTGATTTGGCAAAAGCACTGGTCTTTGGCACATGAAGCAATATTCGGTTCCCTTTACCAATCGCCTTGCACGCAGAATCTTCCGGCCCATTTTCAGGCTGATTTTTCACGTTCTTAGTGATGTGGACCTGATCGGGCGAGAAAATATTCCCAAAAAGGGTGCGTACCTCATCACGATAAATCATATCTCGTTCTTTGAGCCTCCATTCATCCTGGCATTCTGGCCCACTGCACCAGAAGGTGCAGGAGCAATAGAAATATGGAGCCGACCCGGTCAGGCAATTCTCGTCCGCCTGTACCACGGTATACCTGTTCATCGGGGGGAATTTGATCGGCAATCGTTGGATACGATGATCGCAGTTTTAAAATCTGGAAGGCCTCTGCTTTTGGCTCCTGAAGGAGGTCGGACGCACGACCTGGGCATGCGCAAGGCTTTGCCAGGTGTGGCATACATCGTTGATAAAACCGATGTACCTGTGATCCCCGTAGGCATAATTGGCACAACGGACGATTTTTTGGATCGGGCACTGCATTTTAAAAGGCCAAGGTTGGAAATGCGCATTGGGGTGCCGTTTAGCCTGCCTCAGGTGGAGGGAAAAGGCGCCGCCCGTCGAGAAGCTTTACAGGTCAATGCTGATAAGATTATGCAGGCGATTGCGGAGCTTATACCTCCAGAATATCGTGGGGTCTATCAAGCTTCAAAGGAGTCCGCTTGACCGCACCTAGCACGAGATCATCCGTATGGTCTTCTAAGGGCTATATTCATGCGCACTGGGAATCCCGCCGTCGACTGATGCGTTTTTTGATTCGTACAATCGGCTTCACCTTATTGGTCAAAGTGGATCATGTTGAAGGGGTTGAGAACGTGCCAGCACAAGGTCCAGCAATCCTGATGATCAACCATATAAATTTCGTCGACCCTTTCGTCGTGCTGCATTTACTACCCCGCAATATCGTTCCGATGGCTAAAGTTGAAGTATACAGCTATCCAATCATTGGCATATTTCCGCGCATCTACGGGGTAATCCCGGTCCAAAGGGAGGAAATCGACAGGCGGGCGATCCAGGCTGCGCTGGAGGTATTAAAAGCTGGCGAAGTAATTTTGGTGGCACCTGAAGCGCATCGTGGTCCCCAGCTTCGCAGGGCAAAGGAAGGCATTGCCTATTTGGCGACCAGAGCAAATGTGCCCATCGTGCCAGTGGCGATTGACGGGACGATCGGCTTTCCCACTTTACCGATACTCCCTCGCTGGCGGGAACCTGGTGCTAATGTGCATTTTGGAGATCCTTTTCGTTTTAAAACTTTTAATCGGCGCGCCGGGAGGGAGATGTTGCGACAAATGACCGATGAAGCCATGTATGTACTGGCGGCTATGCTCCCGGAATATCGTCGGGGTGTTTATGCAGACCTGTCCCTCGCCACGCGAGAGACAATCGAGTGGGTATAAACTTACAGATCGGTAAAGCGGTAGAAGAAGTCTTGCTACATCGATAAAAGGTAGTCTATATACATGCTATAATCATTTCAGTTAAATGCCCTTAGTTATTCCGCCGATATGGTTATTGATTTCACCCTGCTTGGTAATCCCTTTTACGTCGATCAACCACAAGAATCAATTGGGTGGATAGGCTGGGTTATTGTATTAAGCAGTGTGAT
>Ga0153915_10004942_pt1 | contig 12349 bp, 10 predicted proteins | sample Opewatmetagenome_2_FD_107003 | JGI IMG/M metagenome (GOLD analysis project Ga0153915, IMG submission 107003) | Freshwater wetland microbial communities from Ohio, USA - Open water 3 Core 3 Depth 3 metaG | ecosystem: Environmental > Aquatic > Freshwater > Wetlands | place: USA: Ohio, Lake Erie... | reverse complement strand
GTTATCAATCAGTGGGTTACAGCCCACGTCGCGGCTCGAGCGCGACCATTGCGTTGACGAACGCCTGGCGCCATCTAATGGGGCGCCCGATTCGCTGTCACGATTTTGGCTGAGTCACCAGCGCGCTGAGCGGGACGACTTCGATCCGGTCGGCGAGCGCATAACGCCGCGAGCCGGGGTAGACGACATAAAGGGCTTCGAGACGCAGATCCTTCATCGCCGTACGTATCGAAGGGGTGAGCCGCGGCGCGTCCACACGCTTGAACTCCACTCCGACCCGATGGCCATTCTTGAACATGAGAAGATCGAGTTCCGCTCCGGCGTGCGTAGCCCAGAAATATGCCTCGTCGGGGGAGGCGATCCGCAGCATCTGTTCCAGCGCGAAGCCTTCCCACGACGCGCCGGATTTCGGATGAGTAAGCAGCGCAGCCTTGTTCCGAATGCCCAAGAGTTCGTGCAGAAGCCACGTGTCATGATATACCTCGAAAATCCCGCTTTAGATACGGGAATTTCAAGGCATAAGCCATCTCGATCACGACCGCGGCATAGGTCAAACCCTGGTGAGTGCGTCCGCCGGCAGCGCCGGGAGCTTACCTCACTGAGTCGCGCGGGGCGTCATGTCGCACCGGTGCGTCATGTATCGGTGTGCAGCTTGGCGTGGGTCAGGACATTCTGAATGATAGCGTCGGTGGCGAGCGTTCCACCCGCCGTAAGGTCAACGCCCATCAGCGCGATCGTGTCATCGGCCGCAGCCGAACTGGCCGCCTTCACATTCACGGTCGTCGTATTGGTGTCGGCATCATAGGTAAAGCTCAGGTGGGCCGTCAGGTCATGTGCGCCATGTACGCCCTGCAACACGTCGTTCAGAACAAGTTTGCCGCTGATTGCCACGACTTCGTGACTGGCGATTCGTGATTCATGACCCGTATCAACTTCATGCGCTTGCGTAGAAACCGAAGCCACGGGCGATTCGTGCCGAACCGGGAGCAGCAAGCCCTGCTGAACGAGGAACGCCGGTTCCTGCTGACCAAGGGGTATTCCCGAATCGAGCGTGGAAGGCCCGATGCAAGCGGATTGGGTCGTAAGCCCGGAAGTCACTTCCGCGGTCGTGTTGGCCTGCTCGAGCACCATAAACGCATGCTCGCCGCCGCTCTTCTCCTCACCGGCCGGGCCGCGCGCCTCCGGACCCGCGGCGGCGGCTTCCGCAACCCGGTCCGGATTCGCGCCAGCGGTGATTGCAGCCTGCAACTCGTCCACATCCTGCCGGGCAGTCGGAGCAGGTCCGGCGGTGTTACGACCCGCCAAAAGATCATCGAGGGTAATTTTGGAATCGGGCACCAGATCGAAGACGCTGCCGTTCTCGAGGTGGAGTTGCACGACGGCATTCGCCGAGGTGGCAATCACTTCCTTGGCGAATACCCTGTCGCCCGCCTCCAGGATGCGCATCGTTCCGTCATCCGCGGTAGCCCTGCCGCCGCCGGCTACGAACGTGACCGTTCCCGCCGCTTTGCCACTGGATGTTGCCATTTTCGCGCCCTCCAGTTACGCCGATTTTGACCCAGTGAAGCGCGAAACATCAGGTCTATTGGTATCGATACTTTGGTACTGCTTGTCGATTGTCCGCGGACAGAATAAGTCCAGAATCACGATATGCGCGTTCTGCGCCTGGAGCTTGTCGCGGTAGGCCTGGACCGCCTTGAAAAAGGCTTCGGACCGGATGGGGGGTTCGTCCAGGACGTCGGGGGGAGGAATCGAAATGCCGAGGCCATTCCCGGAACCATTGTCAACACGGAATTCATAGTGCAAATGTGGTCCGGTGGTCAGACCGGTCAGCCCCACATATCCGATGACCTGTCCCTTCTCGACCTTGCTTCCCACAGCGAGGCCCGCGGCGAATCCGTTCAGATGGCCGTAATAGGTCAGGAAACGCCCGTAGTGCCGCAAAATGACCAGGTTGCCCAATTCACCCCGGTCACCCATGAAATCCACCACGCCTTCAGCCGTAGCGATAACTTTGCTTCCGAGCGGCGCCGCATAGTCTATGCCGCGGTGCGCGCGCCACAGGCCCAGTATCGGGTGAAAACGCGCCAAGGTGTATTCCGAGGTCACGCGCGAAAATTCGACCGGGGACCGGCGAAAGGTTTTTCTCATGCTCTTGCCGGTTTCGGCGTAATAGCCGGCCCTGCCCCTGCCGTCATCGAAGTAGAAAGCCTGGAGGCGCCGGTTGCGAATGAGGAATTCAGCAGCCAGGATCCGTCCCGGTCGCTCGATGTATCCTTCCCGATAGAGCACTTCGTACACGATCGTGCAGCGGTACCCGAGGTGCAGCTCCCGATGGAAATCCACATCGTCGGAAAAAATTTCCGCGAGCTGGAGCACGATCCCCTCCGGCAGGCCAATCGCATCGGTGGCGGTGAACAGGGATGCCTTGGAGGCATCGGCGCGCATCTTCTCCACCAGCCGGAGGTCGCTCGTGTGGCGCCTGACCTGAACGCCGGCCGGATTGAGGGTGATCGAATAGGCCTCTTCGGGCTTGATGACGTATTCGATCTCCACCGCTTGACTCGCGGGAATGGAACGAACGCGAAGGTATTTGCCCGGCTCGAGAGCGGGCAGCACATCGATTCGACCGGTTACCGCCGGACTCGCCGGCACTCCGGTACTCAGCTTGTCGCCGACACGGTCGAACAGGTCAGTCCAGCTTTCTCCAAACAACACCCGCGTTTCCAGCTCAAGCTGCCGCCCCTGCTCAAGGCCGGGCGCCTCCTGACGATGCAGGATGTCCCCCGGCTTGGGGCGCAGACGACTATCCTCGGCGACACCGCTGACGGGCGCCACACCGAAGGCGGCCACTTCGATGAGCGGCTGGCGCGATAACTCCCCGCGTTGCAGCGACTCGCTCCCGTGCGCATGTGACATGAATTCCGCCGCAGCAACCGCAAGCCACAAGCAGACGAACAAATAGGGACGGAAAAGCGCGCGCATGCCTATTCGGGGAAGAATTTCAACGCAAAGGATTCATTTCAATACCCCCCTTGAGGGGTATGCGAAGACCGCAGATAGAGAAGGGAAAGGTAGCAGCATTCTTCGCGGCCTTTCCTCTCCACTTTGCGTCCTTGCGTTAAGACTTTTTTGCCTCCGGCTGGCGCCGGTTTTGCATTAGGAGTTTGTCGGGCTTAGCTCCGACAAAACGCCTCTAGATGATGTCCTTCTCGCCAACCATGAGATCCGCTACGGCCTGAAGTTGTTTCCGCGCAGTCTGGCGTTGCATGTACTTCTCGCCCGCCGCCTGCGGCAGATCCGTAAACTTGATCACGCCTTTGTCGATCAGCAGGTCAACCAAGTCATCCACCAGGCGGACCATTCTCAAATCGCTCTCGGCGAGAAGCTGCCGAATGGCGCTTGGCGAAGACAGCCCCTGGTCCGCGAGAAAGCGCGCCAACTCCGGGTGATCGGATGGAATCTCTTCCGAGGCCCCGCCTTCCGGGTGATCAAAAACGCCGGTTATCTTGCCCGAACTGTCCCGAGAAATATAAGCCATGTGTGTCGATTCGTGCCCCTCAAGGGGGATATTGGAAAAATGATCGGTAACTGATGATTCGGACTCTAGCTGTATCGTATGCTTTTGCCAATCACCCATCACTGATTTTCTTGCTAATCACTCATCACCCATCACTCATTACTCATCACCCATCACCCATCACTAACAAAAACGGGGCACATCACTGCGCCCCGTTTGAATGCAATACCCCTTCTGCTTTACTGAGGGGCCTTCACCAGCGCCTGCTCCGGGGGCTTGACATCAAGGGTAGACAGCAACAGCCCCATCGCGTTGAGGATCCGGTAGCGGGCCGACATCTCAATGAATCTGGCCGTCGTGTAAGTGGTGCGAGCCGTAAAAAACTCGTTCTCGCTGTCGAGCATATCCAGCAACGTCCGCTGGCCGATATCGAACTGCTTCGCATAGGCGTCGCGGGTGGCATCGCTGGATTTCACGTATCGCTGCAACGAAGGGAGCCGGTCGCGGGAAGTTGCATAGGCATTGTAGGCGAGGCGCACCGCCGCTTCGACCTGCCGTTGGGTGTTACGGGCAATCTCTGTTGCCTCATCGATCTGGTGCCCTGTTTCACCCAGCCGATGATAGTCGAAGCCGCCCCGGAACAGATTCCACTTCAACCACAACATCACCATTCTGTCGCGGTTGGGACCTTCCAGGCCGTCAATGTTTTTGTTGTTCGAATAGCTCGCCTCGGCCTCCACTCGGGGGGACATGAACGATCTTGCGCTTTCCCGCTGCGCCTGTGCCTCGTCCACGTTGGTGTTAGCAGCCTTCATGAGGGGATGATTGGCCAGCCCCGTTTTGACCGCTTCATCGACGGACCGCGGAATGTTCTGCGGGACGGCAGGCATCGTCAAGTTCACCGGCGCTTTGCCGACAACCTTCAGATACGCAATCTCGGCGTCGCGGAGCTGGCTTTCCGCCGCCTGCATGTTCGACTGCGCCAACGCGAGTCTTGCATCAATCTGTTCCAGATCCGCCCTGCGGCCCACGCCTTTGTCGCTGCGCAGTTTGACTTGGCCAAAGGTCTTGTCGTGCGCTCCAAGGTTGTCCTTCGCGTAGCTCACCAATTCCCTGTTCTTCAGCACATCCAGGTAGGCATCGACTGCCTGGAGGGCGACGTCTTCGGCGGTCCCGTACACCCGATGCGCGGACCCGTCGGAGATGGCGCGGCGGCGATCCACTTCGCTCTTGACGCCTAAGCCATCCCAAAGCATTTGGTTGAGGACCACCCCCTCCTGCTTGCGGTTGAGATGCACGTAACCCGACGTTGTCGCCAGTGTGGTCGGGTTCTGGCTTTGCTCCCGGCCTGCCCCGTAGAGAAGATCTATCTTCGGGTAATAGCCGCCCTTCGCCGCGTCAATCGCGGACTCCGCCGCGTCTTTTTTCTTCGCGGAACTGGTGACTTGCGGATTGGTCTCGACCGCAACCGTAACGACTTCTTTCAGGGTTTCGGCGATTGCAACGCCGCTGAACGCCAGCGCGATCGCCGCGCCGACCCATCCCCTTATCGAGAACGTCATCATTTTTTATGCTCCAAGTGCGTGAGCCAGCAGAAACCCGGCCGATAGCGCCTCGAACCATTTCAACCTCGTTCTGAGCTTATCATTCTAACTAATTGGCGTAAATCAGTTACTAATAAAATGAAACTAAGGCCCGCCTTAATGTTGCACTTAAACAACATTACTTATGCCATCTTTTCAAAAGATTGGCAGTTTGGAAGAAATTTCGCTTGTTTTTATTCCACGGATAAAGTCATCGCTTCCGGGCTGTCAGCGAACGGGCGCCTTGGCCTTCCGTCACGTAGAGCACGAGTCGCAGGCGATCGGAAACGCCGAGCTTCTGAAATACGTTCGATAAATGCCCTTTGACGGTGCGTTCCGAAATATCCAGCGCCATTGCAACCTGCTTGTTGCTCGCTCCGCCGACGATGAGCTGTACGATCTCCTTTTCACGGACCGTCAACGCCGACAGCTTGTCGGGCCCGGGTTTTTCCACCGCCGGCCGCTGTTGCCCTTCGGCGTAGCGCCGCAATTCGGTAACCAGTCGCGGCAACAGGCTGCGCGTGACCCATACCCCCCCGCCGTAGGTCACACTGAGAACCTGCTGCAGGGACTCGGGATCGATTCCTCGGCGAGAACTCTCCTTCGCCCCCGCTTTGAGCAGGGCGATTTCCTCCTCCTCGTCGGGCGCCGGCGTCATGACGATCACGCGTCCCGCCCCCGACAGCGCAACGATCTCACCGACCTGTCGATCGATCGGCCGGTCAAGAAGTTCCGCATCCATCAGGATCACCGCCGGCGCGAGCGTCGTGATCTTGTTGGGCAGCGCCACCATGCTGTCCGCGATTTCGAGTTGATGCTCGGCGCTTACCGCGCGCCGACAACGATTCGCCAACTCGGTGTCGCGAGTCGCCAGAAGTATTGACATAAGCCGATTCCAACCCCCGAAGCCGTTCAACCCCGCGCCGGCATAGCCGGGGCCCAACAAATCCAAACGCAAAGACGCAAAGCCCGCAAAGAGCGCAAAGACTTATAGATTGTTAACCACTCTCCTTACGCCGTAACGCATCGCGGCAACATGGAAATTCAGCAGCAGTCCAAGCCGCTTATTCGCGAAGCGCAGATACGTTAGCAATTGAACTCCATAAATTGCCGCAAGCTTGTCGACGGCTTTGACTTCGACGATCACGATATCTTCGACCAGCAGATCGATGCGGTACGACTCCGGAAGTTCGATGCCCTTATAGGTGGCCGGAAGCCTGAGCTGCCGGATCGCACGCAGGCCACGGCTCCCCAACTCATGCCATAGGGCCAACTCGTATGCGCCCTCAAGCAGGCCCGGCCCGAGATGGCGGTGCACCTCAATCGCTGCACCAATGATCGATTTGGAGCATTCGTTCTCTTCCACCTTTGCGCCCTTTGCGTCTTCGCGTTGATGACACTCTGCTATAAATTGTTCAACAGTCGACCGACGATCGGTCATCAGCGCTCGCGGAACGCCATCTCTTTGGTCTTGATGATGGGCTTGAGCAAATAGTGCAGAAATGTTTTTTCCCCGGTCTGAATGTGAACGGTCGCGGTCATCCCGGGAATGATCGCCAGGGGCTTATCGGCGCGCGCCGGCGTGTTGCTGGTGGTGCGCACCTTGACGAGGTAGTAGCTGTCCGTTTTCTTCTCATCGGCGATGGAGTCCGCGCTGATATATTCAAGCTTGGCGGGAAAACCGCCGTATACGGAGAAGTCGTAGGCCGTGAGCTTCACCAGCGCGTCCTGGCCCGGCCGCAGGTACGCGATATCGCGCGGTTTGACGCGCGCTTCGATGAGCAGCGTGTCCTCCAGCGGCACGATTTCCAGAAGCTCGGAGCCCGGTTGCACCACTCCGCCAACGGTCGTCACTTTTACCGATTTGATCGTCCCGCTCACGGGCGAGCGAACGACGGCGCGCTCCACGCGGTCCTTCAGCGCAACCCCGGTCGCCGCGGTGCCCTCCTGCTCGGCGCGGACCTGGTTCAGCTCGGACAATGCATCGTTGCGGAATTTCGCCACGTAGCTGTCGAGCTTGTTTTTCCCCTCCGCAACCGCGGATTCCAGCCGCGGAATCGTGATCCGGGTCGAGTCCAGCTCGCCCTTGAGGTCGTTCGCCTGGCGCTCGAGGCGCAGCAACTCGACTTCCGACATCGCCCCTTGCTTGACGAGCGGCCTCGACATCGCCAACTCCCGGTCGAGCAGCTCGAGGCTGCCCCTGATCTGCTCGAGCCGTCCCCGCTTTTCCCTGAGTTCCTGCGTGCGCTGGTCCATCTGTTGCCGAAAAACAGCCGTATTGGCATTGAGTTCCGCCTGCCGCGAGCGATAGAGCGTCAGCTCCCTCTCCGCGAGATCGGGATTGTCTTTCCTGAACTTCTGCGGAAGTTCGAACGCAGTCCCCGCGACCTCGGCGCTGAGCCGGGCGATCTTCGCCGTCAAGGCATCGTTCTTGGCCTTGTTCTCCTGAAACGACGAGGCGTAGCGCGTGTCATCGATCAGCATCAGGACCTGATTCTTGCGGACGATGTCCCCGACCCTGACTTTGATGTCCGAGACGATGCCGCCTTCCAGGTTCTGCACCACCTGAATCTGGCTCGACGGTATGACCTTGCCTTCGCCGACCGTTGTCTCTCCGATGTTGGCGAACGCGGCCCAGACGATAAACGCGACAACGAATGCCAGCGTGCCCCACACCGCAAAATGGGAATAGCTGGGCGGCCCCTGCAGGGCGGCCGCGGCCGTCTCGCCCATAAAGTCGATGTCGTCCTGTCGCTCGAGTTTTTTCGCGATGTTTTTGGGGTCCATTTCCGAAAACATGGTTTTCACCAGGCTGCGCCAGCGCTTCCGCAGAAATCCGCCCGGCGAAATCTCGGCCGATGTCGTGGCATCCTCAACGTTTGGCGACACTGATCCTCCCTCCCGAAAGCGCCTGCATCACTTGCTCCTTGGGCCCGTCCGCGACGATCCGGCCGTTATCGAGCACGATGAGACGCGGCACCAATGTCAATAATGAGGCCCGATGCGTCACGAGCATGAAGGTCTTCCCCGCCAGCACTTTATCCAGCTTCACCTTGAAGTTTTCCTCGGAGCGGTTGTCCAGGGCGTTCGTGGGTTCGTCCATGATCAATATCGGCGGATCGAGCAGCAGCGCCCGCGCCATGGCAACCGTTTGGCGCTGGCCGCCGGACAAGCCTTCGCCGCGCTCTCCGATGTGCAGATCGAACCCCTGCGCGGCAGGGTGGACAAACTCCGTAACGCCCGCGATCTCCGCGGCGCGCAGCATCGCCGCGTCCTCGGCGTACGGCGCCGAAAACAGAATGTTTTCCTTCACCGTGCCGTAGAACAGCACGACATCCTGCGGCACGTAACCGATGTTCTTACGCAGCGTCGCCGGATCGATCTGGTTGATGTCCACGCCATCAATCAGGATCGACCCCGAGCTTGGTTTATAGAGGGCGAGAACCAGCTTTTCAATCGTCGATTTCCCCGAACCGATGCGACCGATCAGCCCGACCCGCTCGCCGACGCCGATCTTGAACGAAACATTCGACAGCGCCGGAGTCTGCTGGCCGGGGTAGGAAAACGTGACGTTCCGGAATTCAACTTCACCACGGATGATGGGCCGGTGGACAAAGCTCTTGTTGGGCGGCCGTTCCACCGGCAGCTGCATGATATTGTGAAGCGTGTTGAGCGCCTGTACGGACTGATGGTAGCGCGTCATGAGCCCCGCCACCTGCCCCAGGGGCGCAAGGGCACGCGACGTCAGAATGGTGCAGGCCACCAGCGCGCCGACGGTCAGCTCGCGCTCGGCGATCAAATAGACGCCGACGACGATCACGCCGACGCTTGCCAGCTGTTGCACCGAGACGGAAATGTTGACGATCGCCGATGACAGGGTTCGCGCCTTGATTCCCAGCCGCGCCACGGTGCCGACCAGTTGTTCCCATTTGCGCTGCAGCGCCCCCTCCCCGGAGAGTGATTTGATCGTCTCCATCGCACTCAGGCCTTCGATCAGCAGGCCCTGCTTCTGCGCCCCGTAACGAAAGGTCAATTGAATGATTTCGCCCAACGATCGCTGGAGCGAGATTCCGATCAGAATGATCACGGGCACAGCGAGAAGCGGCACTATTCCAACCCATCCGCCAATCCAGAAGATCACGATGATGAAAATGAAAACAAACGGCAGATCGATCAGCGCGGTGATGGTGGCCGAGGTGATGAACTCGCGGAACGCCTCGAATTCATGAAGATTGCTCGCGAACGATCCGACGGAAGCCGGGCGCACCTCCATTCTCAGCCCCATTGCCTTTTCGAATATGTTGGCGGAAAGAATGACGTCGATTCGCTTCCCGGCGATATCGACCAGGTAGCTGCGCAACATGCGCATTCCGAAATCGAAGGCGAGGACGATCACCACGCCGATCGCCAGGGCCCACAGCGTTTCAGTCGTGTCATTCGGGACCACGCGGTCATACACGTTCATGATGAACAAGGGCATGACCAGGGCGAACAGACTGATCAGGAACGACGCCACCAGCACTTCCGCATACATCGGCCACGCCAGACGGACGACGCCCCAGAACCAATGCTCCACGTGCGGCACCGCGCTGTGCTCCGTCCTCGAGTCGAACTGGAGCTGCTGCCGGACCAGAATCACGTGTCCCGTGTACTCCTTCCGCAGGACGCTCAACGACGTCTCCATGACGCCGCCGGAGTCAGGATCCACGATCTGGCAGCTGCCTTGAGCCGTTACCGTCTTCAGGATGCAGGCGCGGCCGCCATTCAACAGGATGACGACCGGCAGCACCAGGGATGAAATCTTTTCGAGTTCGCGGTTCGCGACCTTGGCGGTCAGGCCCGCTCGTTCCGCCGCCCGCTCGAACAGCGCCGGCGTAAGCTTGCTGTCCACCAAGGGCAGCCCGGCCGACAGCGTCTCTTCCGAAAAGGGGCGGTTGTAGAAGCGCGTGAGCAATACCAGGCACTTCAACAACGGGTCGTCAACGGAAACGCCCCGCTTGGGGATCTCCCACTGCGCTTTTGCTTGTTCTTCCGCCACCGCACTGCTCCGATTCAGAATGTTCGGTTCGTCGCTCATTCAGGCTTGCCGATGTAGTATCCTTGCGCGCCGTCCACCATGAGGCTCTTCACCATCTCGAATTCCTGCTCGTTTTCGATGTACTCGGTCACGACCTGGATGCCGAGGCCATGGGCGATTCCCACCAGCGCCTGCACGAAGAACTGCCGGTCCGTGGACTGGATGAGCCCCCGCGTATAGCCGCCGTCGATCTTGATGTAATCGATTTCCAGGCTGCGCAGGAAGCCCACCGACGCCGTGCTCTGCCCGAAGCGGTCGATCGACAGGCGTGCGCCAGTTTCGCGCAGCCGGCTGAACGCCGCCTTGACCAGATCGATGTGGCTGATGATCGAGTGTTCTGCAACCTCCACGATGAGCTGCCGCGCGACCTCGCGCTGCGCGGCCAGCTTGCCGTGCAGCCATTCGACAAATACCGGGTCGATGATCGATTCCAGCGACAAGTTGATCGCCGTCGCCCCGCCTTTGACCGGTCCCTGCGCGGCAATGTGCTGCATGACCTTTTCAACCACCACCCGGTCAAGCAGCTGCAGCGCGCCAAGCCGCTTCGCCGTGGCGATGAACAAACCGGCGCGGATCAGCGATCCATCGGCGCCCAGAATCCGGACGCAAGCCTCGCTGCGATAACTCCACTCGGACTCGGGAGCCCGGCAGGCGCGCACCGGCTGATACTGCAACACCACCCGCTCGCTGGGCAGCCCGACCCTGAACATGCCGTTGATCTCGACATACATCGCCGCCATCTGGTCCGTCGTCTCCGCCTCCTGCACGTGCCAGGCGGGAACGCCGCGGGCCTGCGCCACAGCCAATGCCGAGCTCACGGCCGACATCAGTTTCCCGAACGAAGCGCCTTCATGGTGCTTGTAATAGGCGATCCCGACGTGCGGCATGACGCTCTGATCGGTGCGGGGAAACTCCTCGATTTCCGCGAGCCCGCCGATCAGTTCGTCGCCAAGCTTCGGCAGGTCGGCCTGGGCGATGTCGGGAATCAATATCGCAAACTCGGGACCGTCGAGCTTGGCCAGCATGGAACGTTCGTGTTTGTCGCATACTTGCCGTAACAGCTGGGACGCGCGCTTGAGCAGCGTGTCGCCCGCGGGCCTGCCGTTTCGCTCGTTATACCCGGCAAATCCGCGGATGCGAATGATCGCCAGCGCGCCTGATGCGAACTTGGTCGGGGCGCCGATCAGGTGATTCAGCTGCTCGCTGAAATCGTTGCGGTTCATCAATCCCGTAACCTCGTCCACATAAGCCTTCTTGCGCATTTTTTCGGCGAGGTCCGCCTGCTCGGTCAGCATGCGCTCCACCGCCAGGCACATGTTGTTCATCGCGTTGGCGACGCGATGCAGTTCCCTCGCCCACGGCAGTTTCTTGAGCAGCGTGAACTGGCGCTTGGAAATATTGATCGCCTGCTGCTCCATGTCGTCGAGGGGGTGGAGCGCGAGCCGCAGCACCACCAGGACGACCACCAACGACACGATCGCGACGACCAGGAGCACCCAGCCCGAACGGACCGAAACCCGCCACAGTTCCGCGTAAGCGTGTCCGGGATGGCTGACCACCTCGATCGTGGCAGCCTGCCGCCATCCGTCCATGACGATCGCGCTCATTCGCGGCGTGGACAACGAGAAATAATCCACAAACCAGTCGGGAACGTCTTTAACCGCCTCCTCGACGCTTTTTTTGACGAGGATCTTCCCGTCCATGCTTTTGACGAGGATCTCGCGATAGTAGCCGCGGTCGAAAATGGCGGCCGTCATCCGTTCGACGGTCTCCACATCCTTGACGCGGCCGCTATGGGTAATCGACAACCCGAGGGAAGTCGCCGTGTCCTGCGCGTGCGACTCCATGGCTTTCTGCAGGTAGTCTTTCGTGCTGTCGATGACGATCGCCAGCGTCGCGATGAAGACGAGAACCCACAGCAGGGAAATCAGCGATACCAATAACCGGGAAAGTTTCATATCGACCCCGTCCTGTCACTCACATGAGCAGTTTAACCCGCCGCACGCAGCCGCGCCTGGAGGTCCCGCCAGTGTCCGATGCGGTCCGAACCGCCGACGGATTGGGCGCGTCCGGTCTGCTCCTTCGCCAGCCATAGATTCGAACCGTTGAAGCTGTACACCGGCAGAAGATCGGTTCTGGCGGACGCGGGCCGGATGGTTTTGTTTATGT
>Ga0153915_10004941_pt1 | contig 12350 bp, 14 predicted proteins | sample Opewatmetagenome_2_FD_107003 | JGI IMG/M metagenome (GOLD analysis project Ga0153915, IMG submission 107003) | Freshwater wetland microbial communities from Ohio, USA - Open water 3 Core 3 Depth 3 metaG | ecosystem: Environmental > Aquatic > Freshwater > Wetlands | place: USA: Ohio, Lake Erie... | reverse complement strand
GCGAAACGCCCCGTTGAGCGCCTCGCCCAGCAGGCACCAGGCCTCGGACGAATGGTCGAACCGCCGGGCCACGCCACGCGCGATCTCGACCGCGCCCAACCGGTCTTCGGCACGGCGCAGGGCCGCCACCAGATCCCGGTGCACGGCGCCGTAGGCCGGCGCCAGCCGCGCCGCCAGCCGCAGCCAGCGCTCGGCGTGGCGGCCGCCCTGGGCGGAGAAGCGGGCGGCGCGTCGCGCCGCCCATGCCGACAGGCGAGTGCGGGCGCCTCGCCAGAGCTGGAGCACCAAGTTCATGGCCGTTGAAAATGCCCGGGGGCCCGGGCATATTGCAACCTGTCCTCACTTTCCAAGACCTCTCCAGGACGCCGCTCCGTAACGAGACGTGACACCATCTGCCGCACGGCTCAGGCTTGGCACCCGAGGCAGCGACCTGGCTCGCTGGCAGGCGAACCGGGTGCGGGATCTGCTGGCGGCGCGCGGCGTCACGGTGGAGCTGATCACCATTCGCACCTCGGGCGACGAAGGAAGCCGGGCGCGCCCGGCTCCCGGCAGCACGGGGAAGGGGCTGTTCACCAAGGAGATCGAGGACGCGCTGTTGGAGCGGCGGATTGATCTGGCGGTGCATTCGCTCAAGGACCTGTCGGCCGAGCTGCCAGCGGGGCTCATCATCGCGGCGTACCCGGAACGGGAGGACACCCGCGACGCGCTGGTGAGCGTGGGCGGGGGGAGCGTGGAGGACCTGCCGCGCGGCGCCCGGGTAGGCACGTCCAGCCTGAGGCGGCGCGCCGCGCTGCTGGCTGCGCGGGGCGACCTGCAGATCGTGACCTTGCGCGGCAACGTGCCCACCCGGGTGAAGAAGGTGGGCAAGGATGGGCTGGAGGCGGCGGTGCTGGCGCTGGCCGGGCTCAAGCGGCTGAAAGTCGCCGAAGGCGCCGTAGCGCTGCCACTGGACCGGTTTCCGCCGGCGCCGGGGCAGGGCGCCCTGGCGCTGGAAGCGCGGGGGGACGACGGCGCGGTGCTGGACCTGGTGCGGCCGCTGGATCAGCCCGCGGTGCGGGGCGCGGTGGAAGCGGAGCGCGCGGCGCTGGCGGAGCTGGAGGGCGGATGCCAGGCGGCGATCGGCGCGTACTGCGAGGCAGGCCGCGACGGGCTGGCCCTCAAGGTGCGGGTCTTCGCTCCCGACGGCTCCCGGGCGCTGTCGGCGGCGGGGCCGGTGAGCCCCGCAGATCCCGCCGCCAGCGGCCGACTGGTGGCGCGTGACCTGATCTCGCAAGGAGCGCGTGAGCTGGTTCGCCTGGGACGTGAATTCACTTCCGAGATGGACAGGGAAAGGGAAAAGGCATGACTGGATTCCCGACACTTCGCATGCGGCGGCTGCGCCGTACGCCGGCCTTAAGGAGGCTGGTGCAGGAAGCGCGGCTGCACCGCTCGCAGCTGGTGTGGCCGCTGTTTTTCAAGCTGGACGGCAAGGCCACGCCGGTCTCCAGCATGCCGGGCGTGCTGCAGCATCCCCTCAAGGACGCGGGGGAGATCGCGCGCAAGGCGGCGGACCTGGGGGTGGGCGGGGTGCTGCTGTTCGGGTTGCCGGCCAGCAAGGACGACAAGGGCAGCGGCGCCTATGACGACAAGGGCGTGATCCAGGAGGCGGTGCGGGGCCTGAAGCGGGCGGCCCAGGACCTGGTGGTGATCACCGACCTCTGTCTCTGCGAGTACACCTCACACGGCCATTGCGGCATCGTACGGGGCGACACGGTGGACAACGACGCCACCCTGGAGCTGCTGGCGAAGACCGCGGTCTCGCAGGCCGCGGCCGGGGCGGACGTGATCGCGCCCAGCGACATGATGGACGGCCGGGTGGCGGCCATCCGCAAGGCGCTGGACCAGAAGGGGTTCGCGGAGACTCCGATCCTCTCCTACGCGGCGAAGTACGCCTCGTCGTTCTACGGGCCGTTCCGGGTGGCGGCGGAGAGCGCGCCCCAGTTCGGCGACCGGCGGGGCTATCAGATGGATCCCGCCAACGGCGACGAGGCGATGAGGGAAATCGCCCTGGATCTGGAAGAGGGCGCCGATTTCGTGATGGTGAAGCCGGCCCTGCCCTGCCTGGACATCATCCGCCGGGCCAAGGAGCGCTTTGGCGGGCCCATCGCGGCCTATCAGGTGAGCGGCGAGTACTCGATGATCAAGCTGGCGGCTCAGGCGGGCGCGCTCGATGGCGAGCGCGCCATGCTCGAATCCCTGCTGGCGATCCGGCGGGCGGGCGCGGACATCATCATGACCTATGCGGCGCCGGATGCGAAGCTGGATGCCTGACGAGTAAGCAGTGGGCGGTGAGCGGTGGGGACCCCTCACCGCTCACCGCTTACCGCTCACCCTTTCGAAGACCCCGCTTCCTGCCGTCCCCCAGATAGCCAGCCCCACACCAGCGCCGCCACGGCCCCGCCCAGCAGCGGCCCCACCCAGTACGCGGCGTGCGCGTGCCAGTCGTTGGCCGCCAGCGCGGGGCCAAAGGCCCGGGCCGGGTTCATCGCCCCGCCGGTGAGCGGGCCCGCTGCCAGGATGTCGAAGGTCAGGACCAGGCCGATCCCGAATCCACCCACCTTGGGGGCCAGCGGCGAGACCGCGGTGCCGAACACCGCGCTCACCAGGAACAGGGTGAGGACAGCCTCGATCACGATGGCCTGCGGGAAGGTGACGAAGGGCGAAATGCGCGGCACCCCCCAACCGGCCGACTCGCCGGCGCCCGCCGGGAAGAGGGCCTTGAGCAGGAACGCCGCCGCTACCGCTCCCAGAAGCTGCGCCACCACGTAGAGCCCGGCCCGGCGCGCGTCAATCTTCCGCGCCAGCCACAGCCCGAACGTCACCGCGGGATTGACGTGGCCGCCGGAGATGTTCATGGTGGCGGTCACCATCACGCCCAGCACGATCCCGTGCGCCAGGGCGACGCCCACCAGCCCCACCTCGCCGCTGGTCATGGTGTCCACCACCACCGACCCCGCGCCGATGAACACCAGCGCGAACGTGGCGAAGAACTCCGCTACGAGCTGCTTGACCGTGTTCGTCATGTGTCCCTCTCGACCGCTGATGGCCGACTGCTGATCGCCGCCTAGGCCCGTTTCAACACCAGGCACGCATTCACCCCGCCAAACCCGAACGAATTCGACAGCACGAACTCCGGGGCGCCGTCCCGGCCGCCGGCCGCCAGGTAATCCAGATCGCAGGCCGGATCCGGCTCGCGGAGGTTGATGGTGGGCGGCAGCCAGTTGCGCTGCAACGAAAGGGCGCAGATCGCCGCCTCGATGGCGCCGCTCGCCCCCAGCGCGTGCCCGTAGTAACCCTTGGTCCCGCTGATCGCAAGTCGGCGCGCGTGGTCGCCGAACACCTGCTTGATGGCCAGGGTCTCGGTGGAATCGTTGAGCGGCGTGGACGACCCGTGCGCGTTGATGTACCCGATCTCGCCCGGGCCGACGTGCCCGTCCTCCAGGGCCAGCCGCATGGCGCGCGCCGCCTCCCGCCCGTCGGGACGCGGGGCGGTCATGTGGTGCGCGTCGTTGGTGAGGGCGTACCCCAGCACCTCGCCGTAGATGGGGGCCCCCCGGGCCAGGGCCCTGGAGCGCTCCTCCAGCACCACCACCGCCGCCCCCTCGCCCATCACGAAGCCGTCCCGCCGCCGGTCGAAGGGGCGCGACGCAGTGGCGGGATCGTCGTTGCGGGTGGACATGGCGCGGATGATGGCAAAGGCGCCAAAGCAGAGCGGCGAGAGCGGCGCCTCGGCGCCCCCGGCCAGCATCACGTCGGCGCGCCCGTCGCGCACCGCGTGGAACGCCTCGCCCACCGCGATGGTCCCCGAGGCGCAGGACATGGCGTTGGTGGAATTGGGACCGGTGAGCCCAAAGGCGATCGCGATGTTGCAGGAGGCCGCCCCGCCGAACACGGCCAGGGCCAGCGCCGGGTCCACGCTCCGGATTCCTTCCCGGCGGAAGACCTCCGCCTGGGACTCGGCGAAGGACACGCCGCCCAGCGCCGATCCCATCATGGCCCCCATCCGGTCCCGATCCTCCCGCTCCGGCGTAAGCCCCGAATCGGCCAGGGCCAGCCGGGCCGACGCCACCGCCAGCTGGGAGAATCGGTCCAGCCTGCGGGCGCGCTTCTTTTCCAGGTGGTCTTCGGGATGGAAGTCGCCGATCTCCGCCGCCACCCTGCTGCTGAACGGCGTGGGATCGAACCGGGTGATGTTCCGGACCGCGGAGCGGCGGGCGCGCAACCCGTCCCACAACCCCTGGGTCCCGGTGCCGATGGGCGTGACACAGCCCACGCCGGTGATCACCACCGATCTCACGCGGCCTCCGCGCGCCGTTTGACGCCCGCCAGAGTACGCGAGGCAATCCCATGAATGAAGACCGGTCCGATCACCCAATCGGCCGCCCGCCGCCCGATCACCGGCCAGCCCGGCCCGGTCCATTGATGCACGATAGTCACGGCAACCCCTCCCGCTTCCTGCGTGAACTGCCATTCGACGTCCATGCCCCGGGTGATACCCTGCACGTGCCGGTATCGGACGGCCCGGTCCGGCACCACCTGCATCTCCGACACCCACCGGGTGGGGTAGCGCAACGGGCCGAAGGGCCGCCACGCGGCCATCTCCACCACCGCGCCCGCCTCGCCCCGCTCTAAGACCCGCACCCAGCGATAATGGGGAAGAAACTGGGGCCAGCGCTCCACGTCCGCGGCGATGGCGAAGACCCGCTCCAGCGACGCGCGGACCCAGGTCCGGTCAACGGTGCGCATCCGCCACCTTCCAGAAGGCCACCAGCCGATAGCCGGGACGCCGGTGCACCGCGCCCGAGACACCGGCCAGGCGGAGCAGGTGGCCCAGCTCTCCCGGCGTGAATCCCCGGCGCACCGAGGTGACGCCGTCCCGGCGGGTAACCGGATGGAGCCGCAGCGGATAGGACGCGAGCCAGATGCCCAACGCGGCCATCAGGTGGCGGCGGAGGTCGGCCACGATGACCCCCAGGCGGGCCACCCGGTCCAGCTCGCGGAGCAGGGCAGCGGCGGCGTCGCGGCCGAGATGGTGGAGCACCTGGCTCGCCAGCACCACGTCCACCGCGCGGTCGCCGAGGGGAAGATGGGCGCCGTCGCTCACCGCGGCCGGCAGGCCCGCCCGGCGGCAGAGCCGGGCCGCCACCGGGTGCCGCTCCATCACCAGCGGCGTCAGCGTGACCCCGCGCCGTGCCGCGCGGCGGGCGAGGTAATGGGCGATGTCCCCGCTGCCCGCCCCCACGTCACACAGCGTGAGTTCGCGCTGCGGCAGAGGCCCGTCCAACAGCGCGTCCAATCCGAACGCCGCGGCCGCCCGCCCACCCAGCCAGACATTCACTCGCGCAATGTCCCGGAGAGTGGCTTCCACCACCGCGCGCGGCGCGCCGGGCCGATCCAGGGCTTCCTGCCCCAACGGCGAGACGGCGAGGCTCACCGGGGGTCGTTGGTAGAGGTGTACCGGCTCCGGTAGTACAAGAGCGGCGGTCGGTCGAACGTCTCGCCGCCGGTCACCAGGCCAAAGAACACGGTATGGTCGCCGGCCTCCTGCTGGCCCCAGCGATCGCACAGGAGATGGGCCACAACGCCGTTCAGCAGAGGAACACCTTGCGGGCCGCTCCGGTAGGTGACTCCTGCAAAGCGATTGCGGTCCGGTGCGGCGAACTGCCTTGAGAGCGGCTCCTGGTCCGCCGCCAGCACGTTCACGGCGAACCGCGGCGCCGCGCTGATGATGGGGTGGAAGTCAGCCTGGTGGCCCACGCAGACCAGCAGCAGCGGCGGCTCCAGCGAGACCGAGGAGACCGAGCTCGCGGTCATCCCTGCGGGGCTGCCCTGGGGGTCGAGCGCGGTCACCACCGTCACGCCGGTGGCGAAGCGGCCGAGCAGCTGGCGGAACTGGATGGGATCAGCGGGCGGCAAGGGACCTCAGTGCGCCAGGCGCCAGACGTAGGAGGGCCGGAACACCGTGGCGGCCGGGGCCACGTGCGCGGTGACGTTGACCAGCTGATGGGCAAGATCGGCCTCTTGGCTCAACCGGCGGGCGAGGTGACCCAGCACCCGCGGCCGGGCGATCACCCAGCTCACGATGCGCTCCAGGGCCCACTTGGCGGCGAAGGTGGCCCGCCGCGCCCGGTCGTAGGGGGTGAGGTCGGATGCCGCGAGCCGATCGCTCCGCAGGGCGCCCGCGGCGCAGTCGGCGGCCAGCTCGGCCCCGCGGAGCGCGGCATAAACGCCCTCACCGGTGAAGGGGTCATAGAAATCGGCCGCGTCCCCCACCAGCAGGGTGCGGTCCGCGGTGGCCCGGCGGGTGCTCCGGCTGAAGGGACCCACGCCGCGGAGCGGTGAAACCAGCTCGGCAGTTTCCACCCGACCGCGCAAGGTGGGGAACGAGGCGAGCCACCGATAGAACGCGTCCGAAACCGGCGGCTGGATGGCGCCCCGGTCCAGGTCCACCACCAGGGCCACGTTGGTGATCCCGCCGCCCAGCGGCGCCAGGCCCACGTACGCGTCCTGGGTGACGTGCATCTCCCCGACGTCCGCCATGCCTCCGATGCCGGTCGCGTGGGCCACCAGCGCCACCCGGCGGAGTCGCCCGCGGTGGGAAAGGTCCCACTGGCGCGCCACCCGGGAGTGGAGACCGTCGGCGCCGATCACCAGCCGGGCGCTCAGCGTGACGGGTTGGCCGGCCTGGCGCCCCCGGGCGCGCACCCAGCCGTCTTCCAGGACAAACGCCTCCAGGGCGACGCCCTGACAGAGTGCCGCGCCTCGACGTTCCGCGAACAAGGCCAGGCGATGGTCCAGGCGCTCCCGCGGCAACGCCAGCCCGATACCGGACCCGAAGCGCCCGGTGAAGGTTGTTCCGTCCGGCGCCACCACCCGCATTCCCGTGAGGCGCGCGGGAGACTGCTGCAATATGTCCTCGAGCACGCCCAGGCGGCCCAGCGCCGCGACCGACCCCGGACTCAGGTACTCGGCGCAGGGCTTGCTGCGGGGGAACCAGGCCCGGTCCCATAGCGCCACCCGGAAACCCTGGTCGGCCAGGCGGGCCGCGGTGGCACTGCCCGCGGGGCCCGCGCCCACCACCAGCGCGTCAAAGACCTGTGGCGTCATGTGGAGAGGAAGCCCGTCACCACGGCCGCCGCGACGGCCCCGGCCGACGTCGCGGCCAGGTTGACGCCGTCGTTGTCCAGCCAGGAGCGTGCTTCCAGGGTGGCGCCCAGGAGCGAGTCCAGCAGCATGCCCAGCGCGCCCACGACCACTCCCGAAGCGGCCATCGCGAGCGGGAGGCCCAGCAGGTATCCCGCGCCGGCCAAGAGCGCCGCGCCGGCCAGGCCGGCTCCGGTGCCCAGCCAGGTCACCCCGCCCGAGGTGCCGGCGGGGACCGGGCGGCCGGTGGTGATCAGCCGGGGCGTTGCGCGGGCGTGGGCTCCGATCTCGGTCGCCCAGGTGTCCGCCTGGGCTGTGGCCAGCGAGCCCAGCAGCAAGGCCCATCCGATCTCCGGCTTCCAGCGGACGGCCGTCGCTCCCACGGCGGCCCAGCCCCCATTGGCGATGACCTGCCGGGCATTGCGAGCGGCAGTCGGAAAGTCCTGCCTCTTCTGCCCGTTCTGCCCCTCATTGAACGCCGTCAGCACGCTTCCCGTGACGAAGAACAGCAACAGCAGCGCGGCGCCCCGGAGCCCCGCGCCCCACAGTACCAATCCTCCCACGGCCGCCGCCGCCACGCTCCCATCGAGGGTGAGCCAGCGGAAGGTCACTGCTCGTCCGCCTCGAACAACTCCTTCAGGATCCGGCGTCGTACCTCGGGACCGGCGCCGCGCCCCCGGGCTCGGGCCTCCAGGAACTTGAGGAACGCGCGCTCGAATTCGAAGTGGCGGACGCAGCCGGCGCAGGCGCGGAGGTGGTGCTCCACCTCCGCGCGGACCTCGGGGGTGAGTTCGCGATCGAAGTACTCGTAGAGGCGTTCGATCGCCTCGCGGCATGCCATTGAGTGTGAGTGGGGGGTCTCGTTCATGAAGCTCTCCGCTTTACGTATCCCATCTCCACGGCGTAGTCGTACAGCTGTTGCTGCAGGGCGTGGCGGGCCCGGAAGAGCCGTGACTTGACCGTTCCCACGGGAACGTCCAGCAGCCGCGCGATGTCGGCGTAGGGAAGGTCCTCCACGTCGCTCAGCAGCAGCACCTCCCGGAATTCCTCCGGCAGCGCCCGAATCGCCCGGACCACCTCATCGTCCACGATGCTACTGAAGAAGCGGCCTTCGGGGTCCACGTCTTGCGCGCTCTCAAACACCGCGAACGGCTCGATGGTCGAAATGTCCACCGTCTTGCCCTGATGCTGATCGCGCCGGTATTCGTTGATGAACGTGTTGCGCAGAATGGTGAGCAGCCAGGCCTTGGCGTTGGAGCCGCGCTCGAACTGATGCCAGGCCCGGTACGCTTTGAGCATGGTCTCCTGCGTCAGGTCCTCCGCCCGGGTCGGGTCTCCGGCGAGCGCGTGAGCGTACCGGAAGACCGCGTCGAGATGAGGCAGCGCCTCGGTCTCGAACTGGCGGCGGCGCTCGTCCACCGGCAGCGTCATGACACCGACCTCGGCTCGGACATCGGGGCGGGAGGTTAAAGGACCTGTACAATCGCCACCCGCCGGGTGCCCGGCAATGCCCCACTGGAAGTGCCACCCCGCTGGTGCTACCTTGCGCGCCGTTCCTCCCACGTGTGGCTTGGCGATCCGGGTGACAGCCGTCAGTCCAGTTCGGGCGCACGCCATTATCCCCCTGGCGCTGTTCGAGGCCATTCGCTCGCTCGATTCTCCAACCGACGACGGCCTCGATGAGTTCCATCACGAGCTCGCCGTCAAGCGGCTGGGCATGAACCGGACCGTACTGGCCCAGATCGAGCGGTACGACCGCCTGGTCCGGGGCAACAAGCGGGTGGACGGCGAGGAGGCGGCCGCGCTGCTGCGGCTGGTCGGCCGCCGGCCCGACGCCGGGCTGGCGTACGCCGAGGCCGGGAGGCGGGCGGCGAACCTGGCGGCGCACCGCGTGGCTCCCACCCTCCGCGCCCTGCGGCACATGCTTCCCTGGAGCTTCGGCCTGTACCTGGCGCGCCGGGCCGCGGCCGACGTGTTCGGCATGAAGGTCGCCGGGGACGGGACGGCGCTGGAAGCCGTAATGGACGATCCTCTCGCGGTCCGGGCCACCTCCAACGGTGCGGCCTGCGGATTCTATGGATCCGCGCTGGCGGAGCTGCTCCGCACCTTCACGGCGTTCGAGGGAGCCCTGCTGCACGACCGCTGCCGCGGACGGGGGAATCCACAATGCCACTGGCGGGCGGGAGCGCCCGCAGAGGAGTGAGGGATATGGTTGCGCCCCGACTCGACCTGGCCGAGCTGCAGGACACGCTCAAGTCGTCCGGGCTCGATGGCTGGCTGCTCTACGACTTCAAAGGCTCCAATCCGATCGCCCGCCAGGTGACCGGACTGGGCGGGTTCATCACCCGCCGGGTGTACATCTGGCTGCCCGCCAGCGGAAAGCCGGTGGCGCTGGTGCACCGGATCGAGCGGCACGTGGTGCCCGATTTTCCGGGGGAGGTGCGGGTGTACGGCAGCTGGCGCGAGCTGCACCAGCAGCTCGCCCTGTTGCTGCGCGGGCGCCGCGTGGCCACCGAGATCTCCGCCGAAGGCGACGTGCCCTATCTGGACCGGGTGCCCTCCGGCGCGGCCAAGCTGCTGGAGCGCCTGGGTGCTACGCTCACCAGCTCGGCCGCCCTCATTACTCGGTTCTCATCCCGGTGGTCCGCCGCCGATCAAGTGGAGCACAAGAAGGCGGCCGAGCTGCTGGCCCGGATCGCGCGCCAGACGGTGGCCGAGGTGGTCACCCAGCCCGGCAAAGCGCGCGAGGCCCAGGTACAGAAGCTGGTCTGCCAGCGCATGGAGGCGGCCGGACTGCTGTTAGAGGAGCCGCCCATCGTCGGCTTCGGCCCCAACGCCGCCTTGCCGCACTACGAGCCGCACGAAGGCTCCGACGCCCTGCTGCAGCCGGGCCAGGTAGTGCTGCTGGATCTCTGGGGCCGGACCAAGCCGGATACCACCTTCGCCGACCAGACCTGGATGGGGTTCGCCGGGGGTCCGGTGCCGGACGAGGTGCGGAGGGTGTGGGAGGCGGTGCGGGACGCGCGGGACGCGGTGCTGGCCCGGCTCCGCACCCAGTGGCGTCCTAATGGTGGCATGACCGGCGCCTCGCTGGACGACGTGTCCCGGGACCTCATTACCGACCGCGGTTACGGCGAGTACTTCACCCACCGGACCGGTCATTCGATTGACTCCGCCCTGCACGGCTCGGGCCCCAACATCGACAACTTCGAGACCAACGACTCGCGCGAGCTGCTGCCGGGCGTGGGATTCTCGGTGGAGCCGGGAGTGTACCTGGAGGGCAAGTTCGGGGTCCGGAGCGAGGTGAATGTCTATCTGACGGACAAAGAACCCGTCGTCACGCCGGTTGAAATACAGAGAGATCTGATACTGCCGCGTTGAGATGTGAACGGTGAGCTGTGAGCGGTGCGCTGTGAGCGGTGAACGCTCGGCTCACTGCTTACCGCTCACCGTCTTGGGCCACGTTCGGCCTGCCGCCCACGGCAGCACCCGCACCCCCAGCCTCACCAGAACCACCCACAGGGCCGTTCCCACCGCGGCGTGAAGGGCCCGCCAGTCGGCGGGCAGGGACCAGGTCACCATGATCGCGGCCACGGCGACCTGGAGCAGGCCGGTGCCCAGCGCCACCCAGGCGAGGCCCACCAGATCGGCGCGCTCACCCCGTTTCTTGAAGCGGAACGGCAACGCGGCCAGGTGCAACACCAGGGCGTAGGCCAGCAGCCGGTGGATCCACTGGATCTGAGCCAGGCCGCTCTCCGCGGAGGGCCAGAGCCGGCCGCTGCACAGGGGGAAGCCCTGGCAGGCGAAGCCCGCCTGGGTGCTGGCGGTGTAACCGCCCAGCAGCAGCGTGGCGGCGCTGAGCCCCAGGGCCGCGAGCACCGCCCGTCCGGTGGCCGCTGAAGGCGGGGAGGTCGCGGGAAACCCGGCGCGCCCGGCGGTCAGCAACAAGGTGGTAAGCAACGCCAGGGCGGTGGCGAAATGCAGGGTCACCACCGGCGCGTGCAGCTCCTGCCACACCGCCAGCGCCCCCAGCAGCGCCTGGGGGATGATCAACAGCCCCGCGGCGAGCAACGCCGGCCGCAGGGGCCCGCCTTTGCCCGCCACTCCCAGCTCGCCGCGCTTGCGCCAGGCCACGACCGCCAGGCCCAAGACCATGACGGTCACCACGGCGGCGACCAGGCGGTGAGTCCACTCGATGGCAACGTGGACGCTATCGAACGGTGGGATCAGCCGGCCGTTGCAGAGCGGCCAGTGGTCCCCGCATCCCAGGCCGGAGCCGGTGATGCGCACCACCGCGCCCAGCACGATGAGCGCGTAGGCCAGCGCGGCGGTCGCCAGCGACAGGATCCGGAGTGTCCGCATGGCGCATAACCTCGCGTCGTGGCTGGTTGGCCGCAACGCAGAGGAGGCAGAAGAGGCAGGAACTCGCTCTTCTTTCTGCGCTTCTGCCTCTTCTGTCCCCCCTGCGTTAGCATTGTGCCCTATGACCTCTCCCGCGCGGGACCAGTGGGGCGAGCGGCTGCCGCGGCGGCTGGGCCTGGCGAGCGCGGTCGCGGTGTTGGTGGGCATCACCATCGGCAGCGGGATCTTCCGCACGCCCGCCGTGGTGGCTGAGCGGGTCGGGGTCACCGAGCTGGTGGTGGCCGGCTGGGTGCTGGGGGGCGTGCTGGCCCTGGCCGGCGCGCTGACCTACGCGGAGCTGGCCGCCATCTTTCCCCGCACCGGCGGGATCTACGTCTACATCCGCGAGGCCTTCGGTCCGGGCTGGGCCTTCCTGTTCGGATGGGCCGAGCTCCTGGTGATTCGGCCCGCGGCGCTGGGCGCCATCGCCATCGTGGCGGCGGAGTATTTCTGGCGCCTGCTGGGCGTAGACGGCGCCGCGCCCCTGGGCGTCCTGCCCATGACCCTGGCCCAGGCCCTCGCCGCGGCCTTCATCGTCATCGTGGGGATGGTGAACTACCGGGGGATCCACCTGGCCGCGCTGGTGCAGAACGTCAGCACGGTCCTCAAGGTGGCCGCCCTGTTGGGGCTGGTGTTCCTGGGGCTGCTCTTGAGTCCGACCCACGAGCTGACGCGGAGCGTGACGCCGCCCGCGGCGGTGCTGTCCCCGCTCAGCGGCTTCGGGCTGGCCCTGGTCTCGATCCTCTGGGCCTACGACGGCTGGGCCG
>Ga0153915_10004940_pt1 | contig 12350 bp, 9 predicted proteins | sample Opewatmetagenome_2_FD_107003 | JGI IMG/M metagenome (GOLD analysis project Ga0153915, IMG submission 107003) | Freshwater wetland microbial communities from Ohio, USA - Open water 3 Core 3 Depth 3 metaG | ecosystem: Environmental > Aquatic > Freshwater > Wetlands | place: USA: Ohio, Lake Erie... | reverse complement strand
GATTTAATTTTGAATGGTTCAATAATAGTTTTCATATGTCCTCAGTATTCTAAATAATTGGCGGTATAAGTTAACAATTCTGCGCTTTTCTTTGAAGAAAAGAAGAAAATAAAATATGTAAAGCTTGCTTGACATATTGTAAAGGATGCCTTATATTTATTCGCATATTAAAAAGATGATTGTTCTTGTTCTATTGAATTTCTGATTTCCGCCCGGGGATTGGCGCCCAACCGGCTGTCATTGGCCACTCCGTGACGGAAATAACGAAGAATAAAGAATTATTAAAAACAAATTAAAAGTATTACGCGCAGAACATAATTTATCGCAGGAAGACCTTGCGAAAAAACTCAATGTATCGCGGCAGACGATAAATGCAATTGAACGGGAAAAATATAACCCGAGTCTTCCGCTTGGAATTAAAATTGCCCGTTTGTTTAACAAACCGGTCGAAGAAATTTTCTTTCCGGAGAAAACGCAATGACAAAGCTTTCGATATACCGCCTTGGAGTGGGGCTGCTTGGAATTATCCAGCTTTATTCGGGCAGATATATCCCGGTTAAATGGGCTCTCGGAGCCATCATTGTAATTTTATTATTCTGATGCTTCTTTTTCTTTCCACAGGAAAAGAAAGAACCGGAAACGTTAAACCCGGCGAGCCGGCCAAACATATAGGAGACGGAAAGCCTGAGCTTGTAAACAGTCAAATAAATTTTTATTTTATATTATCATAAAGAACAAATTAAACAGAGGAGTGCAAATGGCCGAAATTAATGAACCAAAAATGCAGGATGTTCCGGATGATTCAGAAGAATTTGAATTAGGGCATACGGATAAACTGGTAGGTGTTTTTACCGCCCCTTCCGAAACATTTAGAAAATTAAGCCTTTTCCCGCCGAAAGTAATCGACTGGTTTCTTCCGATGTTTCTTGTTTTACTTGTTGCAGTGTTTGCAAACCTTGTAAAAATGAGCAATGCAACAATAAAGTATGAAGCCATTCAGAAACAGATGGATATACAACAGAAAATGCTGGATAAATATGTAAGCGAAGGAAAAATGTCAAGAGAACAGGCCGATCAGCAGCTTGAAACAATGTCTGGCTATATGGATAGTCCTGTCGTTAAAGTTATCGGCGCCATAGGCGGTTTAATTGCCGGTTTTATCGTTTTCTTTATTATGGCCGGAATATATTATCTGTTTGCCCGGTTTGCCCTTAAAGGGGACGGCACATACGGATATACTATGGCTGCATACGGATTAGTAAGCTACATTCTTGTGCTTCAGCATATACTTGCTACACTGCTTTCCCTTGCGACAAGTAAACTCGTAAATGATTTAAGCATTGCTTCAATTGCAGGGATAGACAAGATGACCCCTCTTGGAATAGTTTTGGGCTTCATTGATCCTATTGCCATTTGGTTTTATGTTGTTCTCGGAATCGCATTTGCAAAAGTGTTCAAATCCGATAACAGCAGGAAATATATTATTATGGTTTTGGCGGTTTGGATAGGATTTACGCTTATATTCTTTGCCCTTGCAAAATATATTTCATTCTTCGAAAATTTTATAAAGTAATAATTAAGAGGCTGAGAAATCAGCCTTTTTTTTATACAGCCCGGCTGCTTCTTCTTCAGTGAGAATTTTTACCTTCGCAGGTTTCAGGTTTCCAAGCAAAATATTTTTAATCCTTACCCTCACAAGCCTTAAAGTAGGCAGGCCGACAGCCGCAGTCATTTTTCTTACCTGCCTGTTTTTTCCTTCTGTTAAAGTAAGGCTTATCCAGCTTACCGGAATTGTTTTTCTTTCTCTTATTGGAGGTATTCTCGGTTCAAAACCAGGGTCTTCAATTATTTTTGCCTTTGCCGGCAGCGTTCTTTCCCCTTTAATTACTACTCCCGAACGGAGTTTTTGCAATGCCTCTTTATCCGGCGCGCCTTCAACCTGCACATAATATTCTCTTTCGTGCCTGTTTCCCGGATTAAGAAGATAATCTGTAAGCTCTTTATCGTTAGTTAAAAGAAGCAGGCCTTCGCTGTCCATATCGAGTCTTCCGACGGGGTAAATATCCTTCGGAAAATCGTACAAATTCCCAAGCGTAGGCCTTCCTTCCTTGTCGGTAAACTGAGTTAATACCCCGTAAGGTTTATTAATTATGTAATATCTTTTCATTATGCCCGTTATACTATTTCACCTAACAGATTTTAGCTATAATACGGAGTGGGGATCAACATCAATAATAAGCCTGACATCCCTGTGTTTCGATTTCTGGTTAAATTCCGTAAACGCGTTCATTACGGCAGTGCGCAGAATTTTTCCGTTCGGATCTTTTTCCCTGAAACTCTTAATAAGTATTTGATATCTGTAGAATCCTTTTATCCGCGCAATTACAGCGGGATTTGGCGGAAGCACATATACAGCCGGCTGATAATTCTTTAGATAATTGAAAAAATCATTTGCCGCCCCCCTCGCATCCGATTCATTTTCATCTTTTAATTCAATAAGACATAACCGGGAAAACGGAGGATACCCCGCCTGCTGTCTTAACTGAATTTCCTTGCCATAAAATCCGGCGTAGTCGTTCAATAGAACTTTCTGAAGAACAAAATTTTTGCTGTTTTGTGTTTGTATTAATACTTCTCCTTTTAATTTACTTCTTCCGGCGCGCCCCGAAACCTGCGTCAGCAGTTGAAATGTTCTTTCGTCAGCCCTGAAATCGGGAAGCCACAAGGTGGTTTCTGCCGAGACAACCCCTACAAGGGTTACATTTGCAAAATCAAGCCCTTTTGAAACCATCTGCGTACCGACAAGAATATCAATTTCCCCTTTCCTGAAGCTGTTAAGAATCAATCCGAGTTTTCCTTTTTTATCAATCGAATCGGAATCGATTCTTTCAATCTTTGCTTTCGAGAAATAATAGGAAAGTTCATCTTCAACTTTCTGAGTTCCTGTTCCGGTAAATTTAAGCGAGACCGAGCCGCAGTTCGGACAGGCTTTTGGAACGGGTTTAATAATATTGCAGTAATGGCATTGAAGAATATTTCTGTTTATATGGTGTACCATCGAAACTGAACAGTCGTCGCAGGCAACAACTTCGCCGCAATCATTGCAGTAAACCTGAGTTGAAAAACCGCGCCGGTTCTGAAGAATAATAACGTTTTCTTTTCTCTGCAGCCTTAAATCAATTTCTTCAAGAAGTGTTTTGGAAAATACGCCATCCATCTTCTGTTTTTTCTTTTCAAGAGTAATATCAACGAGTTTTATTTCGGGCATTTCGGCTCCGTCAATACGCTCCATCAATTCAAGTAGTTTAAATTTCTGGTTAAGGGCATTGTACATGCTTTCAATTGACGGCGTGGCCGAACCTAGAACGACAGGACAGCTATTAAACCGGGCTTTAATAATGGCCGCATCCCTAGCGTGATATTTCGGCACAATTTCATATTGTTTGTAGCTTTGATCGTGCTCTTCGTCCACTACAATCAGCCCAAGATTATTCAAAGGCGCAAACAATGCCGAGCGGGGGCCTATAACAACCTTATATTTACCGGCAATTATTCCGCGCCAGGTATCGTATCTTTCGCCGAGAGAAAGGCGACTGTGTATTACAGCAACTTCTTTGCCGAGATTATTTATGAAGCGCGATGTAATCTGTGGTGTAAGTGAAATTTCAGGAACGAGAATTAGAACATTCTTACTCCTTTTCAGCGCAGTTTTTGCGAGCTCAATATATATCTGCGTCTTTCCGCTTCCGGTAATTCCGTACAGCAGAAAAGGCGAAAAGGTTTCTTCATTAATTTTTATTTCAACTTCATCGGCTATTTCTTTTTGTTTTGCTGTAAGAGTCAAATCCTGATGTATTTCCTCATAAGTCTCCGAATATACCCTGTCTATTTCCTTATCATATACTTCAACAAGTTCTTTATTCTCAAGCGAATTAACCGACGCCTGATGTGTTTTTGTCTTTTGCAGAAGCAGGCTTAACTGGATACCCTCCGTCTTGCCGGCCAGAAGTTCAAGCAGTATAACCGTCTGTTTTGGGGATGATGATTCAATTTCCGGCATGAATTCATAAATCTCATCAGTTGTTTTTGCCAGTTTTACATATTTTACTTTTTTAACTCTTACTTTTGCATCTTCAATTTCATTCAGAACGGTTACAGCGCCTTCCTTCTCAAGCGTTCTAAGCGCCGCATAAATACTCTTTTTCTTTATTTCTTTCTGAAGAGTCGAAATTCTGTGTATTTCTTTAACCGCAAGTCTTTCAAGTAATTTTGCGCGGGTAGAACCTTTTTTTTTCTCCTTAGCGAACAATTCTGCGCACATTCCGCAATCTGAGACAACCTTTCTTTTCGATTCCACATCAGAACCGTATGGAACCGAATTACGAAGAGCCTCTCCGAGTGAACTTAAATAGTATTCAGCCACCCATTCATAGAACTTTAAGGATTGTTCATCAAAAATCGGGTTTTCATCGAGAACATCCCGGATCGGTTTGACCTCTTCTACATCGGTCGCTTCCGAGATGCTTATTACAAATCCTGTAAGCACTCTTTTACCGAACGGCACTACAACTCTTACGCCAATTTGGACAATATCCGTTAAATCCTTCGGGATAGAATAAGTAAAGGCATTTCGGAATGGCAATGGAAAAACAACCTGTGCGTACATTTGAAAATCGTTTTATTAATAGTATGAGGCAAATATAAAGAAATTAAGACTCAGGGGGGAATTTTTTCCGGGGAATAAGCCAAACTCATCTGTTAAAAAGAAAAAATTAAACCGGAGATAGACAACTATTTAAATCAATGCCGTCCCATTATTTAAGGACGGCATCCGTTTTGTCATTATTAACCGGTATCAGAAGCAAGCGTGATTTTTTAAATTATTTATACTTTATTGCTATTCCGCTTGCCCTGTAATTATAAAGTATATCTAACTTAAAATTAATAACCGCATCCGCTCCCATTTCGGCGGCAGTTTCTCGTAATAGCTGTTTTAATTCGTCTCCTGTGCAGGAGCTCACGTTTGCAACGGCGACAGAACCCAGTTCAATATAATCCTTTTCAATTGTACGCTGCGCATAAATTGATATTACTCCCGTATCTTTTTTCGATTCTGGTTTAGTTACTCCATCATTATAAAAAAAGACTGACGTTGTTCCGCAGCCGGAGAAGACAACTATTAAGCCGGCCAGTAAGTACTTCGACATTTTTTTCATTTTTATCCTCTCTTAATTAGTTCGTTTTTACTGCAGTGCCGTAAGCCAAATAACCGTCAGCGTAAAATGGGATGAAAAATATACGAATGGTTTCGTATCGGTAAACTTTTACTTCTCCATTAATTATTTTATTAGCTCCCATTTCTGCGGCTTTTTCTTTTAAATTTTCAATTGCCTCTTCCGGCTCTGAGCCGACCGTTATAATTTGCCCCAGTTCTTCATATTGCTGAGGAAGAGAGCTGTTTGTGCTGAAAGTAATTGTTGCGGCATCTGTTGCGGTTAACGCTTTCTCCTTGTTTGTCAGCGTTGAAAGCTGAGGCATGCATCCCGATATAAACAGACTGACAAGTAATAAAAAAATAAAGATCCTATTTTTCATTTTTGTCTCCTATAAAAATGTTCTATTCTGTTATTTAATATTTCTCTGTTACTATATTATCATATCGCGTAATCACTTAATACTGCCCGATAGGATAGTTTTATTTGAAATTAAAAAGGTCCAGGTTATAAGAATAGTTAAAAGTAAACCCGCCGAAATTTCTTTCCGCTATATTTGTAAAAGTATAATAAGAATATGAATAACTGTAGGTTCTGACTTTTACCGGAATAGAAGTATATGCAATTTCAAAATACATGCTTGACCCGTTTGCTTTTAAGTATCTGTATCCGGCCTGTATATTCAGCATTGAGCCGTTCGGTTCAAATTCAAATCCATCCAGTTCATCATCCGCTCCGGTTGTAAAAGCGCTAATCCCCGCGCCGGAATAAATTGAATGCTGTCCCCACTCAAACAGAGTATAATTAGCGCTAATTCCGTAGGATAATATTGTATTTATCCTTGTCTTTGTTTCAGAATAATCATTGAGATAAGTATAAACATATTTCAACTTTACTGTTGAAAACATAAAGTTGAAATTAGGATTTACCTGCAGTCGGTCGGTAATTCTGAATGACAACCCGGCTCCGAGTTTAATCCAAAGCCCTAAAGCCTTAACATCTTCATAATTTTTCGAATTAAGATATGCTTCAAGAGACGTGGAGTAATCGCCGCTTGCAACAAACCCGGCGCCTATAACAAACTCTACATCTTTCCTGTTGCTATGCGCTATGGAATCGACCAGATTATACCATCGGCCGCTTTGTGAATTATTTTCGGTTTTTTGCGCAAAAACAGCCGGCGTAAAAAATATAACAGCATTGAAAAAAAACAAATATACTATTTTCAACCGCCCCTCCTGTAATTTTATTGTAAATTGTTTTAGTAATTTATTTTGCAAATAAAGGTAAATATGAAATTACGGAGATGATACTGCCCGATATGACAGTATTTAAATCGGCTAAATAAGCGGGGGGATGTTTTAATTGATTATTAATCCAGAAGTCTATTATCTTTTACTTTAACAATAGCTTCGGCTTTATTTGCAACATGGAGTTTTTTGTAAATGTTGCCAATATGGAATTTTACCGTAGTTTTCTCGATGAAAAGCTGATTGGCTATAGCTTGATAACTTTTTCCTTCAACCAGTTTTTCCAGCACTTCTAATTCCCTTTCCGAAAAAGGATATTTTTCTTTATTCGGGCAAAATGAAGAGATGACCATCTTGGCAATTGTCATGCTCATTGGAGCGCCTCCGTCAAGAGCTTCTTTTATTCTTCCTAATATATCCGCAAAACTGGCATTTTTAATTAGATACCCCGACGCCCCGTTTTTTAAGGAATTAAATACGCTCTCGTTGTCTTCGTGAACCGTAAGCATAATAACATGCACATCCGGAAATATGTCTTTAACAAGCTTTACTCCTTCAATTCCGCTTATCTGCCCGGCCAGTTCAATATCCATTAAAACCACATCCGGTTTATCGGCGGTTATTTTCTTCAACGCCGTTTCACAGCTATTATACGAACCTACGCATTGAAACCCTGAGGTTGTATTTATAAGCGTTTCAAGGCTGCTCCTTAAAGTTGAATCATCTTCAATGACGGTGATTTTTACCATCCGCTAATTCCCGTTTTTATAAAACAATAATAAACAATACGTAATTTAAAGTAACTGTCCCTTAGGCCAGTTTTATATTAAATATAAGTTTTGTGCCTGAATTGATTTTAGAATCAATTTCAATTTTACCTTTAATTTCCTCCGCCCGTTTCTGCATATTTTTTAATCCGCATCCTGTAAAATCGCCGCTTTGGATAAATCCGCACCCGTCATCGGTAAGAGTCATCTCCAGAACGTTTTTATTCACTTCAACAGAAAGGATTACATTTTTACATCCTTTGGCATGCTTTAATATATTATGCATCCCTTCTTTAAATATTCTCATAATATGCTGTCTTATTTCCAGCGGGATAATAATAATCTCGCATTCTTTCAAATTCCCTTTTAGTTCAAAAGCTGTTTCAGTATTATCGAACAAAGTGTCGCTGAAATTTTTCAGACTTACAATTATATAATAGAGAGAATCTTTTTCGGGGTCCAGCTCCCAATTAAACTCCTTCATTTCATCGAATAATAATTTGGCGTTCTCAGCAATTTTATCAAGGCGCATATTAATCTTTGCCGGATCCGTAGAGCATTCTTTTTTAAGCACCGCGGCCATCGCCGAGATTTGAGTTGCCGTATGCCCAAGCTCATCGTGAAAATCACGGGCTATTTTATTCCGTATTTTTTTCCTTTCATCAAAACGGGCCATTTCTAATTTCAGTTTCGAGTTTATTCTGAATTTAGTAACGGAATAGACCAGAGCGGCAATAAGAATGACGGCCAAAATATTAAACCAAGCCGTTCTCCAAAAAGCTTCATTTAAAACTATTTTAATCCTCTTGCCATTGGCATCCCACAAACCATCGCAGTTAGCCGATTGAACCACAAAATTGTATTCACCCGGAGAAACATTATAATAATTTGCTTCCCGCAAATCGGTTGTATAAATCCATCCGCTGCTGTATCCTTCCAGCATATATCTATACTGATTCCTTGCCGGGTCTTTAAAGTGCAGTCCGGTAAATCCGATTGAAAATGAATTTTCAAAATAATTCAGACTTATTTCTTTTAACTGATTAAGCGGCGTATCAAAGGGGACAAGAACCCCGTTTTTTTTTAAATACGTAATTTGTGTCTTGGGAGGCGCCGGGCTTAAAACACATCCGGGCAGGAAACTATTAAATCCTTTGTTGCCTCCAAAGAACAATTCTCCTTCGCTGCTTTTAAATGAGACCCCCATATTATAATCCAACCCTTGTAAACCTTCTTTTGGAGTATAATTTACAAAAGTATTGCTTACCGGATTATAGCGCGATAGGCCTTTATCGGTACTCATCCAGATAAAACCCAGACTGTCTTCAAGAACTGTATAAATCAGGTTGGCCGGCAGCCCGTTTTCTGTAGTATAATTTACACTCTTTCCTGATTTAATATCGTATTTGAAAAGTCCGTTTTCGTATGAACCCACCCATAAATAACCGTTTTTATCAAAACAGAGGGAGAGAATGGAGCTCGCTTTCTGTCCGTTTTTGGTTAAAAGGCTATGTTCTGTAAATTTTAATTTTTCTTTGTCAAATGAGAATAATCCGTCGGAAAAAGTACCCAGCCAGATTTCATTTTTACCTCTTTCAATCATAAAGGTGATCCATTGAAATGGAGAGTTTTTGTCGTAATCATAATGTATCATCTTCTCAGTTTTCGGATCAAACTTATCCAATCCGCCTCCGTTTGAACCAATCCACAAATGTCCTTCATCATCCTGTAGAACAGCATAGATATTATTTGAACCTGTTGTTTTCATCGATAGATTTAAAAATGAGTAATTATGGAATTTTCCGTTTTCAATGTCGAAATGACTTAATCCCCCCTCTTGAAATCCGATCCAGAGTTTTTTCCCGTTTGAGTTTTTATCTTTTATAATCGTCCTGATAGGACGCCCGGTAATGCTTTCCTTATTGTCCGGATCATGAATATATTTTTTTACAATTCTGTTTTTTGAGTCAGCAAGATATAATCCGTTGTTTGTTCCTATCCATAAATAATCTTTTGATGATTTGAATATCGACCATACAGGAAGAGAAGTTGAAATTTTCAATGATTCTAGTAATTTTTTCTGTCTGTTAAAATCATATCCCGAAGGAATAAATTTAAACACTCCCTGCCGGCTTGTTGCAATCCATAATACGCCGGAATGGTCTTCGCACATAGAAAGTATGCTGACCGGCTCTTTAAAAAAGGCTTTCTGCCCGGTTATATCCGTATCAAGAAACACCCTCTTCTCAATATCGAATTTATAAATTCCTCCTGATGTTCCTACCCATACTGCATTATCATCTGTTTTCGATAATGCCAGCGCAATTATAGTGGTGTTTTTACCGGCTGCAACGGGTAATTGATAGACTTTATATTTACCTGTATTAATGTTTAGCAGCATCAGGCCGCCGGCGCATCCCAATACAAGCAATGAATCTTTGCAGCCTGTTAATGTACGGTAATAGTCTTTTATTTTTCCAAGTTTATTATACGGATCAATATAAATATGCGAGAAACTGTTTTTATCGGGGTTATATTTTTTTACTCCGTAGCCGTTCCTGATCCAAACAACCCCTGAATTGGCGGGCATCTCTATCATAGAGAATATGCCGCTCTGAAAAGCGTCAATCCGGGTAATCCAATAATCTTCTATTCTTCCGTTTTTTAAAACTAACTTAGATACATCTCCATACGATCTTCCAATCCACAGATTTCCTTTTGAATCGGCCAAAAGGGAATAAACCCCCCCTGCCTGCGGGTATCTTGTTACATTTGCCTTGTCAATTTCAAATTTATTAAGCCCGAAAGTCGTGCCGATCCAGAGTATGCTTTCATCATTTCCCTGCGCAATATCGTTTGCCATGTTCGATGAAAGGCTGTTTGTGTTATTCGGGTCATACCGGTATATCTCATACTTATAACCGTCATATTTCGTAATTCCGTTTAATGTCGAGAACCATATATATCCCCTTTTGTCCTGGAATACTCTGTCAACTCCATTGCTCGACAATCCCTGGTCGGTTGTAATCTTTTCATATTTTAAATTAGCGCTTTGCGCTAAAATAAGATTGCGAAAAAAAAAGGATATAAATAAAATTACCAGTGCGGTTCCGATCTGTTTATTCAAAGCTCCCCCTTAAAATTTTGACTCTTTGGATAAAATTTATAAAAACCACTAAATAAACAGATTCATTTGCGGTTATTCTTATCTTCTTTTCAGCGGAAGATAAGAATTAAATCCGCATGTAAAAATATTATTTTAAATCTTCATAAATTGCCTTCAGCTTGCCTATGGCGTTTTCCCAATCGTGCATCTTGGTTATTTCGTTTTCAACAACGTTCGCCGGAGCTTTGGCAACAAAGCTTTCGTTCGACAACTTTTTCTTTACTCCTGCAAGAGAACCTGTAAGGCGATTAATCTCTTTTTCTATTCTCTGTCTTTCAACGTCAATATCAATAAGCCCTTCAAGGGGAATGAAAACGTCGCACTCTTTAACTATCGCCGACGCGCTGGCTTTAGGTTTCAGAATTGCCGGATCAACAAATAATTCTTCAATCTTTACGAGGGATTTAATATATCTCTGCTGTTCTTCTGTAAGCTTATCCGATTTAAGATGTACCGTAATCGCTTTTGCAGGAGAGATATTCATTTCCCCTCTTATATTTCGTATAGCAGTTACAACATCCTGCACAAATTCAATTTCTTTTTCGGCTTTTTCATCAAGAAGCTCAGGATTAAATACCGGGAAATTCGATACGCTTATGCTTTCTCCATCTTTTCTTTCATCAAGAAGCTGCCATATTTCTTCGCTTATATAAGGCATGAAAGGATGAACAAGTTTGAGCATTTCACCGAAGAGAAGAATAGCTCTTGTAAGGACTGCCGATTTTACTTCATCTTCCCCCTGATAGAGACGGTTCTTTGCAAGCTCAACATACCAGTCGCAGAAATCATTCCATACAAATGCGTAAACAATCTTAGATGCATTATTAACTTCAAATTTATCCAATGCTTGGGAAAATTCTTTAACCGTCTTTTGAAAACGGGAGAGAATCCATTTATCGGTAAAATCAATATGTTTGTCTTTTAACGCCGGATCAAGCTTAATGTTCTGCGCATTCATAAGAAGGAACCGTCCGGCATTCCACATTTTATTGGCGAAGTTTCTTCCTATTTCGCATTTATCGCTGCTGAAAAGGACATCCTGCCCCAGAGGCGCAATATAATTTATCGAAAACCGGAGAGCGTCTGCCCCGTACTCTTCAATAAGGTCAAGCGGATCGGGGGAATTGCCGAGAGACTTGCTCATCTTTCTTCCCTGAGCATCCCTTACAAGGCTGGTAAAATAAACATCCTTAAATGGAATATCTTTCATAAAATATAATCCGGCAATAATCATTCTTGCAACCCAGAAGAAAATTATATCGGGAGCGGTAACAAGAAGGTCGGTCGGATAGTAATATTTCTGATCTTTCTCGGTTGTGAAAACATCCTGAGCCCAAAGCCAGCTCGATGCCCAAGTATCGAGCACGTCAGTTTCCTGAGTCCAGTTTTCAATATCCTTGGGGGGTGCGGTTTCGCAGTAAATTTCCTTTGTTTTATTGTTGTACCAAACCGGAATGCGGTGTCCCCACCATAATTGGCGGGATATGCACCAGTCGCGTATGTTCGACATCCAGTGTTCGTATGTTTTTACCCAGTGTTCCGGATGAAATTTTACCTTCCCTTCCAAAACAGCTTCCAAAGCCGGTTTGCATAATTCATCCATTTTCATAAACCACTGTTCTGAAAGATAAGGCTCAATCGGGACATTGCCCCTCTGAGAATAACCGACTTTATTAGTATAATCTTCAATTTTTTCCAGAAGCCCGAGCTCTTCAAATTTTGCAACTACTTTCTTTCTCGCTTCAAACCTGTCTATATGCCTGAATTCTTCGGGAACATTATCATTTGTGGTCGCATCTTCATTAAAAATATTTATAATTTCCAATTTATGGCGCTTGCCCATTTCATAATCGTTTACATCGTGAGCGGGAGTAACCTTAACCGCGCCGGTTCCGAATTCTTTATCTACATAATTATCTGCAAATAATGGAATCTCTCTTCCGACAATAGGAAG
>Ga0153915_10004939_pt1 | contig 12352 bp, 10 predicted proteins | sample Opewatmetagenome_2_FD_107003 | JGI IMG/M metagenome (GOLD analysis project Ga0153915, IMG submission 107003) | Freshwater wetland microbial communities from Ohio, USA - Open water 3 Core 3 Depth 3 metaG | ecosystem: Environmental > Aquatic > Freshwater > Wetlands | place: USA: Ohio, Lake Erie... | reverse complement strand
TATCTACACCGAAAATTGCTCGCGCCATGGGTATCCAGAGTGGTGATGTTTTATTACATTTCTATTCATATTTATATACAACTAAAGGTAGAATGATCAACCTGGCGGTTAGTTATTTCTTACCAGGTTACTTTCGGTTTCATGTGATCCGAAGGGTTAACAGATAACCAATTTTATTCGGGTTAATAAGTTATCAAATTGCCGAAAATTACCAACCTTGAATATAATTCTTGAATATAGCATACTTAGGAGGCTAATATGAGAAGTTTTCTCGGACGTGACATTCTTTCGTTAAAAGATTTTGGACGGGAAGAATATTTCCGGATTTTCCAGGTCGCAGATGAGTTAGAGCCGTTTGCCCGTGATCGCCGTAACAGTGATCTACTAAAGGATAAAACCTTGGTTACGGCATTTTACCAACCCAGCACCCGCACTCGCCTGGCTCATGAGGCGGCAATGCACCGCTTGGGTGGACATGTTCTTGGTTTCTCTGACGCTAAAATGACCCGCGCTGGTGATTTTTACCAGGAGTCTATCAAGGATACTGTTCGGATGTTGGAATTTTATGGCGATGTACTGGTTATGCGCCATTTCCAACAGGGTGCCCCTCACGAGGCTGCCCGTTGGGCAAGTATCCCAGTTATTAATGCTGGTGATGGATGGGGTGAGCATCCTACGCAGGTCCTCACCGATCTATATACGATCCTGAATGAGTTTGGAACGCTGGATGGATTAAATTTCCTTCTAATCGGTGATATGCGTATGCGTACAATGCATAGCATATCTTATGCGATGACTAAATTCGATGTTAATGCATTTTATGTCTCCCCTCCAGAGATGTGTCTGGTGCCTGAATTTAAACAGGAGTTGCACAATCTTAACTTGAATTTTAAAGAACTCGAGCATGTAGAACAGGCAATCGCTGATGCGGATGTTATTTATATGGAACCGGTCGTCCAACCCGATTACACCAAGTCACGCGATGAACGCTCTGGCAAAGAAGGGACAACCCCGGAAAACTATAAAGTTACCAAAGAGTTATTACGTAAAGCCAAGCAAGATTCGATCGTATTACATTCTTTGCCACGCATGGATGAATTACCAGTTGAGGTGGATGATACACGCCATGCTCGTTATTGGATCGAAGCATTTAATGGAGTTGTTGTCCGGATGGCTTTGTTAGCTTTAGTTTTAGGAGCGATGGAGTAATTGTATGCAAACTGATCTTCGTGGGAGAGACTTGATTAGCGACCTCGATTTTTCCAAAGAAGAGGTAGAGACTGTTCTCGAAGTTGCTTTTGATATGAAGCGTAAGCGTGCATTAGGTGAACCGCATTCATACTTACGAGATAAGGTTCTCGCGATGCTATTCTTTTTTTCGAGTACCCGGACGCGCGGTTCTTTCGAGGCGGGGATGGCCCAATTAGGTGGTCATGCGGCATTTATTGAAAGTAAAACTACCCAAATTGCTCACGGTGATACACCGAAGGAAATTGGTGAGATTTTCGGACGTTATTTTGATGGAATTGCGATCCGCCATGTCGATTGGGGGATTGGTAATGGTTATCTCAATGCAGTTGCGGAAGCCTCACGTGTGCCGGTTCTAAATATGCAATGCGACATCTACCATCCCTTCCAGATTCTTGCCGATTTAATGACAATAATTGAAAAGAAGGGTCGCGATTTACGTCACAAGAAAATGGTTGTGTCATGGGCATATGCTGCCTCGTATCAAAAACCGATGTCCGTACCACAATCCTTAATCCTTCAAATGCCACGTTTTGGGATGGATATTGTGTTATCTCACCCGCCGGAGTTTAAACTCATGCCTGAGGTTATGGAACAAGCACGGGAACAAGCCAGGAAATTTGGTGTGAGTTTTGAGGTAGTCAGTGATATGGATGTTGCTTTTAAAGACGCTGATATCGTTTATGCAAAATCCTGGGGCGCGTTGGTACATACACCTGATCCAGACGAAGGCGCGAAGATAATCAAATTGTATCCCAACTGGATTACAGATGAGCGCCGGATGGCGTTGGCAAAACCTGACGCGATTTATATGCACCCTTTACCCGCTGACCGAAATATTGAAGTAACTGACAATGTTATAGATGGTCCACAGTCTGTAGTCTATGATGAAGCTGAAAACCGAATGCATGTTCAGAAGGCTGTCATGGCATTGACGATGAGATAAACGAGAGTGGTGGGATTTTTTCATAATCTGTAATTTTTATACAATTTTCTCATTCGTAATTAATGAATTCCGTATTCATCGATTAGCGAGTATATAGGAGTTATTAAATATGGTAAAAAACAAGCAGATTGCAGTAGTCGCGATAGGTGGAAATTCACTGATCAAAGACAGTAAACACCAAACAGTGGAGGACCAATACCTGGCAGCCAAAGAAACCTGCCATCATATTGCTGATATGATTGAAGCAGGTTGGGATGTGGCGATCGGGCACGGTAATGGACCACAAGTGGGTTTCATCTTACGAAGGTCTGAAATCGCCCATCGAGTAGAAGGTATGCACGAAATTCCTTTGGAAGTATGCGGTGCTGATAGCCAAGGGGCTATTGGGTATGCGCTGCAGCAGAATCTTCAAAATGACCTGTATAAACGTGGTATAAAAAAACCAGTTGCGACAATTGTCACCCAGGTTTTAGTTGATCGTAATGATCAGGCTTTTAAAAACCCCTCCAAACCAATTGGCGGTTTTATGGACGAAACAGATGCCAAGCAACGTGCCCGAGATCTGGGTTGGAGTGTCGTGGAGGACGCTGGACGAGGTTGGCGACGCGTGGTAGCATCCCCGATTCCTCAAGAAGTAGTCGAGTTTGAATCAGTAAAAACATTGATAGACGCTGGGGTCGTGGTAATAACTGTTGGAGGTGGGGGTATTCCAGTGATCGATAAAGGGGATGGTGAGTATGTTGGTATCGGGGCTGTGATTGATAAGGATTATGCTAGCAGTTTATTAGCTCGTGAGATAAAAGCTGATCTATTCCTTATCTCTACTGCTGTTGAGAAAGTAGCTCTTAATTATGGTAAACCAGATCAAAAGTGGATCGATCGGATGACAATGAATGAAGCGAAGCAGTTTCTAGCAGAAGGAACGCATTTTGCTAAAGGTTCCATGGCTCCGAAGATCCAAGCAATTATATGGTTCTTGGAAGCCACGGGAAATCGGGCGATTATTACGAATCCAGAGAATATTGGTCGGGCATTAAAAGGCGAAACTGGGACCATTATCGTGCCGTAATAGAATCGTATGTTATAAAAAGGGTTTTAGATATAACCGGAAATCCCAATATCCCATTTGTTACTGCAGGTTGTCAGACAAGATATATTTTAAGGTATATGTATAAGCAGGAATACATTACCATGAGGTAAAATTACTTTTTATTATTAAACAGCACAGGAAAAAGGGAGAAAGGAGGCAGATAGTACAAAAGGAATCCAAATGTAGGTTAAAGCGTTTAATAACCTGTCCTAATCTTATGTATATTTATGGAGGAGTAACATGAGAAGTAAAACCTTTTTGATTCTATCTAGCACTGTTATGCTGGTTGTATTATTGTTCACAGCCTGCAAACCAGCAACAACCCCCCCACCTCAAAAAATGACTTTTGGTATGCTCATGGTTGGACCGTATAATGACCATGGCTGGAGTCAGGCGCATTATGATGCTGCTAAATATGTTCAGAGTAAACTACCGAATTTAGACTTTATTTACCTTGACAAGGTTAATGTAGCTGATCGCCCCGGTACGACCGAATCACAGTTAGCTGAAGAGTTAGTCACAAAAGGAGCCAAGGTAGTCATTTTCAACTCGGATGCTATGCAAGATGAGGCCATCAAATTTGCCAAGGCCCATACGGATATTTTCGTTATTCATGCATCTGGAGACAGCGCATGGAAGGATGGGAAGCGTTATCAAGACATTCCTAACCTTGTAAATATCATGGGACGTATGGAATATGGCAAAATGATCGCCGGCTGCGCGGCTGCATTAACCACCCAGACTGGTAAGATTGGATACCTGGGTCCATTGATTAATGATGAAACTCGTCGTCTGGTTTCTTCTGTGTACCTGGGCGCGAAATATTGCTGGAAGGAGTATCTTGGTAAAGATCCAGCTACTCTCTCGTTTAAGGTTACATGGATTGGCTTCTGGTTCAACATTCCTGGTGTGACTTCGGATCCAACCCAGGTAGCAGATGATTTCTTTAACTCAGGTTACGATATAGTCGTCTCAGGGATTGATACAACAGAAGCACTCGTAGAGGCGAAGAAAATTGCCGGAACTGGTAAAAAAGTTTATGCAATCCCTTATGACTATATTGGTGGTTGCCAGGAAGCTACCGATGTATGCTTGGGTGTCCCATATTTTAACTGGGGTCCAGCTTATTTAAAGTATTTAACGGATGCTATGAATGGTACATTCAAGGCAGCCTGGGAGTGGAATAGCCCATACTGGCAAGACATTAATAACCCGGATAAAACCGCGGTCGGTTTTGTAAAAGGCGCTGCATTAGCAGGCGATGCATCAACTAATGTAGATAAATTCATAAAAGCACTTGCCGATGGCTTAAATCTATGGAAAGGCCCTATCAACCTTCAGGATGGTTCAGTATATTTGAAGGATGGTGAGGTAGCCACTGACCAGCAAATTTGGTACCTGCCTCAGCTTCTACAAGGCATGGAAGGTCAAAGCGTTCCTACTCAATAAATTTCCAGATCAACCGTTGGGGGAAGGTATCCCAGCCTTCCCCCTTTTTTATATCACATGAATATTGAACTCATAGGTATAGATAAATCATTCGGCTCTGTACATGCGAATGATAATATCCATTTAACAATACCTTCTGGTACCATTCAAGGGATTCTGGGTGAAAATGGAGCTGGTAAAAGCACATTGATGAAAGTGCTTTCTGGTTTCATCCAGGCTGATCGAGCCAGGATAATCCTTGATAGTAAAGAGGTAGTTATTCATTCTACGACAGATGCAAACCGTCTTGGTATTGGAATGTTACACCAGGATCCACTAGACTTTCCACCCATGCGTGCCATTGATAATTTCCTGGTGGGAAGAGGTAATGTACCTTTAACAATACAAAAGTTTTGGGAACGGGTATTTCCAAATCGATCAGATGCCATTCGGGAATTTAACCTCTTGCAAAATCAGATGGATTTCTCCCTCGATCCAAATTCCTATATAGACTCTTTGACTATTGGCGAGAGACAACAGCTTGAAATTCTTCGTCTTTTGTGGGTAGGTGCCAAGGTGATCATTTTAGATGAACCTACCACAGGAATTAGCTCCATCCAAAAAACAAAATTATTTGCTGCATTAAAGAAATTAGTGGAACAAGGTAAAACAGTAATATTTGTATCCCATAAGCTGGACGATGTTCAGCAATTATGTAACAAGATTGCTGTTTTACGTAAAGGTCAACTAGTGGGAGAAGCGACTCCTCCTTACAAAACAGATCAGTTAATAAAAATGATGTTCGGGAAGCTTGTTACATTAAACACCCGTGAGATAACCGAAACCTGTCCTCCGGTGCTCGAGATGCAGGGAGTGAGTATTGAAGATTATCATTTGCGAATTACGAATGTTAATTTACAGGTATTTGGTGGAGAGGTGATAGGATTAGCCGGTATGGAGGGTAGTGGTCAAGCAGCCTTCTTGCGTGCCTGTGGGGGTTTAATCAGACCAGTCGCTGGGAAAATGTATATGGATAAGCAAGATATGACTGGTAAAAATTTTCAAGCATTCCGGAAGAAAGGAGTTTCTTATCTGCCTGCTTCCAGGTTAGAAGAAGGTTTAGTAACCGGTTTGACGTTAACGGAACATTTTCTCCTGGCAGAGGAGAAAAGTGAAATGTTTATTAATTGGGTAGATGCCGAGAAGTTGACACGACAACGGATCGAGCAATTCGACATAAAGGGCACGCCATCAACCAAGGTAGAAGCATTATCTGGCGGAAACCAACAGCGGACACTTTTAGCATTACTTAAATCACCTCTCGTAATAGTGCTTCTGGAACACCCTACCCGGGGTTTGGATGTTGAATCTACTATTCATATATGGGGATTACTAAAAGAGCGTTGCCGACAAAAAACCGCAATCATTTTTATATCCTCAGATCTTGAAGAAATTTTACAATATAGTGACCGTATCCTTGTGTTCTTTTCTGGGCAAGTTTCACTGCCATTAGGTGCAACCAGTACGTCCGTTGACCAGTTAGGTCAATTAATTGGTGGTATAGGCTGGGGGGAAAAGCAATAAAATGACTAAAAGCTTATTACGTTGGATCAACCTTGGTTTTATAGGTGGCGCTATCCTACTGGCGTTGCTATTTACCATCCTAGTATTAATAATTACTGGAGCACCTCCCCTAGCCGCATTCCGTCATATATTATTGGGTTCCATTGGATCATTTTCAGATGTATTAGTGGCTGTAGTTCCATTAATGATAGTAACAACAGGTTTACTTGCTACTTTTATCACTGGGTTGTGGAATATTGGTATCGAAGGTCAGATCACTATGGGGGCAATATTCACTACTGCTATTTTACGTTTTTTTCTCAACACGCATGTTTCACCTTTCATTGTTTTGGTGTTAGCGATCCTAGCTGGGATGATCGGTGGTGGATTGTGGTCCTCTCTGGTAGGACTATTAAAAACTTATGGGGGAGTAAATGAAATTTTTGGGGGACTTGGGATGAACTTTGTAGCTACTACCATTACGTTGTGGTTAATTTTCGGACCATGGAAACGACCTGGTGTGGCTTCAATGGCAGGTACAGAACCGTTCCCAGATTGGATGTCTCTTCCCACGATAAGAAATCTTCGTTTAAGTATCTGGACATTGGTAATCGCTCTAATTAGCTTATTCATTATCTATATAATTTTAAATGGTACTCACTTTGGTTTAAAGCTAAAAGCTGTGGGTAAGAACATGCGCGCAGCCTTTTTATTAGGTATTCCGACAGTACGGTTGATCCTGTTATCATTTATCATTTGTGGCGCACTGGGCGGATTAGCTGGTGCCTTGCAGGTGACGGCTGTTTACCATCGTCTAATCCCATCGATTTCGAGTGGTTATGGATATATGGGTTTAATGGTAGCTATGTTGATAAATTTACGCGCAGTTTGGATTATTCCGATAGCTCTATTCTTTGCGGCTCTTAATATCGGAAGTATTCAATTACCGATCATGTTACAGCTAGATTCATCCCTGGCTGGAGTATTGCAAGGAGCGTTGGTTTTATTTGTTTTAATGATGGATGGTCTTCGCCAACGCTTGATGCGAAGGAGTTAAAGGTGGAGTAATGGATTTATCGTCGATCATTACCGGTCTTGCAGGGGTATTAGCGGCAGCTGCGCCTGTTATTTTTGCAGTGATCGGGGAAACCTTTGCTGAACGTTCGGGTGTTATTAACCTTTCTGTTAATGGCACCATCTTATTATCGGCGATGGCGAGTTTTGCTATAACAGTTACGACGAATAATATATTCCTTGGGTTTATAAGTGGTATGTTTATAGGTGCATTGGTAGCCTTGGTGGTAGCGTTTGCGAGTATTTCACTTAAGCAGTCTCAAGTAGCCGTAGGTTTTGTATTAACATTAATGTGCCGTGATCTAGCTTATTTTCTTGGGAATCCATATATGGGCTTATCAGGTGAACGCGTATCTTCAATGCCTATCCCTCTATTAAGCCGGATTCCGCTATTGGGACCCTTATTATTTACACAGGATTTATTGACATATTTAAGTTTTATCTTGATAATAATCGCGTGGATTTGGATTTTTAAAACATACGCTGGGTTGATGTTGCAGGGAGTCGGTGAACGTCCAGCGGCGGCTTTTGTACGCGGAGCTAATGTAAATCGTTTACGTTACCTTTATACCATCTTAGGTGGTGCTTTAGTCGGGTTGGCTGGTCCAACGTATTCATTAAGTGTTAAAGCTGGCTGGAAGGGTTCCATTTCAGGGCTGGATGGGATTGGTTGGATCGCCCTCGCTATTACCATTTTTGGGGGTTGGAATCCTCTCCGGGCAGCGTTTGGCGCTTATCTCTTTACATTGCTTCAATGGTTAGGTCTGATCCTGCAATCCAGATTGCCAGATATTCCGTCTCAAATACTCCAGGTAGCGCCTTTTCCATTAATGATATTAACCTTGTTATTGGTAAACATCGGCAACACTGAATGGGTAAATCGAATGTTGGCTAGTTTACCCGAATCATTTAGAAGGATCATTGCACGCATCTTACGTTCTTTACGCGCCTCTTCACCTGCTTCATTGGGTGTTCCTTTTGAGCAAGAGTAATCGCTCGTTATTGTCAGGTCATTTGAAAATCTACGTTTAAAATAGGGAGGATTTGAAGTAATTACTTAGGCTGGAGAATTGAGCTTAGATTAATTTCGTTCATTTATATATTTAGAATTCATCCAAGAGGTCATTGTTTAATATGCCAAGAAACTATCACTACCGCTGTTCATTGTGTTCACATGAATATGATGCTGGAGAGATTTTATATAATTGCCGGGTAGATGGAGGAAACCTGGATGTGGTTTTGGATTATGCCAATATTCGACGTCTTTACAGTCCCGATGTAATCTTTGCCGGTGAGGAACCATCCCTCTGGAGATACCTAACTTTATTACCCATTGACGATCCTGGTGGATTTAATACACCCTTCCGTTCAGCAGGATGGACGCCCATATATGCGCCAGTAGAGCTTAGGGCAAGGTTAGGCATACCTTGGTTATGGATCAAAGATGAGAGTCGTAATCCAACCGCCTCTTTTAAAGACCGCCCTAGCGCGGTTGTGGTTGCGCGTGCCCGCGAATTAAAAGCTGAGATCGTGGTGACAGCATCTACTGGAAATGCTGGCGCTGCTTTAGCTGGTATGGCTGCTGCGCTCGGGCAGCACGCCATTATTTTCGCCCCCCGTAATGCTCCTCCAGCAAAAGTTGCTCAATTATTGGTTTATGGTGCAAAAGTAATGCTGGTAGAAGGTAATTATGATGATGCTTTTGATCTGGCTATTCAAGCTTCTCAAGAGTTTGGATGGTATTGTCGGAATACGGGTTATAATCCCTTCACACTGGAAGGGAAAAAGACTGCAGCATTTGAAATTTGGGAATGGTCAATAAAAAGTAGGGATAGGAACACAAAAATGGTATCTCCATTACCCCAGCATCCTTTATCTATATTCGTTTCTGTGGGTGATGGAAATATTATCTCCGGTTTACATAAGGGTTTTAAGGATTTATTTTCCTTGGGTTGGATAGAGCAAATTCCAAGGTTGTTCGGAGTTCAGGCTGAAGGGTCTGCAGCCATCGCGAATGCCTTTTTTTCGGGTACTGAAATAATTAAACCAGTGTCAGCGAGAACTATAGCAGATAGTATTTCCGTCGATCTACCCCGTGATGGTATCCGTGCAGTGCGTGCTGCTCGAGAAACCGACGGTGAATTTGTATTGGTAAAAGACGATGCTATTTTACAGGCAATTACTGAACTTGGGCGTGTGGGTATTTTTGCAGAACCGGCTGGCGCGACAGCTTACGCGGGTTTAATAAAAGCCCTCAATAATGGGTTAATTAATCCTGATGATCCAATTATTGTGATCAATACGGGGAGCGGTTTAAAAGATGTAAAAGCTGCGATGCAAGCTACAAAAGAGGCTCAAATAATCGAACCTACTTTGGAAGCAGTTAAAAAGTCTATCCGATAGGTTTCGTGTAATAATTTTGCTATTGTAGATTACTTAACATAATTATGAGGAATTATGCCATCGCCTACTTTTTCAATTATTGCACCAATATTTAATGAGAAAGACAATCTACCTGTCCTCATTGCGCGCATTCGCGATGTAATGGAGACAACTGGAGAACCTTGGGAGTTGATTCTAGTGGACGATGGGTCTACGGATGGCTCAACTGAGTTAATCCGCTCTCTTGCACAGCAAGAACCGCGAATTCGATCAGTAATCTTTTCTCGAAACTTTGGTCATCAGATTGCTGTCACTGCCGGTTGGGATTACAGCCGCGGCCAGGCTGTAGTAGTGATCGATGCAGACCTCCAGGATCCGCCGGAAGTTATTTTAGAATTAATAACCAGGTGGCGTGAAGGTTATGAAGTGGTATATGCAGTGCGAACTGAGCGTGAGGGTGAGAGCAGGTTAAAATTAATAACAGCTTCCTTGTTTTATCGGATTATTTATAAGATGACGGATGTAAATATCCCATTAGATGCAGGTGATTTTAGGCTCTTGGATCGCAAGGTAGTGAATATACTAGTGAAGATGAGGGAGCACCATCGTTTCCTGCGAGGAATGTCCGCCTGGGTGGGCTTTCGTCAGATAGGCGTACCTTATAAACGTGCTGCCCGGTATGCTGGGCACACGAAATACCCCTATCGGAAAATGATCCTGCTGGCGATTAATGCAATAACGGGCTTTTCGTATTTACCATTACGAATCGCCACATATCTCGGTTTTATTGCAGCCAGTATCGGGATTATTACGATTCCATTTTTTATTATCGGGCAAGTAATGGGTTTACATGCAAATCTAGGCCAGACCATTACACTTATCGTAGTATTATTCATGGGGGGAGTCCAATTAATTTCCTTAGGTATTCTAGGTGAATATATTGGACGATTGAATGAGGAGGCCAAAGGGCGACCACTCTACATAGTGCGAGAGGAACCTCAGGAGGTAAACCTGTAATAAATCTCTTACTATTCCTGAATTACACTATTGGATATATTTAAACCCAAAAGGAAAAATAGAATAATATGATTGACCTATCTATCTACCCAGATCGCCGGCAACATGCTATTCAACGTGTGCGTGAAAGAGGGATTATTATTCCAACTTATGCCCAAATGAAGAATCCCGCAATAATACCCAATAAAGTAAAGGATGAACTAAAAACAATCGGATTATGGGATCTTAACCCACGTAATCTTTTTCGGATCACCTGGAAGAATGAGCCCATTTCCCACGGGGGTGGTTTTGGAAGCGTAAATTTCCTTGAGTTTCCTTCTAGTTTTACTGGTACAGAAGCGCGTATCATTGCTTTAGTCGGAAAGTGGTTCCCAACAGGTGCGCATAAGGTGGGAGCCGCATTTAGCTGTTTGGTGCCGCGTCTTGTTACTGGGCAATTTGATCCCACCAACCAAAAAGCAGTGTGGCCTTCCACCGGAAATTTTTGTCGAGGAGGTGCTTATGATTCTTCCCTCCTTGGATGTCAGTCGATTGCCATCCTACCAGAAGGGATGAGTCGTGAACGGTTTGATTGGTTATCGAAAATATCCGGAGAGGTAATCGCCACTCCAGGAACAGAATCTAATGTGAAAGAAATTTTTGATAAATGCTGGGAATTACGCCGGTCCGGACAAGAATTAATGATCTTCAATCAGTTTGAAGAGTTCGGCAACTACTTATGGCATTACGAGGTCACTGGTCATGCAATGGAAGAAGTCTTGCAAGAGACAATGGGAAGTAACGACCATTATAGAGGAATCGTTTCAGCGACTGGATCGGCAGGTACGATCGCATGTGGTGATTATTTGAAGGAATTATTTCCTTCCAGTAAAATTGTAGCCAGTGAAGCTTTACAATGCCCGACATTACTTGAGAACGGTTTTGGATCTCATCGCATTGAAGGAATCGGTGATAAGCATGTCCCCTGGATTCATAATGTAAAGAATACAGATGTAGTGGTAGCTATCGATGACAATGCTGTCGTTAATCTAGCGCGCCTATTTAATGAGCCAGTTGGCCGTTCTTATCTGGTTAGTCGAGGAATTCCTGAGGTAATTGTAAATCAGCTCGATTTACTCGGTTTTTCAGGTATATCAAATGTTCTCTCAGCCATAAAGTTTGCTAAATATTTCGAACTCGGTGGGGAAGATATCGTGATGACGATATTGACCGATTCTATGGAATTATATGGTAGTCGAATTAACGAAATGCAATTGGAATTTGGTGAATATACCCCTCGCGACGCAGCTGCCCATTTTGCTCAATATCTGTTAGGGCTTTCTACAGATAATTTATTGGAGCTTCGTTATCCTGACCGGCGGAGAATTCATAACTTAAAATACTTTACCTGGGTTGAACAACAGGGGAAAACATACGATGAAATCCAAACCCAATGGTACCAACCGGATTATTGGACGAATATTCACGGATTAATATCCGGGATTGATGAATTAATTGAGGCATTTAATAAGGATATAGCATTGTAATTATGACCATACTTCCCCCTTCTGCACTTGTTCTCGTTGTAATCATGAACCGTCTCCGCGACCTAGAAATTGCCAGGT
>Ga0153915_10004938_pt1 | contig 12356 bp, 10 predicted proteins | sample Opewatmetagenome_2_FD_107003 | JGI IMG/M metagenome (GOLD analysis project Ga0153915, IMG submission 107003) | Freshwater wetland microbial communities from Ohio, USA - Open water 3 Core 3 Depth 3 metaG | ecosystem: Environmental > Aquatic > Freshwater > Wetlands | place: USA: Ohio, Lake Erie... | reverse complement strand
CGCGACCTGCCGACCAGCCGTCAGGCGGTCGCGGTCGCCGCCCGCCTGGCGTCGGGGTCGTCCATCGTCGGCACCGATGCGGTCACCTCGGCGGCCGACGCGGGCTTCGCCAACGCCACGCTTGGGCATGGTCTGGTCCGCGAGGACATGCATGCCGGCAGCATCGCGCACCATGGCGTGGTGATCTGGCCGGTTCTGCTCGCGCTGGCGCAACGCACGCCGGTGTCCGGCGCGCGGCTGTTGTGCGCGGCGGCGGTCGGCTACGAGGTCGGCGGCCGGGTGGGGCGGGCGCTGATGACGGCGGGGCTGGCGCGACTGTTCCGGCCCACCGGCATCCTCGGACCGCTGGCCGGCGCGATGGCCGCAAGCGTGTTGCTCGGTCTCGACGAAGACGCGTCGGTCTCGGCGCTGGCGCTCGCCGCCAACACCTCGTCGGGCCTCAATCAGTGGCCGCATGAAGGCGGCAGCGACATGTATTTCCATCCGGGCTTCGCCGCGCGCGGCGCCGTCACCGCGATCGAACTCGCCGAAGCAGGGGCCTATGGCTCCGAACATATCATCGAAGGTCCGGCCGGGCTGTTCGCGGCGTTCGGACGCGTGGGCGCGCCGGCGGCGATCGCGCTGTTCCCGGACGGCAGCGAAGAGATCATGGCGGTCTACAACAAGCCGGTTCCGGCCTGCAATTTCGCCCAGACCGCCTGCCAGGCCGCGATCCGCGTTGCCCAGGAGATCGACAATGTCGGCGCCATCGACGCCATCACCGTGCATCTGCCGGACGCCGCCATCGACTATCCCGGCTGCGATTTCGCGGGACCGTTCCGGCGCGCGCTGCAGGCCAAGATGAGCATCCAGTACGGCGTCGCGGCGGCGCTGGTCCGCAAATCGGTCGCGGAAGAGAACTATCGCCGGCTCGACGACCCGGCGGTGCAGCGGCTCGCCGTCCTGATGCGGCTGAAGCGCGATGCGGAGTTCACCGCCGCGTTTCCCGCCGCCCAGGGCGCCGAGGTCGAGGTCAGCCTGTCGAGCGGCGCCCGGATCAGCCGGCGCATCGCCGATGTGGTCGCGGCGACGGAGGGCGAGATCCGCGCCCGGTTCCGTGCCGCCGCGAGCGAAGTGATCGGCATGGAACGCGCCGATGCCGTGGAGGAGATGATCGACGGGCTCGAGCGGCTCGATCATGCCGGGCGTATCGCGGCGCTGTGCGCGTCCGCAGGACCCGGCGGCAAATCGCGCGCCGCGGCATCCCGCGCCGGCGCGGGGCCGTGACGGGCGGGCGGCACGATCGCGTGACAAGAAGACGGGCCGAAGGCCCGAGTGAATGAGGGGGAGGAGAGGGCAGTGATGAGCGTAGCGCCGGACCGTTGCAGCGCCACAGTCGCCGGGTGCGCCCGATGACGTCGCAGATCGTCGAGAACATGCTGCAAGCGCTGGTCGCCGGGCTGCTGGCGGGAGCGATCTACGGCCTGATGTGCGTAGGGCTCGGGCTGATCTTCGGCATCATGCGCGTCATCAACTTCGCGCAGGGCGACTTCATGATGCTCGGCATGTACGCGGCCTACTACCTGTTCCTGTCGGCCGGCATCCAGGGCGCCTTCGGCAACATCGTTGGGCCGTATGTGGCGATCCTGCTGTCCGGCCCGCTGTTGTTCCTGTTCGGCTACGGCATCCACCGCTTCCTGATCTCTCGGGTCACCGGGCAGCGGACCGCGAAGCTCGAAGGCGAAGGCCATTTCGCCCAGTTGATCCTCACGCTCGGCGTCGCGCTGGTGCTGCAGAATGGCGGCCTGATCGTGTTCGGCTCGGTGCTGGCCTCGATCCGCACGCCGCTGTCATCCAGCGCCTGGGAAATCGGGCCGCTGTGGGGCGATGTCGTCAGCATCTTCGTCAACAAGTCGCGTGGCATCGCCGCCCTGATCTCGATTCTCGCCATGGCTGCCCTCGTCGTCCTGATCGCGCGCACGCGGATAGGCAAGGCGCTGCGGGCCTCCGCCGACAACCCGGTGGCGGCGACCTATATGGGCATCGATATCGATCGTTCGTACCGCATCGCGTTCGGTCTCGGCGCCGCGATCACCGCGGTCGCAGGCGGGCTGCTCGCCACCAACTATCCGTTTCATCCCTACATCGGCATCGACTACGTCATCGTGATGTATGCCGGCGTGGTGCTCGGCGGCATGGGCAGCATCATCGGCGCGTTCTGGGGCGGCATGACCATCGGGCTGGTGCAGCAGCTCTCGACGCTGGTGCTGCCGACCCAGCTGCAGAACGCGGCGATCTTCGTGGTGTTCCTGCTGATCGTTTTCCTGCGTCCCCAGGGTTTCTTTGGCCGCATGGTGGAGAGAACCTGATGCGATCCCTCGTGCCGATCCTGGTGGCTGCGCTGATCTACGCCTGCCTCACCCTGCTGGTGACCAATTCCTACTACCAGCTGATGCTGACGCTGGTGCTGGTGTGGGCGAGCTTCGGACTGTCATGGAACATCCTGTCCGGCTACACCGGCCTGGTGTCCTTCGGACACGCCGCCTTCTTCGGGCTCGGCGCCTATACCACGGCGCTCGGCCAGCTCTACTTCGACCTCACGCCGTGGCTATTGATCCCGATCGCGGCTGTGATCGGCGGGGTGTCCGGCCTGCTGGTCGGTTTTCCGACGTTCCGTCTGCGCGGCCACTACTTCGCGCTGGCGATGCTCGCTTACCCGCTGGCGATGCTCTACGTGTTCGAGTGGCTCGGCTACCAGGAGCTGACGCTGCCGATCAAGCGCGACGCGCCGTTCGCCTACATGCAGTTTTCCGATCCGCGGCTCTACACCCTGGTCGCGCTCGCCATGCTGCTCGCAGTCGTGCTGATCACCCGCGCCGTCGAGCGATCGCGGTTCGGCATGGCGCTGCTGGCAATCAAGCAGAACGAGGCGGCGGCGGAGGCCGCGGGCATCGATGCCCTGGCGTGGAAGCTGCGCTCCATCGTGCTGTCGGGTGCGATCGCCGGCGCAGTCGGCGCATTCTATGCCGTGGTGCTGCTGGTGGTCACGCCGCCCTCGGTGTTCGGCATGCTGGTCTCGGCGCAGGCCCTGACGGTGTCGATGTTCGGCGGCGTCGGCACGGTGTGGGGGCCGCTGATCGGCGCCGCCGTGCTGATCCCGGTCGGCGAAATCCTGAACGCCGAACTGGGCGCGCGGATTCCCGGCATCCAGGGCGTGATCTACGGCATCGCCATCATCGTCGTCATCCTGGTGGCGCCGGAGGGCATGTTCTGGACGCTGCGCGATCGCTTCAAACGCGCGCCGGCACCGGCCGCGATGCCGCGGGAAGTGCCGGCACCGGCCGCAACGCTCGTGCCAGCCGAGGCCCATCCCGCCGGCCGGCGCGCGCCATCCGGCGAGGTGCTGCTGTCGGTGAAGGGCCTGTCGAAGTCGTTCGGTGGCCTCAAGGCGGTGCAGGACGTCAGCTTCGACGTGCACCGGGGCATGATCCTCGGCATCATCGGGCCCAACGGCGCCGGCAAGACCACGCTTTTCAACCTGCTCAATGGCTTCCTGCCGCCCAACGCCGGCGAAGTGATGTTCGACGGCCGCAACATGGTCGGCTGCCGGCCGCACGTGCTGTGCAAGGCGGGGGTCGGCCGCACGTTCCAGATCATGCGGCCGTTCCCGCGGATGTCGGTCCGCGACAACGTCCGCGTCGGCGCCTATGTGCAGGCGGCGGGCGAGGAGGACGCGCGGCGTCTCGCCGACGATGCGGTGAATCGCGTCGGTCTCGCTGCGGTTGCCGGCAAGGTGGCGGCCGAACTCACCACCAAGGAACTGCGCCTGATGGAGATCGCCCGCGCGCTGGCGGGCAAGCCGCGCCTGCTGCTGCTCGACGAGACCCTGGCGGGTCTCGGCCACGGCGAGGCCGACGAGGTGACCGCCGTGGTGCAGCGGCTGGCGCGGGAGGGCATGACCGTGGTGATCATCGAGCACACCATGCAGTCCATGGTCCGCCTCGTCGATCGCTTCCTGGTGCTCGACCACGGTGCGGTGCTGGCCGACGGCGAGCCGGAGCAGGTCACCCGCGATCCGCGCGTCATCGAGGCCTATCTCGGCAAGAAATGGGTGGCCCATGCTCAGGCTTGAGGGTGTTTGCGCCGGCTACTCGGTGCTGCCGGTGCTGAACGACGTGTCGCTCACCGTCGAGGCCGGGCAATTCGTCGCGATCGTCGGACCGAACGGCGCCGGCAAGACCACGCTGTTCAAGACGATCTCCGGCATCGTGCAGCCGAGCGCCGGTGCCATCCATTTTGAAGGCGTCGACCTCCTGAATATCCCCGCGGCGGCGCGGCCGCATCTCGGCATTGCCCATGTGCCGGAAGGCCGTCAGGTGTTTCCCTCGCTCTCCGTGATGGAGAACCTGGAGATGGGCGCGTTCACCGAGGCCGGCCGCCGGGCCTGGAAGGACAACATCGAGCGCATCTTCACATTGCTGCCGGTGCTGGCCGAGCGGCGTCACCAGTTCGCCGGCACGCTGTCCGGTGGCGAGCAGCAGATGCTGGCGATCGGGCGCGGGCTGGCGTCGGCGCCGAAGCTCTTGATGCTCGACGAGCCGTCGATGGGATTGTCGCCGGCGATCGCCGATTTCATTTTCGAAAAGCTGATCGAGATCCGCGCCCAGACCCGGCTGACGCTTCTGCTGGTCGAGCAGCGCGTCGCCGAGGCGCTGGAATCCGCCGACCACGGCTATGTGCTCGAGGCGGGTCGGGTGGTGCTCGACGGCGACAAGGAAACGCTGCGTGCCGACGATCGCGTCAGGCAGGCCTATCTCGGAATGTAAACCAAGCGAAGCCGCAAGAAGCGGTTCAACCGGAGGAAACGCAATGACCGAACGAATGACGTCTCTCAATCGGCGCACCCTGCTGGGCGGCGCCGCCGCCATCGGACTGACCGGGGTCGCGCGCGCGCAGGCGCCGGCCAATGTCAAGGTCGGGCTGATCGTGCCGCTGTCGGGCCTCTACGCGCGGCCCGGTGCCGTGATGAAGATGGGCGCCGAGCTCGGCATTGCCGACGTCAACGCCGCCGGCGGCATCAAGGCGCTCGGCGGCGCCAAGCTCGAACTGGTGACGCTCGACTGCGGTGACACCGTCGAGAAGGCCAAGAACGCGGCGCAGCGCATGGTGGCGCAGGAGACCGATCTGGTTGCCGCGACGGGCTCCTATCTCAGCTCGTTCACGCTCGCGGTCAGCGAAGTCACCGAGCGTGCCGGCTTGCCGCTGTTGACGCTGTCCTATTCCGACCTGCTGACCGACCGGGGCTTCCGCCATATCTTCCAGACCGCGGCGACCGCGGGATCGCAGTCCGAGCAGGGCCTGCCGCAACTGATGGAGCTGGCCGAGGCCGCCTCCGGCAAGCGGCCGAAGACCGTCGCCATCGCGATGGACAACACCGCGACCTCGATTGCGACCGCCAAGGCGCTGAAGGAGAAGCTGTTCCCAAAACTCGGGCTGCAGCTCGTCATGGACGAGGTGTGGACGCCGCCGCTGGCGGACGCGACCTCGATCATCCAGCAGGTCCGCTCGACCCGCCCGGACCTGTTCCTGTTCATGCCGAACGCGGTGTCGGATGCGAAGCTGGGGCTCGAGAAGATGAATGAGTTCGGTCTCGGTCAGGGCCGCATCCCCACCATCTCCTTCAGCATCACCATCGCCGAACCGGACATGCTGCAAAGCGTCACGCCGGAAGTGGTGCAGGGCATCATGACCATCGTCGCCAACTGGGGTGTGAAGGGGCAGGAAAAGCTGCTCGCCGACCTGAAGGCGAAATACAAGGAGCCGTGGATGACCCAGAACGTGGTCTCCACCTACGGCGACATGTGGCTGATCAAGGAGGCGCTGGAAAAGGCCGGCAAAGCCGACCGCGCCGCAGTGTCGGACGCGCTGCACGCGCTCGATGCGGGGCCGGCCAAATATTATCCCGGCGGAATCCTCAAGTTCGACGAAAAAGGCCGCCGGGTCGGGGCGGGAGTCGTGATCGTGCAATGGCAGAACGGCGTGCCGGTCACCGTCTATCCGAAGGATCTCGCCGTCGCGGCGCCGTTCTGGCCGAAACGCAGCTGAGAATGATGAGCGACCAACCAACAACGGACAACACACCGGAGGGAATCATGACTGACCACACTTCACTCGCGCTGACGCGGCGTATGCTGCTTGCCGCCACCGCGCTCGGCCTTGCCGCGCCTCGCGCCTTCGCGCAAGGCGCCGCGGACGTCAAGATCGGACTGCTGGTGCCGCTGTCCGGGCTCTATGCGCGGCCGGGCGCGGTGATGCGCATGGGCGCCGAAATGGCGGTCGACCACATCAATTCCGCCGGCGGGGTCAAGGCGCTCGGCGGTGCCAAGCTCAAGCTGGTGGTGATCGACTGCGGCGACACCACCGAGAAGGCCAAGAACGCGGCGCAGCGCATGGTGGCGCAGGACACCGATCTGGTCGCTGCCAGCGGCTCCTATCTCAGCTCCTTCACCCTTGCGGTGACCGAGGTGACGGAGCGGGCGCAGCTGCCGGTGCTGACCTTGTCCTACTCCGACCTGATCACCGAGCGTGGCTTCAAGTACGTGTTTCAAACCTCGGCCACCGCGGCGTCGCAGGCACGGCAGGCCCTGCCGCTGATCATGAAGCTGGCGGAAAACGCCTCCGGCAAACGACCGAAGACGGTGGCGATCATCGGCGACAACACCGCCGCGTCGGTCGCTTCGGTGAAGCCGATGCGTGAGGGCTTGCTCAAGGAACTCGGTCTCGAGCTGGTGATGGACGAGACCTTCACGCCGCCGTTGTCCGACGCGACGCCGCTGGTCCAGAAGGTGCGCGCGGCCAAGCCCGATCTGCTGTTCTTCCTGCCGACGGTGATTTCCGACGGCAAGCTGATCCTGGAAAAAATGAACGAGTTCGGCCTCGGTCAGGGCCGCATTCCCACCATCTCGTTCGGTATCGCCATCGCCGAGCCGGATATTCTGCAGACCATCAGCCCGGAATTGCTGCAGGGGGTGATCACCTGCGTCGGCAGCTGGGCGACCAAGGGGCATGAAGACCTGGTGAAGGAGCTCAAGGCCCGCTTCAACGAACCCTGGATGACCCAGAACGCGATCTCGACCTATGGCGACATGTGGCTGATCAAGGACGCGCTGGAGAAGGCCGGCAAGGCCGACAAGGTCGCCGTCGCCGACGCGCTGCGGACCATGGATGGCGGGCCGTCCAAATACTATCCTGGCGGCCTGCTCAAGTTCGACGACAAGGGCCGGCGTGTCGACGCCGAAATGACCGTCGTGCAGTGGCAGAAGGGTATCCCCGTCACCGTCTTCCCCCAGAAGCTCGCGGTCGCCGAGCCGTTCTGGCCGAAGCGCTGAAAACCGTCCGCAACGAGGCGGACGGCCGTCCGAATCTCAATCCAAGGAAAAACTGATGAGCAAGGAAATCTTCGATCGCGGTCTGGCAATCCGGAAGGATGTGCTCGGCAAGGAATTCGTCGAGAAGTCGTTCGAGAGCGCCGACGACTTCAACATGCCGATGCAGGAGCTGACCACCGAATACTGCTGGGGCTATGTCTGGGGTCGCGACGGCCTGTCGCGCAAGACCCGCAGCATGCTGAACCTCGCCATGCTGAGTGCGCTCAACCGCAACCATGAACTGCGGATGCACCTGAAAGGCGCGCTCAAGAACGGCGTCAGCAAGAACGAGATCCGCGAGATCTTCCTCCAGGTCGCGATCTATTGCGGGGTTCCGGCCGGCGTGGATTCGTTCCGCACGGCGCGCGAGGTGTTCGCCCAGGTCGACGCCGAAGCCAAGGGCGGCTGAGCGCCGCGCACCGGCCACCTGCGGCCGTTCCGCCGGTGACGCGGCGGAACGGTCTTTACGGCGGAATTGATCATGCAGCTCAATGTACAGCAGGCGCGTCAGCTGGCGGTCCGCGTCATGTCGGCGATCGGGCACGACGCGATCGATGCCGGCCTGATCGCCGATCACCTGATCGATTGCGAGCTGCGCGGCCTGAGTTACGGCGGCCTGGCGCGCGCGATCAGCATCGCCGAGCGGATTGCGCGCACGGGCGACCGCCGGCGTCCGATTTCGATCCGGCACGAGACGCCGGTGTCGGCGCAACTCGATGGCGGCGACCACCTCGGCTACATCGTGGCGCATCGCGCTACCGACATCGCGGTCGAGAAGGCATCGGCCGCCGGCATCGCGGTGGTCGGCGCCAACGACACCTGGTACACCGGCATGCTGTCCTATTATGCCGAGATCGCCGCCGCACGCGGCCTGGTCAGCATGATCGCGTCGAACGCCTCGCCATGGGTCGCCCCGCACGGCGCGACCGAAGGCCGGCTCGGTACCAATCCGATCTGTTTCGGCTTCCCGAGCGCCGACGAACCGGTGATCTGGGATGTCGGCACCTCGGCGATCATCCACGCCGAGGTGACGCTGGCGCGACGCCTTGGCCAGCCTTTGCCGGCCGATGTCGCGTTCGATCGCGACGGCCAGCCGACGCGCGATCCGGCGGCCGCGCTCGCAGGCGCCTTCGCCGCATGGGGCGGGCACAAGGGCTCTGGTCTCGGCATCGTCGTGCAGTTGCTTGGCATCATGGCAGGCTCGCCGCCAATTCCCCCGGATCTCTCGGGCTTCGGCTTCGTCATGGTGGCGATGCGCCCGGATCTGCTGGGACCGGCCGAGACTTTCCGCGACAACGTCTCGGCCTATGCGGACGCGGTGCGGACCGCGCGGCCGGTTGCCGGCGGCGACGCCGTGCGCATGCCGTTCGACCGTTCGCGGCAGGCTCGCCGGCGCCGGCTCGCCGACGACCGCATCGAGATCCCTGATTTGCTGTTCGACCAGTTGACCCAAATCGCCGGGCCCAGGCCGGCAGGAGCTGCCTCATGACCACGACACCGACGGGCGCGCCCGAACCGTTCGAGCTGTTCGCGATCCGCTACGGCCGGCATACCGGCCGGCGGGCGTCCGACAATTTCATCGGTGCCGACGTGCACCACGATGCGGGGACCGATCTGGAATATTTCGTCTGGGTCGCCCGGCGGTCGGACCGGACCTACGTCATCGACACCGGCTTCAACCCGACCTCGGCGGCGGAGCGGGGCCGCACCATGCTGCGGCGGCCGGCCGACGGCGTCCGCGCGCTCGGGATCGATCCCGCCAGCGTCGATCAGATCATCCTGACCCATCTTCACTACGATCACGCCGGCTCGCTGGGGGATTTTCCGCGAGCCCGCTTTCACGCCCAGGACGCCGAGATCGCCTATGCGACGGGCCGCTGCATGTGCCATCCCTACCTGCGCCATCCCTACGACGTGGAAGACGTGGTCGGCTTCGTCCGGCATGTCTACGCCAATCGCGTCGCCTTCCACGATGGTTTCGCAGAACTGGCTTCCGGGCTGACGCTGCACCGGGTCGGCGGACACTCGGCGGGCTTGCAGATCGTGCGGGTCTGGACCCGGCGCGGATGGGTGGTGGTGGCTTCCGACGCCAGCCACTACTACAACAACATCCGCCGCAGCTTGCCGTTTCCCACCGTCTATCATGTCGGCGAGATGATGGAGGGCTTCAATACAGTGCGGGCGCTGGCCGACAGCGACGATCACATCGTACCGGGTCACGACCCCCTGGTGATGGCGATCTATCCGCCGCCGTCGGGGGAGCTCGATGGCATCGCGGTCCGGCTCGACGTCGCACCGCGCGTGGCCGGCGCGTGACGGCCGCCGCGCCGCGCCGCTCGGCCCTGGTCACCGGCTCCAGCGCCGGTCTCGGCTACGCGGTGGCCGAGAGCCTCGCCGCCGCCGGGCATGACATCGTGCTGCACGGCCTCGACAACCCCGAAGCGGTCGAGCCGGCGCGGGCCGCGCTGCAGGCCCGCCACGGCACCGCCGTGGTCTATTGCAAGGCCGATCTGTCCGAACTGGCCGGGATCGAACGCTTGATGGCGGTGGCGCGCGAGGCGTGCGGCGGTCCGGACATCGTCGTCAACAACGCCGTGGTTCGTCACTTCGCGCCGATCGAGCAGTTTTCCGCCGCGGACTGGCAGCGCTCCCTGGCCGTCAATCTTACGGCGCCGTTCCACATCATCCGGCTCGCGCTGCCGGCGATGCGCGCCGCGGACTTCGGCCGCATCGTCAACATGTCGTCGCATTACGGCCAGCGCGGCGCCGAGGACCGCGTCGACTACGTCACCACCAAGACCGGAATTCTCGGCCTGACGCGGGCGGTGGCGCTGGAGACCGCCGGCACCGGGATCACCTGCAATGCGGTCAGTCCGGGGACGCTGCCGACGCCGGCGATCCTCGGCCGGATCGACGCCATGGCGGCGGCGCGCGGCATCTCGCGCGACGAGGCCACCCGTGAGTACATGAAGGAGCGCCAGCCGAGCGGCCGGTTCGTCCGCCTCGAAGACGTCGGCGCGGCAGTGGTCTTCCTGTGCGGCCCGGCGGCGCGCGACATCACCGGCACGGTCATCCCGATCGATGGCGGCTGGTCGGCGGCTTAGAGCATGATGCCGACGCGAAGGGCCGCGTTAGCGCAAAGCGGAAACAGGTTTTCCGAAAAGATCATGCCCAAAAAAAGCAACAACGAGATTCAACTCCGTTGATTCTCGCTCTAAGCCAGGGCGGCGAGCAGCCGGTCGAGGCCGGCATGGTCGCGGTCGAGCGTCCACACCGCTTCGATCACGCGGTCGGCGTCGCAATCGGTGCCGCCGCCCGCGGCGAGCCGGCGCAATTTCGCTTCGATATCCGCATCCGACAACGGCCGCTCCAGGCTGCCGCGGGCGCTGGCGACGGTCTGCGACAGCGTGCGGCCGTCGACCAGCGTGACGTCGACGCGGGCCGCGCCGACCGGCATCGCTGCGTCGAGTTCGGCCTTCACCTTGCCGCGCAGCGCCACGACGTCCGGGTCAAACACCACGGTCTCGGAAAATTCCCGGACGTCGGCCTCCCCGAACAGCAGCGCCACGCTCGCGCAATGGTGGATGCTGACGCGCGCGTCGCGTGCGTTGGACACCCGGCGGTCGCCGCGCGCCAGCAACAGGGCGTCGCCGGAGACCGTGATCGCGGCGATCCGGGTCGGATCGAGCGCATGGGCCGCGCGCAGGTCGAGGCAGGCATCGATCACCGCGTGCATCACGATTCCGGCGGGATAGGGCTTGAAGGTATTGCGCGCGAACTCCCAGCGCGTGCCGAGCTCGCCGGTCAGCGCGGCGATGTGCGGCCGGTCGCCGGTGGCGCGCGCCCAGCCCAGCGGGCCTTCGATCGAGGTCGGGGCCGCGTTCTGGTCCTCGCCGGCGAGCAGCGCCGCCACGATGCCGCCGCGCGCCGCATTGCCGACGCTGGCGTTCTTGGCGGCGGTCGGCAGGTTTTCGACCAGTCCCGAGGACAGGCTTGCGGCGATGCCGAGCGCATCGGCGCAGCGATCCGCGTCGAACCGGAGCAGCCGGGCGGAGGCCGCGGCCGCTCCGAACACGCCGCAGGTCGAGGTGATATGCCAGCCGCGGGCGTAGTGCCCGGGCGACACCGCCAGTCCGATCCGGCAGGTGATTTCGCCGCCGATCGCGAACGCCTCCAGCACGTCCCGGCCGGAGCTGCCGCGCCATTGCGCCAGCGCCAGGGCGGCGGAGGCCACCGGGGCGGTGGGATGGATGATCGTCGGCAGGTGGGTGTCGTCGTAATCGAGCAGGTTGATCGCGACCGCATTGACGAACGCCGCGCTCGCGGCGTCCATGCGCTGCCGCTGGCCAATCAGGATAGCCTGGTCAGGCCCGGCGATCGGCCGCAGCGCGCGCGCCATTGCCGCGACGACCGGATCGCGCGCCGAGCCCAGAGCGGTCGCGAGCCCGTTGAGCAGCGAGCGCCGAGTCGCCTGCTGCACCGTCGCCGGAAAGTCCTCCCAGAGCGCGGTCGCACCGAACTGACCCAAGGCTGAACTGACGGATTGTTGAGTAGCGACCATAGCGGTGACTTAGAACGAAATCGCGGAAGCGAGTCAATTGCAGGGTAGCGGCACACAAATTCAGGCTTCATCTTGACGGCTGACACGAGCGATATGACGATTTGGCTTCAGGCGTGATGGTCGGGAACGATCAGGAACGCCCGACCGCTCCTGGCGGAAACTGATTTTCCGGCACCACGAATTAAGCGGCAAGCGTCCGTCATTTCCGCTATCATCAAACCATGACGATCGGGATCACCGGACCCGGGCGGAAGGCACCAAGGCAAGACGCCGTGGCCAGGCTGATCATTGCGGCCTTCGTCGTCGGGATGTGCCTGATGCTGCTAAGGCTCGCGACCGACTTTCTCGTCGATTGGCTGTGGTTTTCCTCGATCGGTTATCTGCCGGTT